>OLYN01000994.1_pt1 | contig 15051 bp, 9 predicted proteins | sample 1674231 | NCBI WGS metagenome assembly OLYN01 (sample SAMEA103958153, study PRJEB25191) | human gut metagenome
CAGCTGCCGCACCTCGCTCGCCGTATCGGCACTTAGAATTATGCGGTATTGCCTTTACAATTAAAAAGATCTATACTATAATGAAACAACAGTAAGTTGTACAAGACGAACTTAAGTTGTAAATAAACGACCAACAGCAGGGGAGGTCCGCTATGCCGGAGCAACAGGAAAATCAAACCGAGGTGTTCCACCTCAAAGCACCGTTCAAACCGACTGGCGACCAGCCCCAGGCTATTGAAGCGCTGGTGCAGGGCCTGAAAGCAGGGGATAAAGGTCAAACTTTGCTGGGCGTTACCGGCTCCGGCAAAACCTTTACGATGGCCAATATCATTGCACAGTGCAACCGCCCCACACTGATTCTGGAACCAAACAAAACCCTGGCCAGTCAGATCTGCACCGAGATGCGCGGATTTTTCCCCGATGATGCGGTGGAATATTTTGTGAGCTATTACGACTATTACCAGCCGGAAGCCTACATCCCCTCCACCGATACCTATATTGAAAAAGACAGCGCCATCAATGATGAGATCGACCGCCTGCGCCATTCGGCCACGGCGGCACTGTCGGAGCGGCGCAATGTTATCATTGTGGCGTCGGTTTCCTGCATTTATTCCTTGGGCGACCCTATCGATTACCGCAGCATGGTCATCAGCCTGCGCCCCGGTATGCAGATGGAGCGGGACGAGCTCTGCCGCCGCCTGGTCAAGCTGCAATATGAACGCAACGATATGAACTTTATCCGCAATAAGTTCCGCGTTCACGGCGATATTGTGGATATCCACCTTGCTTATAATGATGAATACGCCATCCGCGTCGAATTCTTCGGCGATGAAATCGACCGCATTTCCGAGTTTGATCCCCTGACCGGCGAGCGCAAAAATATTGTGCGCCATGTGGCCATTTTCCCCGCCAGCCACTATATCGTCGGCCCTGAAAAAATGAAAGAAGGTCTCGCCAAGATCCAGACCGAGATGGAACAGCAGGTGCAGGCCTTTACTGCAGAGGGCAAACTGCTGGAAGCCCAGCGCATCCAGCAGCGCACCCAGTACGATATGGAGATGCTACAGGAAGTTGGCATGTGCAAGGGCATCGAGAACTACTCTGCTGTGCTGTCCGGCCGTGCCCCCGGCTCCACCCCCACCACGCTGCTGGACTACTTCCCCAAAGATTTTATCCTGATGGTGGATGAAAGCCATGTGATGCTGCCGCAGGTCCGCGGCATGTTCGGCGGGGACTACAGCCGCAAAAAAACGCTGGTGGAATATGGCTTCCGCCTGCCCTCGGCGTTTGACAACCGCCCGCTGAAATTTGAGGAATTTGAATCCAAGGTCGGCCAGACAATCTTTGTCAGCGCTACCCCTGGCCCCTATGAACGGGAGCATTCCAGCCGCGTGGCCGAGCAGGTCATCCGCCCCACCGGTCTGCTGGACCCCGTCATCATGGTGCGCCCAGTGGAAGGCCAGATCGAGAATCTGCTGGGCGAAATTTTGCAGCGCATCGACCGCGGCGAGCGTGCCCTAGTTACCACCCTGACTGTCAAAATGGCCGAGGACCTGACCGACTACCTGGAAGAACACGGCGTGCACACCAAGTATATGCACCACGAGGTGGATACCTTTGAGCGCATGGAGATCATCAAGGACCTGCGCACCGGTGCCATTGATGTGATTGTCGGCATCAACCTTCTGCGCGAGGGCCTGGACCTGCCGGAAGTTTCGCTGATCGCCATTCTGGATGCCGACAAAGAGGGCTTCCTGCGCAGCGAAACCAGCCTGATTCAGACCATTGGCCGCGCGGCCCGCAACGCAAACGGCGTGGTGCTGATGTACGCCGATGAAGTAACCCCCAGCATGGAGCGCGCCATCATGGAAACCGAGCGCCGCCGTGCCATCCAGGATGCCTACAACAAAGAACACGGCATTACACCAAAAACTATCGTGAAAGCCATCGGCGGCGGGCTGGAAATCAGCATGAGCGAAGAAAACAAAAAGATGCGCCAGCACCGTATGAGCCGCGCTGAACGCGAACAGACCATTACCCGCCTGACCCGCGAGATGAAAGAAGCCGCCCGCCTGCTGCAGTTTGAGCACGCCGCATTCCTGCGTGATGAGATTGAAAAGCTGCAGCGCGGGGAGGACCCTACCGCCGATACCAGCACCCGCCGCGCCGCTGAAAAACAGCGCAAAACGGGCAAGGGGAGAAGGAGCTATAAAAAGTGAGCAACATTCAAATTGATGCCAACAACCGCATTACGATCAAGGGCGCGCGGGAGCATAACCTGAAAAACGTCAACCTGGTTCTGCCGCGCAACAAGCTGATTGTTATGACGGGCCTTTCCGGCTCCGGCAAGTCCAGCCTGGCCTTTGATACCATCTTTGCGGACGGCCAGCGCCGCTATATGGAAAGCCTTTCCAGCTATGCCCGCATGTTCCTGGGCCAGATGGAAAAGCCCGATGTGGACGAAATCACCGGCCTTTCCCCGGCGGTTTCCATTGACCAGAAAACCACCAGCCACAACCCGCGTTCCACCGTGGGCACCGTGACGGAAATTTATGATTATCTCCGTTTGATGTATGCCCGCATCGGCGTTCCGCACTGCCCGGTCTGCGGACGCGTCATCAGCCAGCAAACGGTGGACGAGATGGTAGACGAGGTGCTTAAACTGCCGGAACGCACCCGCTTCCAGGTGCTGGCCCCTGTTGTGCGGGGCCGCAAAGGCACCCAGGCCAAGGAGCTGGACGCTGCCCGCCGCGGCGGTTACGCCCGCGTGCGCATTGACGGCAACATGTATGATCTGGACGAAGAGATCAAGCTGGAAAAGAATATCAAGCATACCGTTGAAATCGTCGTGGACCGCCTGTCCATCAATGATACGGTGCGCGGCCGCCTGGCCGATTCTATTGAGACTGCCGTTGCCCTGACCGGCGGCCTTGTCATCATTGATGTTATCGGCGGCGAACCGATGGAGTTCAGCCAGAACTATGCCTGCCCGGAGCACGGTGTTTCCATTGACGAACTTTCCCCCCGCATGTTCAGCTTTAACAATCCCTTTGGCGCCTGTGAAACCTGCACCGGCCTGGGCACCTTTATGAAGGTGGACCCGGCCCGCGTGATTCCGGATCCGCACAAGTCCATCCGCGAAAGTGCCATCAAGGCCAGCGGCTGGTATTATGCGGAGGGATCCATCTCTGAAATGTATTACAAAGCGCTGGGCAAGCGCTATGGCTTTACGCTGGATACCCCCATCAAGGAGATGAGCAAAGAAGCCGTGCACGCCATCCTGTATGGCACCGGAACTGAAAAAATCGAGATGCAGCGCGAGAATATGTTTGGCTCCGGCACCTATATGAACACGTTTGAGGGCATTATCCCCAACCTGGAGCGCCGCTTCCGTGAAACAGGCAGCGAGTGGGTCAAGGAGGAAATCGCCCTTGTCATGTCCAGCGAGGAGTGCCCCACCTGCCACGGCCAACGCCTGAAGCCCACCAGCCTCGCCGTCACGGTAGGCGGCATCAACATTGCCCAGTTCTGCGATATGAGCGTGAACGAGGAGCTGGAATTTATTCAGACGGCAAAAGTGTCCGAGCGGGATGAAGTCATCGCTGCCTCCATCTTCAAAGAGGTCAAAGAGCGTCTGGGCTTTTTGAAGAGCGTGGGTCTGGGGTACTTGACCCTGTCTCGCGGCGCATCGTCCCTTTCCGGCGGCGAAAGCCAGCGCATCCGCCTGGCGACCCAGATCGGCAGCGCACTGACCGGCGTGCTGTATGTGCTGGATGAACCCAGCATCGGCCTGCACCAGCGCGATAACGATAAGCTGATTGCCACCATGAAGCGCCTGCGCGACCTGGGCAACACCCTGATTGTAGTAGAGCACGACGAGGACACCATGCGCCAGGCGGACTATATTGTGGATGTCGGCCCCGGTGCCGGTGTGCATGGCGGCGAGATTGTGGCCGCCGGCAGTGTGGAGGACATCTGCAATGCCCCGCGCAGTGTGACCGGCGAGTACCTTTCCGGCCGCAAATTTGTGGAAGTTCCCACCGCCCACCGCTCCGGTAACGGTAAAATGCTCACGGTGGTCAAAGCGCGGGAAAACAACCTGCAAAACATTACCGTGGATTTTCCCCTTGGCAAAGTGATCTGCGTGACCGGTGTTTCCGGTTCCGGCAAGTCCACGCTGGTCAATGAAATTTTGTATAAGTCGCTGGCCGCAGCGCTCAACGGCGCCCGCAGCCGCCCCGGCCAGTGTGACGAAGTTCAGGGTATGGAATGGATCGATAAGGTCATCGGCATTGACCAGTCGCCCATTGGCCGCACCCCGCGCTCCAACCCGGCCACCTACACCGGTGTGTTCGGCGATATCCGCACCCTCTTCTCCAACACCCAGGATGCCAAACAGCGCGGTTACGGCCCCGGCCGGTTCAGCTTCAACGTCAAGGGCGGCCGCTGCGAAGCCTGCGAGGGCGGCGGCATTGTGCAGATCGAAATGCACTTTCTGCCGGATATTTACGTCCCCTGCGATGTCTGCAAGGGCAAGCGCTATAACCGCGAAACGCTGGAAGTAAAATATAAAGACAAAAACATCTCCGATGTGCTGGATATGACGGTGGAGGAAGCCTGCAATTTCTTTGCCAACCAGCCCAAAATTGCGCGCAAACTGCAAACCCTGCAGGAAGTCGGCCTTGGCTATGTGCAGCTGGGCCAGTCGGCCACCACACTTTCCGGCGGCGAAGCCCAGCGTGTCAAGCTGGCCAACGAGCTTGCCCGCCGCGATACCGGCAAAACCGTCTATATTCTGGACGAGCCTACCACCGGCCTGCACATTGCCGATGTGCACCGCCTGGTCAAGGTGCTGGATAAGCTGGCCGATGCGGGCAACACCGTGATCGTGATAGAGCATAACCTGGATGTGATCAAGCGTGCCGACTATATTATCGACCTGGGGCCGGAGGGCGGCAGCGGCGGCGGTACCATTGTGGCAACCGGTACGCCGGAACAGGTGGCCCAGAACCCGAACTCCTTCACCGGCCAGTACCTGAAACCCGTGCTGGAGCGCGCCTGGAAACTGCAGGGCACAGCTCCGGCCCCCGTGCCGGAAGAGCCGGGACGCCCGGCGCCCGCAGAGGAAAAAGCCTCCGCCCAGCCGCCGCGCAAACGCAAAAAAGCAGACAAAAAATAACCACAACAGGGAACTTTGTGCAGCAAAAACGCAAAATTGGATTTGACAATTCCTGTCAACCTGTGGTTTAATTATCTTTACGCGCCTGAAAAAGCAAAATTCTGCGCGCACAGGGGTACGCAGCAGCGTGATTCCCTGCATCCAAAAACGGGAGGGAACTGCCGAATGGCAAAAAAGAAGGAAGAATACGGCAACGAAAGCATCAAGAGCTTAAAAGGTGCAGACCGTGTGCGCAAGCGCCCGGCCGTTATCTTTGGCTCTGACGGTGTGGAAGGCTGTGCCCATTCCATTTTTGAGATCGTATCCAACTCCATCGACGAAGCGCGTGATGGCCACGGCAACAAAATCAACGTTACCCTTTACCCGGATCACTCTGTGGAAGTAGAGGACTTTGGCCGCGGTATCCCCGTCGATTACAATAAAGCTGAAGAACGCTGGAACTGGGATCTTGTGTTCTGCGAACTGTACGCGGGAGGCAAATATGGCGAGGGTAGCGGCAACTATGACTTCTCCCTTGGCCTGAACGGCCTTGGCCTTTGCGCCACCCAGTATTCCAGCGAATGGATGACTGCGGATATTTACCGCGATGGCATGCACTATCACCTGGATTTCAAAAAAGGTGAGAATGTCGGCGGGCTGAAAAAAGAGCCGTTCACCGGCCGCCGCACCGGCTCCGTCATCCGCTGGAAACCGGACACCGATGTGTTTACCGACATCAATGTTCCGGCGGATACCTTCAAGGATATGCTGCGCCGCCAGGCCGTTGTCAATGACGGTGTGACTCTCGTGTTCAACGACCGCACGGGCGAACGTGCCGAAAAAATCGAATATTTCTATGAGCATGGCATTCAGGACTATGCCAATGAGATCGCCGGTGAGGGAACCCTGACCCCGGTGCATTTCTGCTCCGGTTCCGCAATCGGCCGCGACCGTGATGATCAGCCGGAATATCAGGTCAAAATGAACGTGGCGTTCTGCTTTTCCAACGCGGTGCAAACGCTGGAATACTATCACAACTCTTCGTGGCTGGAGCACGGCGGCAGCCCGGACCGCGCTGTCCGCCTGGCCTTTGTCAACCAGATCAACAATTGGCTGAAAAATAAGGGTCTGTACAAGAAAAACGAAAGCTCCATCACCTTCAACGATGTGCAGGACTGCCTGATTCTGGTTTCCTCCAGCTTCTCCACCCGCACCAGCTACGAGAACCAGACCAAAAAGGCCATCACCAACAAGTTTGTGGCCCAGGCCATGACGGAGTTCCTCAAGCATCAGCTGGAAGTCTACTTTGTGGAGCACCCGGACGAAGCCGAAAAAGCCTGCAAGCAGGTGCTAATCAATAAGCAAAGCCGCGAGCACGCTGAAAAAGCGCGTGTGTCCATCAAAAAAACAATGACCCAGCAGATGGACCTGGCCAACCGCGTGCAGAAATTTGTGGATTGCCGCACCAAGGATGCCACCCGCCGCGAACTGTACATCGTGGAGGGCGATTCCGCTATGGGCGCGGTCAAACAGAGCCGCGATTCGGAGTTCCAGGCTATCATGCCCATTCGCGGCAAGATCCTGAACTGCCTGAAGGCCGATTACGCCCGCATTTTCAAGTCTGACATTATCACAGACTTGATCCGCGTGATGGGCTGCGGCGTGGAGCTGGGCGGCAGCCACAATAAGGACCTGGCTACCTTTAATCTGGACAACCTGCGCTTTAACAAGATCGTCATCTGTACCGATGCTGATGTGGACGGTTATCAGATCCGCACCTTGGTGCTGACGATGCTCTACCGCCTGACCCCCACCCTCATCAATCAGGGGTATGTGTATATCGCGGAATCCCCGCTGTATGAGATCAACACCAAAAATAAGACCTACTTTGCCTATACCGAGCCGGAAAAGGCCGATATCATGAAGCGGATCGACGGCCAGAAGTTTACGATCCAGCGATCCAAAGGTCTGGGCGAAAACGACCCCGAAATGATGTGGCTGACCACCATGAGCCCCGAAAGCCGCCGCTTAATTAAAGTTCTGCCCACCGATGTTCAGCGCACGGCGGAGGTGTTTGACCTGCTCCTGGGCGACAATCTGCAGGGCCGTAAGGAGCACATTGCGGAGCACGGCGCTGAATATCTGGACGATCTGGATGTATCTTAATCAGGGGAGGAGAGAGCAAAATGGCAAAAAAAGCAACCAAAAAGAAAGCCGCCCCTGCCCGCCCGCAGCTGGGCGATAACGTCGAGATCCTCTCTGCCGGTGAGGTCATCGAAAGCCCCATTACCGATACGCTGGAAACAAACTACATGCCTTACGCCATGAGCGTTATTGTTTCCCGCGCGCTGCCGGAAATTGACGGCTTCAAGCCCGCCCACCGCAAACTGCTGTATACCATGTACGGCATGGGCCTGCTGAAAGGCGCTCGCACCAAAAGCGCCAATATCGTGGGCAGCACCATGCACCTGAACCCCCACGGCGATGCCGCCATTTACGACACCATGGTGCGTATGGGCCGTTCCAACGAAAGCCTGCTGGTGCCCTTTGTGGACTCCAAGGGTAACTTTGGCAAGGCGTACAGCCGCGATATGGCTTACGCCGCCGCTCGTTACACCGAGGCAAAGCTGGAACCCGTGTGTGAAGAGCTGTTCCGCGATATCGACAAGGATACCGTGGATTTTGTGCCCAACTATGACGGCACCACCACCGAACCAACGATGCTGCCGGTCACCTTCCCGACCATTCTGGCCAACAACACACTGGGCATTGCGGTCGGTATGGCGTCCAACATCTGTTCCTTCAACCTGGTGGAGCTCTGCAATGCAACCATCGCCCTGATGAAAGACGACCAGGCGGACCTGGCCCAGCTGATGCCCGCGCCGGATTTTGTCGGCGGCGGTTCCATCCTGTATGATGCCGCCGAGATGCAGAATGTGCTGGAAAAAGGCCGCGGCAGCATCCGCGTGCGCGCCCAGTGGGCTTACGATAAAGAGAACAACTGCATTGACATCACCCGCATTCCGCCGACCACAACGGTGGAAGCCATCATGGATAAGATCACCGAGCTGGTCAAACTGGGCAAGATCCGTGAGATCAGCGATATGCGTGATGAAACCGACCTGAACGGCTTGAAGCTGACCATCGACCTCAAGCGCGGCCAGGACCCGGACAAGCTGATGGCGCGTCTGTTCAAGGCAACCCCGCTGGAGGACAGTTTTGCCTGCAACTTCAATGTGCTGATCGGCGGCCAGCCCCGCGTGTTGGGCGTGCGCCAGATTTTGTTGGAGTGGATCGCATTCCGCTCCGAATGCGTGCGCCGCCGCACCTACTATGATCTGCAGGGCAAGCAAAAGCGTCTGCACCTGCTGCGCGGCCTGGAAGCTATCCTGCTGGATATTGATAAGGCAATTGAAATTGTGCGCAACACTGCGGAAGAATCCGAGGTTGTGCCCAACTTGATGATCGGTTTTGGCATTGACGAAGTGCAGGCTGAGTATGTGGCGGAAATCAAGCTGCGCCACCTCAACCGTGAGTATATCCTCAAACGCACCGAGGAAATTGAGGAACTGGAAAAGGCGATCGCAGACTTGGAAGATGTTCTCAAACGCCCCGCCCGCATCCGCAAGATCATTATGACCGAGCTGGGCGATGTTGCCAAAAAGTATGGCAGCCCCCGCAAAACGGAAATTCTGTACGACCTGCCGGACGATTCTGCTGCCGATGAGCAGAACGAGATCCCGGATTACCCGGTCACGGTGTTCTTTACGCGGGAAGGCTACTTCAAAAAAATTACCCCGCAGAGCCTGCGCATGTCTGGCGAGCAGAAGCTGAAAGACGGCGACGAGGTGGTTTATACCAAAGAAACCACCAACAGCGCCGAGCTGCTCTTCTTTACCAACCATGCCCAGGTGTACAAATCCCGCGCATCGGAATTTGCTGATACCAAGGCCAGCGTGCTGGGTGATTATGTCGCTTCCAAGCTGGAAATGGAAGAGGGCGAAGTGCCGCTGTTCATGACGGTCACAGTCGATTACCGTGGTTACATGCTGTTCTTCTACCAGAACGGCAAGTGTGCAAAGATCCCGCTGGCCAGCTATATGACCAAACAGAACCGCCGCAAGCTGCTGAAAGCCTATAGCGATAAGGAAGAACTTGCCGCAATGCTGCACATTGAGGAAGAAACCGAGCTGGCCGTCTTCACCAGCGGCGGCACCGGTGGCCCACGCTTGATCCTGGTCGGCAGTGCGCTGATTCCCGAAAAGGCTACCCGCGATACCGCCGGTATCAACATGGTAACGCTGAAAAAGAACGCCCGAATCGCCAAAGTGCGCCCGGCGGCGGGGCTGGAACTGAAAGACCCGCATCGCTACCGCGTGCGCACCCTGCCCGCAGCCGGCGCGCTGCTCCGCCAGGAGGACACGACCGAGCAGATGAGTCTGTAAGGAGCAAAAAAAGGCAATGCAATCTTTTTCTGCACAAGGCAGGGTAAAGTTCTTGCATTTTGCTTTTTGGTATGTTATATTATAACCTGTATGAGAGTTAGGGCAGGCCGAAACATCCGTTTTGGCTGTGGCCTGAAAAGGAGTTGCTGTTAATCCATGACCGCTTATGAAATCGCGTTCGGCGTTGTGCTGATCATTGTTTCGGTTCTGATCGTTGTGTTCACTTTGTCCCAGACCCAGAAAGGGCAGGGCCTGTCTGCTGCCATTATGGGTGATAGCAGCTTTATGGCTGCCGGCCGCGAGCGTGGCCTGGATGCCAAGCTGGCCAAAGTGACCAAAATCTGCGGCGCTGTTTTCTTTGTAGCTACGCTGCTGGTTGGTGTGCTGAGTGCCCGCTTGTAATTGAATGAAAGGAGAACGGTCTGGCCAATTTTGTTGGCGTTCCGCTTTCCCTTATTCAGGAACCGTCAACGACCCGCCCAATACCGCGGGTCGTTTTTTATGGGAAAAATAAAAAGGTCACAATGGTGCAGGTGCTGCCGCGAAACCAAAGGCCACGCCTGCTATGGAAGGACCCTGCCGGGTGGCAGGGTGACGTAAACGAGGAGTAAAAACAAAGGCATGGGCCGCTGCCTGTGCCCAACCCAAAGGAGAAAACATGACACCATTACAGAAAAATATTCTTGCGGCGTGCAAGCACCGCCCCCAGACCCTGCGTGAACTGCAGAACGCTTTGCAGGTGGATAATTCCCGCCTGCGCAACACCGTAACCGGCATGGTAGCTACCGGTATGCTGTCCGCCCGCAACGGTACCTATGTTCCGGGCTTTGCCGTGATGGAAAATACCGATGCCCCCGCTGGCATTCCCTGCACACTGGTCAAGCTGGCGGCCCGCTTTGGCTTTGCGTCCCGCGATGACGGCACCGGCGATATCTTTATTCCCGGCCGCGCCCTGCATGGTGCTATGCCGCAGGATAAAATCATCATCAAACTGTTCGACCACCCCCGTGTGGAGGGCAGCGCCGAGGGTGAAGTGGTGGAGGTGACCACCCCGCACAACACCTTTGCCGGTACCATTGTGCTGACTGAGGACGGCCGCCTTGCCGTGGAGCCGGACGGCTGCCGTGATGTGCGCATTGTGCTGGATAAAAAAGGCGTCAACGGCGCACAGCTGGGGGATAAGGTCGGTGCTATCCTGACCAACCGCGGCCAGCGCCATATGGACCACCGCTGCGCTGTTGCCGAGCGCTTCGGCACTTCCGACCGCGCAGCAGAGTGCGCCAAGGCTGTGCTGTATGGCCGTGATGTCCGCCAGGAATTCCCGGAGGAGGTATTGGCCGAAGCTCACGCATATGATAACGCTCTCATCGACCCCGCCGAAGCTGCCCACCGCGCCGACCTGCGCGGTCTGCCGATCTTTACCATCGACTCTGCCGAGACCAAGGATATCGACGACGCCATCAGCCTGATGAAGACCCAGAACGGCGGCTATGAGCTGGGCGTTCATATTGCGGATGTCAGCCACTATGTCCGCCCGGACACCGCGCTGGATAAGGAAGCTTATGAGCGCGCAACTTCCATCTATTACGCGGATAAAGTCATCCCCATGCTGCCCACCCAGCTTTCCAACGGCATCTGCAGCCTCAATGAAGGGGAGGAGCGCCTGGCGTTCTCCTGCCTGATGCAGCTGGATGAAAGCGGCAATATCCATAGCTATCAGTTCGTCAAGAGCGTCATCCGCAGCCGTGTCAAGGGCGTTTATAAAGAAATTAACGCTCTGTTGGACGGCTCCAATGACCCGGCTCTGGTGACGAAATATAAAGACGTTATGGCTCAGCTGCCCGCGATGACCGAGCTGTACGAAAAGCGCCTGGCTCTGCGCAAAGCACGCGGCGCGATGGACATCGAATCCGACGAAGCCAAGTTGGTCATGGACGAGGAAGGCCGCTGCGTGGATATCGTCAAGCGCACCCGCGGTGTGTCGGAGTGCATGATCGAAGAGTTCATGCTGCTGGCCAACCAGTGCGCTGCCAATGCGGGCCGCACCCATCATGTGCCGTTTGTGTACCGTATTCATGAAGCCCCCGATGCCGAGCGCATGGAAAAGCTGAGCAACACCTTGAAAGCCTGCGGCCTGAACGTCCACTTTGCCGGGGAAGTGCCCACCCAGCTGGAGCTTTCTGCCATTCTGGACGAAACCCGCGGCCAGCCCATCCAGATCCCGGTCCACACCGGTATCCTGCGCAGCATGCAGAAAGCTCGCTACTCTCCGGAGCCGAAAGGCCATTACGGCCTGGTGCTGGCAGACTATGCCCACTTTACCAGCCCCATTCGCCGTTACCCGGACCTTGCCATCCATCGCATCCTGACGGATATGCTGGTGGGCAAGCCGGAGCAGGAGCTCATCAAGGATTATACCGGTTTTGCCACCCACGCCAGCGAGCAGTCCAGCCGCCAGGAAGTTTCCGCCGTGCGCATTGAGCGCGATGTGGAGGACCTGTACAAGGCCGAGTATATGCACAACCACCTGGGCGAAGTCTACACCGGCACCGTGGCAGGTGTAACACCGCGCGGCATTTTTGTGGCGCTGGAAAACACCGTAGAGGGCTTTGTGCCTGCCGCACAGCTCTGCAAGGGCGAAGCCACTGTGGTGGAGGGCGTCAGCATTCTGGACCCGCTGACCGGAAAACGCTGGATGCTGGGCGACCCCGTCAAAGTGCAGGTGGCCGGTGCCAACGTTGCCCTTGGCCGCATTGATTTTGACTATATGCCGCTGTAATCATAGTTTTTTTATAAAAAGAGCAAACCAATAAAAGCAAAGCTGCCGTCCCGTACTGATATGTACCCGGTTTTCTGGACACGGGTAAAAATCGAATAATTAAGAATCCATCATGGATGCTTCTCTGAATGTGGAGAGAGGCATCCATTTTGTTTTAGCTTGAATTCTGCTGTTGTTATAATAGTCGATATAATCAGCAATGTGCCAAGAAAAATACACGAGACGATATAAATAAAAACTCCCCGGACAACATCCGAGGAGCCCTTATGCTCATGATAACCATATCCCCATAACCGCTTTTTGTCACAAAGATGGGTTCCTGCGTTTTGTGGCAGCGCTGCGAAATCGCATTGGTATTTTTCAGATCACGAATTGGGATAATTTCGGGCATAAGCTCAGCTCCTTTCGTGGCTTTATTATGCCACAAAAAGGGCCGCACTGATAACATGTAAAACTGTAAAACAAAAAAGCTACATCCAAATTGAATGTAGCTTTTTTGTGTCTCGATGTGACAAAAAAGATACCAGACTTCATGCGTTGACAAAATTTGAAGCAGAAAAAATTTCCTTACAAATGGCAATGTCAATCATCTGGTGCAGATAAGGTCGGTGGCCATTGGAGCATCCACTCAAGATAGTCCGATGACGTGATTCGACCGTTCTCGAATGCTGTCCTATGAATCCGCCAATCTGCTAAAAGAGCTTTTACGGCAGGATGACTGCACGAGAGCCGAATGCGTAATAAGAAACATTGCGTACTATCTCCAAAGTCTTGAAAAGGCAAACTATACAGTTCTTTTGTGATAATGGCGGGATAGGTTGCTGTACCGCAGTAAATGTCGCAGGAAAGCAATCGGGCAATGATATTTTTATTCCAGCGGTTGTCTGAAGAACGGTAAGGTGGCCCGCATGAACTCATGTGTGTGGCAATCTGCTGGAGACTGTCACCATTGCTGTAAGCATCAAAAATATACTCGACGGCGGCGCCTTCTTGTTGAACAATACAGAACTCACCATTTTGAATTTGATAGCCGAATAAAATGTAACGCTTTTTCATAGCGAACTCCGTTTTTCAGATAGTGTCATGCCATTCATAAACTTGAATTCTATTGTGGTAGGGCTGACCTGTACGCGGTTTACCAATTTGGTAAAAATGGTGCCATCAAATGTTTCCAGTGGGGGAGAAGATCCCAATTGCTGTTGTATGCTACGGGTTTGGAAAAGGACTCTTTCAAAACTATTGTCAGTGGTGCGTTTGGAAAGGAATTTTTTCTTTTCCCGTAGTTGTTGATCAAGGGCTATACTACGTTCAAGAAACTGGGCGTTGTCGATGTATCCCAGTGTGTGGATTCGTGTAAGGTTGTGCCGCTGTTTTGCAAGGCGCTGTACATCATCACGCGCTGTTTGCCTCGCAGAATTTGCTTGTTCTTGCAGAAACCTAAGCTGTAAAAGCGTGTCTATGATGGGCTGCAAAATATAGCTTTGGTTCGCCTGCAATTTATTGTAAACGGATAAAAATGCTTGCTGAATTTCAGTTTCCGAAACAGGCTTTAATGGGCAAAGGGCGGCAGATTGTAAATGCGTTCTACAGCACCATACAAAAGTTTGGGACTTTCGGACTTTTCTTGAGCAAACATGACCGCATAGGGCGCAGAATACAACCTTGGATAAAATGCAGGCTCGACTATTCGTGCTATTGATATTCTTTTGTGTAAGAAGCGACTGAACTCTTTCGAATTCATCTTTTGAAATAATACCGGGATGTGTTCCCTCAACGTAGTATTTTGGAAGCTGTCCAGTATTGCAGCAACTTTTTAGTGGAAGGGTATCAGGAGTATAGTTCTTTTGGAATAAGCTGTCGCCAATGTATTTTTCATTTCGTAGGATAAACCGTACAGAAGCAGAACGCCATATCACATCTGGCTTAGGGTGATTGGTATTTAGATGGTTCGCAATTTCCGCCGTGCTGAAACCATTCAAAAACAGATTAAAAATTTCTTTGACGGTTGCTGCTTCTTTTTCATCGGGAAACAGTTGACGGTCAATCTTTTTATAGCCGAACGGTGTCAAGCTGGTTATATAAGTGCCGTCATGCATTTTCTTCCGGATGCCCCACTTTGTATTCTGTGATATGGACAGGGACTCTTCCTGTGCTGCAGCGCAAATCATACTCAGAATCATTTCGCCGTTGGCAGTTTCGGTGTCAAAGCCTTCTTTTTCAAAAACAACCGTTACGCCAAGACTTTTCATTTCGCGCACCGATGCCAGCGCATCTGCCGTGTTGCGGGCGAAGCGGGATGCAGACTTGACCAGCACACGGTCAATCAGTCCTGCGCGGCAGTCATCCAGCAAACGGTTGAACTGTTCACGGTGTTTGGTGCTGGTGCCGGTAATGCCTTCATCGGCATAGATTCCGGCGAAATCCCAGTTTGGATTTTCCTGTATCAGATGCGTATAATAGTCCACCTGCACGGACAGCGAGTTTAGCTGATCGGTTGAATCACTGCTGACGCGGGCATAGGCCGCCACGCGAAGGCGCTTCGGCTGTTGCTGTATCGGCTGGATGACTTGGACTTGCGGCATGATGTTCACCTCTGGATTTGACGCTGTGACACTCTTTTTGTCACATACAACATACCCGAAAGGCAGGTCAAAAGCTATTCACGAGAA
>OLYN01000997.1_pt1 | contig 15029 bp, 10 predicted proteins | sample 1674231 | NCBI WGS metagenome assembly OLYN01 (sample SAMEA103958153, study PRJEB25191) | human gut metagenome
GCGCCGGCTGCATGCACTATATAGTCGAACTCGTGCGGGGCGAGTTCTTTCTCTAACTCTTCCTCTGAAGAAAGATTGAGATTGATAAAATGGATGCGCTCGTCTTGCAGATACTTTCTGGAACTGGTAGGGCGTACTGCCGCCCAGGTTTCCATGCCCTGTCTTAAGGCCTCTTCCACGATGTAGCTGCCGATAAAGCCCGACGCACCCGTTACTAGAATCTTCATTAATTATTTATAAAATTGCAATTTCGGCTGCAAAATTACAACAAAAAATCGAGTTATCCTCTATGTTATGCCAAAATTCTTTCTTTTTCTTTGTGAAATCACTTCTTTATGGCAACTTTGCTGTTTGCGAATCAAGTATCTTGCTTAAAAACATATCTGTTTGTCCTATTTAATATAGGTAGAAAATAAAGATAGGGCATGAAGCCCACAAATGAACTTCATGCCCTATAAACTGTTAACTATAAACTCTCCCTAAGCTTCATGCTGTCTTACACCCATGCGGGCCTCTACTACGTTTACTACATAGTCGCCGAGTTTCTCGCATTCCTGGATGATATCCATATACATGGTACCGATGGCGTAGGTATAGAGATGGTTGTTTACATCGTTGATGTTCTGGCTCTTCAACTGATTGCGATAGTTGTTGATTTCGTTCTCGATGTTGAAAGAGAGGTTAGCATCGTTGTCTCCCTTATGACCTACGAGGGTGATGTTCATCTGGGTAAGGGCATTGTCGGTAAGTTCCATCATCTGGTGCATGTGCTCATACTGTGAAGTGATGAAGTCTTCCTTGCTCTTGAAACGGCGGTTCAGCGTTCGGGCGATGTTGAAGCAGCTGTCACCGATACTCTCGATTTCAGAAATCTCACGGAGCATGGCGCGGATTTTAGCCTTGGTCTCGTCAGAAAGATGAGAATCGCTCACCTGGTCGAGATACTTAGCAATCTCTATCTCCATGTTGTCAGAGATGCCTTCGTATTTCTCGATGCGGCTATAGAGTTTTACAAACTTTTCTTCATTGGTCTCGCCAAGAAGCGTCTTCACCATGCCGAACATGCGCTGGATGCGCTCTGCAAAACAATGGATTTCCTTCTGTGCCTCCAAGACAGAGATTTCCGGTGTCTTCATGATACCGCTCTGGATAAAGCGCAGACGGAAGTCGTCCTCATCGGTATTCTTCTTAGGACGGATAATCTTGCATACCAGCTTCTCTATCTGTGGAATGAACCATACCAGGATAAAGGTATTGGCGAGGTTGAAGGTGGTATGGAAGGCGGCAAGCACAAAGGATAGCTTGGTTGCATTGGCTACGAAATGAGGATCAGTCTTCTCCATGGCATCGTCGAAACCTACCCAGCCGCAAACCAGATGGATGAACGGGTGGAATATGCAGAGTATCCAAAGCACACCGAAGATGTTGAACACCATGTGCGCCATCGCCGCTCTCCGGGCCTGGGTGTTGGCGGTGAGCGCTGCCACGTTGGAGGTTACGGTTGTACCGATATTCTCACCCATCACAAGCGCAATACCCTGATAGATAGGCAATACGCCGGTAGAGCAGAGTATCATCGTAATCGCCATGACGGCTGCCGAACTCTGTACGCACATAGTGAGTATACTACCGATAATCAGGAAGGTGATGGTAGTCTGGAAACTGTGAGGATCGAAACTTGCAAAGAATTCAAGAACCGGCTGATTATGAGCCAGATCCATGTCGATACCGGTTTGGCGTAAAGTTCCCAAACCGAGAAACATAAAGGATATACCGAAGATGAAGTCGCCGATAATCTTGCGTTTCTTGCTGTAAATCAGGATGATGGCGATGAAGAACGCCGGCCATACAAAATCTGTGATGTTAAACGAGAAACCGGCACTCATGATCCATGCGGTGAGCGTGGTTCCGATGTTGGCGCCCATGATAACGGAGATAGCCTGGGCTAGGGTAAGGAGACCTGCGTTAACGAATGATACGGTCATCACCGTCGTGGCTGTAGAAGACTGCACCGCTGCGGTGATGAGCGTACCCGAGAGGATGCCCGTCAAACGATTGGTGGTCATGGTTCCTAACACATGGCGGAGCTGTGGTCCTGCCATCTTCTGCAAACTGTCGCTCATGGACTTCATACCGAACATCAGTAGGGCGAGTGCTCCAATAAGCTTAAAAAATATCCAAATCGACATATAATAACTTAATTAATGTTGTCAAATACATCAAGTTTCCGAATTTCTTCGTAACTTTACACTCTGTAGGCGTCTCTCTTCTAAAAAGAGTAAGCCGATGCTCAAAAAGCACCTTCGGGGGCTTCGAGAGCGGGTAGATTAGTTTAATTTTGTAACACAGTTTTAATACAAATGAAACAAGTAATTCAAATCCGTTGCAAAAATAATAAAAAATCTCAGAAAGTAGAAATCGGAAGCACACTTTTTGATATTTTTTCAGCATTTGACCTCAAAATGACCCACGGACCGGTGTCTGCAAGGGTAAATAACAAGGTTGAAGGCATGCATTATCGTGTTTATAATTCTAAAGATGTAGAATTTCTTGATATGACTTCTTCATCCGGTTCGCGTGCATATACCCGTACCCTCTTCTTTGTTCTCTGCAAGGCGGTACAGGACATTTATCCTGCTACAGATGTGGTGATTGACATTCCCGTATCGAATGGTTTCTACGTAGATATCCGCCTGGGCAGACCTGTTGTAGATGAAGATGTGAACATCATCCGCCGTCGCATGCAGGAGATTATCGATGCCAGGATGCCGATACGCCGCTTCACCGTGCCTACCGAAGAGGCAGTTGCGCTGTTCCAGGAGAAAGGGGATGTTGAGAAGGTGAAACTGCTCAAGACGTCGGGCTCTATCTATACTACCTATTATAAAATAGGTGATTATGTAGATTATTACTACGGCACGCTGCTCACCAATACCTCGCAGCTCTATCTCTTCGGGCTGGAGAAATATTATGATGGCATGCTCCTGCGCATTCCTTCGCTCAAGAACCCGGATGTGCTGGGCGAAATGACCCGACAGGACAAGATGTTTGAGATATTCAAGGAGCATCATCGCTGGCAGAGTATCCTGGGCATCAGGACTGTAGGCGATTTTAACCAGGCGATAGATGCCAATCATTCTACCGACATCATCAATATCAGCGAGGCGCTGCAGGAGAAGAAAATTGCCAAGATTGCTGAGGAGATTGCCAGCCGAAAGGGCGTGAAACTGGTGCTGCTGGCAGGTCCTTCTTCTTCGGGCAAGACCACTTCGTGCAAGCGCCTGAGCATACAGCTTGCCGTAAACGGATTGAAACCGCTCCAGATTTCGCTTGATGATTATTTCGTAGATAGGGAGAAAACGCCGAAGGATGCTTCGGGCGAATATGATTATGAGAGCATCTATGCCCTGGATCTCGATTTAATCAACGAGCAGTTCAACGCCCTCTTCCGTGGTGAGGAGGTAGAATTGCCGAAGTATGATTTCCAGAGCGGAAAGAGTAAAAAGAGCGGCAACAAGCTGAAGATGAACGATAACAATGTGCTGGTGGTAGAGGGTATTCATGCATTGAACCCAGAGCTGACGGCCCACATCCCGCAGGAGCAGATATTCAGAGTATATGCTTCGGCGCTGACCACGATTCTTCTGGACAATCACAATTATATCCCGACAACAGACAACCGTTTGCTTCGCCGCATCATCCGCGATTACAAGTATCGAGGTGTCTCTGCCCAGGAAACCATTCATCGCTGGCCTTCGGTAAGGGCGGGTGAGAACAAGTGGATATTCCCGTTCCAGGAGAATGCCGATGCGATGCTCAATACGGCGATGCTTTATGAGCTGGCTGTGATTAAGACGCAGGCAGAGCCGCTGCTGCAGCAGGTTCCGGAGAATTGCGAGGAATATGCTGAGGCTTACCGGTTGCTTAAGTTCCTGAAATACTTCAAGGGTATACCTTATAATAATCTGCCGCCTACTTCGCTTCTGCGAGAGTTCCTGGGGGGCAGTTCATTCCATTATTAAAGGTTTCTGGCATGTGATGCAGGCAAGGCTTGTTTAGAGCTATTACAGAGCTATTACGTCAAAAAGTGGCGATAGGTGCGCTAAATCTATGTTTTTTTATGAGATTTAGCACACCTATCGCCACTTTTTGGGATAAATACCACTCTTTCCCTTTAGACTATGGGGCTATTATGTGGTATTGTAATTTGATGTTTGGCTTATCTTCTTTATCGATAAGATATGCCACATTCCATCTTTGCATCACATTTGTATAATTCTGTTCTATATGGATAGATAGAATTTTGCAGTTTTCTATAGGCTCCAAGGAACTCTCTAGTTTGGCAATCCCATGTGGTGATTCTCCTTGTATGTAGATTAGCGTATATTTTTGGAAGTTCACTACAGGTAGCTCTAATTTTGTATTAGGTCTTGCGCTACTTGCACAATTCTTGAAATACTTTTCAAAGTCATCTTTTGAGTTTATGACAAGAATCTGATTGTCTGGAGTCTCTATCATTATATCGGTAGGAACCTCATACTTACTATATGACGTGATATTTTCGTCGCTATTAGAGCAACTGACCACTAAGGTAAAAATGCAGATTAACACTGCTGTTATTATAGTACGTCTCATATTCTTTTTATTTTAATTATTTTAATGTAGATTTTGCGGCTTTTACTGCAGCAGCTGCATCAACAAGCCCATAACCCATATATTCATTCCATGTGCCATTAGGTCTGTTGCTGTATGTAGAGTAAGGCTTGCTTCCTACTTTCTGTGCCGTCTTTTCAATGATGTCGCATACTTCTTTGCTTGTTAAGTTTGGATTGATGGACAAAACTAATGCTGCTACGGCAGCAACTTGTGGGCAAGCTGCAGAAGTGCCTGAAAATTTTATATAATTATAGGTGCTAGTATCTGATTCTGTCCATCCTGTTGTTGGAATATCTACGCCAGGAGCTACAACATCAATCTCTTTTCCATAGTTGCTGAAATTTGCTTTATTTCCAAATTTGTTAGAGGCACCTACAACTAGAATCTTTTCATCATAGTTTGCTGGGAAGGTTACGGGACCAGAGTCGTTTCCAGAAGCAAATACGATAATAACCCCTTTGTTGTTTCTTCCCCATGATGCATAATAGGTTATGGCTTCCTTGATTTCAGAACTATTTAAATCATTACCTCCCCAAGAACAACTTACAACATCGGTGCTGTTGAAAGCAATACATAAATCAGAAGCTAGATTTTGAGAAATGTTTGGTCTAGCAGTAAGAGGGTCGCTATAGCTTTGAAGTTCAGAATTTGAAGCTATTCCGACTAATCCTTTTTTGTTGTTTGGAATCGTGACAATGGTTCCAGCGCATGCCATACCGTGAGAGCTGTAAAGTCCATTTGCGAACCAATCCCCTATATATGCATCGTATGCATGATATACTTTTTGTGAGTCGTAGTCAGGGTGAGTTGCATCTACTCCAGTGTCGATTAAACCAATCTTGACACCTTTACCATTGGCTAATAGACTCGCTTCTTCCCAATTGATAGAATATTTTCCGTGAAGATTCCATTGGTCGGAATATAATGGGTCGTTTGGAGCAACAAAAGATGTTACTCCTTGTGCTAAATCTATCATAATGTCTGGCTCGACATATGCAAATTTATTGCTTTCTTGCAACTTGTTGCATAATTCCAAGCTATTGCCATGTGAATTGTCTTGACAGAAAACCGTATACCATAGAGGTAGGTATTCATTTTGGGAATAAATTGAAATATGTAAACTGCTCTCTAGTTCCTCCAGTATTTTCTTATCTTTACTATCTTTCAGTTTTATATGAATTAGGTTGCTAATACCGATGCTTTTGCCTGTCTCTTTAGAAATGTACATAGGTGATTTGTAGGAAGTATCAATATTGTTGAGGGTACTTCTTGTGCAATTCTCTTTTTCTACAATAGCCCATGATGCTTTTGATTGTCCACCGCTTCTCGTTGTAGAAATGCCTTTTTGAAATTCACCTCCTTTAATCTTTTTAAGTATAGGCTTTTCCGAGTTGTAAACAATGAAATTTTTTGTCGAGTCAACAATGAGCTCTATCTTCTTGCCATTGTACCAATAATAATTGCATTCATTGGTCGCTTCATGGGTTGTTTGAAATTGGGTAGAGTTTTGGACATCTTCAATATTGCCTTGACAGCTACAAAATATTGAAAGAATTGCAAAGCATAAATTCGTAAACTTTTTCATACGCTTGATCTTTTTGTTAATAATTAAATTGTGGCTGCAAAGTTACAAGTTAATTTTGGAATAGACTTTGTCTTATGTTACAAAAACTTTTTCAATTTTATAGTAGGTGTGTTTTTCTAGAATGTTACGTAGTATGGACGGAGGTAGCAGAGGTTTTTAGGGTGGAAAAGCAGCCATCAAAGGCATGGCTGTTTGCGAAGAACAGCTGATTGGCGAAAGTCAAACAGTTGACTGGCGAGAGTCTTGCAGTCGATTGTCAAGGCTGTGGACAGTAGGGAAATAAACATCGCTACTCGTCGGAAAAGGTATCATTACCTATCGTAAGGGGGCGATGGGGCAGAAAATGCGTCCCGACGTAGTAAAGATTACATCGAAACGTAGGCAGAACCATTGCTGCAGCAGGTTCCGGAAAACTGCGAGGAATATGCTGAAGCTTACCGGTTGCTTAAGTTCCTGAAATATTTCAAGGGTATACCTTATAATAATCTGCCGCCTACTTCGCTTCTGCGAGAGTTCCTGGGGGGCAGTTCGTTCCATTATTAAAGGTTTTATCTTTCGAAGATAAGTTGGCTGTTTGAGTAGGACAGCCAACTGGCAGAAGCCGGACAGCCGACTAGCGCCTTATCCGCTAGTCGGCTGTTTGTCTTTAACAGTCCTCGGAAATGGGTTTATCTGATTTCCTTTTAGGCGTCTGATTTTCTTTTTTATGCGATAGACGAAAAACTCTTCACTCTTCACCAAATGCTCCGAACCCCCTGTGTTTATCGGCATTCCGAGGGGTGAAGAGTGTTCGGGCACTCTTCACCCACTCTTCACCACTCTTCACCTTCGGTCGCACAAAAAATGCGCCGGTCCTTTTAGCGGATTCTAAATCCGCCAGAGCTGAGCGGTGAAGAGTGGTGAAGAGAGGGTGAAGAGATAAAAACAACTCTTCACCCCTCGGAATGCCGATAAACACAGGGGTTTCGGGCCGAAAGGTGAAGAGTGAAGAGTATTTCAGAGTAGAGTTGCTATACTTTATATAAAGCGTACGAATTTATAAAGCCTGCGGCTTAGAGCTTGCTGCCATAGCACAAGTCGCCGGCGTCGCCGAAGCCTGGCACGATATACTTATGCTCGTTCAACCCCTCATCAATAGAGGCACACCAGATGGTAGTCTTGTCCTCAGGGAAGGTCTTCTTGACGTGCTCAATACCCTCAGGTGCAGCGAGAACACAGGCAATATGGATATGTTTAGGGTTGCCCTTGGTGAGGAAAGCCTTCATACCCATCTCCATGCTGATACCTGTGGCAAGCATAGGGTCGGCAATGATGAGCACCTTATCCGTAAGATCAGGTGTAGCGAGGTATTCTATATGTACGCCCACCTCAGTATGCTCCTTGTTGGTATACTCGCGATAAGCACTCACAAAGGCATTGCCAGAGTGGTCGAAAATATTGAGGAAACCTTCGTGGAAAGGAAGTCCGGCACGGAAGATCGTACCGATGACAATCTTTTCGGTAGGAAGATTGACCTGGGCTACACCGAGCGGTGTAGTCACCTCTGTCTTTTCGTAATTAAGAGTCTTTGATATTTCAAAGGCCTCATACTCACCGATTCTCATAATGTTGTTGCGGAAGAGCAATCGGTTCTTTTGATAATCGCAGTCACGCATCTCTGCCAGATAGCGGTTGATGATGCAATTGTGCTCGCTCAGATTATTTATCTTCATATAGCTGTAGTTTTTCTGCAAAGATATAATAAATCTCGGAAACGGCAAAATGTTTGGGCAATTATTTTCTCTCTGGAGGAATGAAAGAACTGTTGCTATCTTATTTTTCCTTCAAATATCCTCTTATATATAAAATAGGTGTAAATCTCTGCTTGTTTTTCTCTAAGCAGAGATTTTTTGCAAAGTCAACGTGGCAAATGTCGGTCGAATCGGCTTTTTTTAAGTTCTTTAACCTAAAAAGCTTTTAAAAAGAAAGAATAATACCTAAGAATCTTTGCTATAAAACATATTTTTCGTAACTTTGCGGCGGTTTTGGGAGAATGATGATTTCTTCTGTCAACCAAGATAAAAAGGTAAAGAGAAATTATTCACAACTTAAATACATTTAAAATAAAATGGCAAAGTTTGATAAGTCAGTTTTAGCAAAGTACGGAATCACAGGTACAACTGAGGTTCTCTACAATCCTTCTTATGAGGTATTGTTCAATGAGGAGACTAAGGAAGGTCTCGAGGGTTTTGAGGTTGGTCAGGAGACTGAGCTCGGTGCAGTTAACGTAATGACTGGTATTTACACTGGTCGTTCTCCTAAAGACAAGTTCATCGTTGACGATGCTACATCTCACGACACAGTATGGTGGGATTCTGAGGAGTATCACAACGATAACCACAAGGCAACTCCAGAGGCATGGAACGCTGTTAAGGAGATCGCTAAGAAGGAGCTTTCTAATAAGAAGTTGTTCGTAGTAGATGGTTTCTGCGGTACACACAAGGATACACGTATGAAGGTACGTTTCATCGTTGAGGTAGCATGGCAGGCACACTTCGTAACAAATATGTTCATCCGTCCTCAGAATGAGGCTGAGTTCGATCAGGAGCCAGACTTCATCGTTTACAATGCTTCTAAGGCAAAGGTTGAGAACTGGAAGGAGTTGGGTCTCCACTCAGAGACAGCCGTTGTATTCAACGTAACTTCTAAGGAGCAGGTTATCATCAACACATGGTATGGTGGTGAGATGAAGAAGGGTATGTTCTCTATGATGAACTACTTCTTGCCATTGAAGGGTATGGCTTCTATGCACTGCTCTGCCAACACAGATATGAACGGTGAGAATACAGCTATCTTCTTCGGTCTTTCTGGTACAGGTAAGACTACATTGTCAACAGACCCTAAGCGTAAGTTGATCGGTGACGATGAGCACGGATGGGACGACGAGGGTGTGTTCAACTTCGAAGGTGGTTGCTACGCTAAGGTTATCAACCTCGACAAGGAGTCTGAGCCAGATATCTACGGTGCTATCACACGTGACGCTCTTCTCGAGAACGTAACTGTAGCTAAGGATGGTAAGATTGACTTCGCAGATAAGACTGTTACCGAGAATACTCGTGTATCTTATCCTATCTACCACATCAAGAACATCCAGCGTCCATTCTCTCAGGGTCCAGCTGCTAAGCAGGTTATCTTCCTCTCAGCAGATGCATTCGGTGTATTGCCACCAGTATCTATCTTGAACGCTGAGCAGACTAAGTATTACTTCCTCTCTGGCTTCACAGCTAAGTTGGCTGGTACAGAGCGCGGTATCACCGAGCCTACTCCAACATTCTCTGCTTGCTTCGGTCAGGCATTCTTGGAGTTGCACCCAACTAAGTACGCTGAGGAGTTGGTAAAGAAGATGCAGAAGTCTGGTGCTAAGGCATACTTGGTTAACACTGGTTGGAACGGTACAGGCAAGCGTATCTCTATCCGCGATACACGTGGTATCATCGACGCTATCCTCGACCACTCAATCGACGCAGCTCCTACAAAGACTATCCCATTCTTCAACTTCGTAGTTCCTACACAGTTGGAAGGCGTAGATCCTAAGATCCTCGATCCACGTGATACATACGCTGAGGCTTCTCAGTGGGAGGAGAAGGCTAAGGATTTGGCTGCTCGTTTCATCAAGAACTTCAAGAAGTATGAGACAAACGAGGCTGGTAAGGCTCTCGTTGCTGCTGGTCCACAGCTCTAATTCGACACTTCGAATTTATACTAAATATGGAATCCCGTTTCTTGCAAAAGAAGCGGGATTTCTTCGTTTTTACGCCTCGAAATCACTAAAAAACTTAAAAAATGCGCCTAAAAATGAATAATTTGCATAATAATAAGGAGAAAAGGTCGAGTTTTTAAAGAATTCTCAGTAAATTTGCAGCTAAAAATAAAATAGGATAGAATGAAAAGGAAGTTTTTTGCTTTCATAGCGCTGATTACAGCTACGCTCTCGCTCTCTTCTTGCTTGAGCAGCGATGAAACAACAGTAGAATATACACATGATACAGCCATCACGGCTTTCTCGTTGGGTAGTCTTGACAGATATACCAAAACGAAGGCAGGTAAAGATACCTTGCTCAAGGCTAATGTGGCGGGCTCTGACTATAAATTTTACATAGATCAGGCACAACGCTTGATTTATAATGTAGATTCCTTGCCTTGTGGGGTGAGGGATAGTGCCATATTGGCTACTATCAGCAGCAAGAATAGCAGCCCTATTCTCCTGATGGATATCAACAAGACTGATTCTGTCGCAGCATACTATTCAAGCTCTGATTCCATCAACTTCTCAAAGCCTCGCTTTATTAGAGTTTACAGCAGCGACTACTCTGCCTATGCCCAGTATAAGGTTACCGTAAACGTACATAAGGAGTTGCCTTATGAGTTTAAGTGGCATGAGCTGGCTCAGAACAACAGTCAGTTGGCAGCGTTCTCTGATTTGAAGGCTGTAGCTTGTGGTGATTACATCTATGTATTCGGCAAGACTACCGATGGTACTGAGGTGCTGAAGTCAGCCATCAATAATGGCAGCGCCTGGTCATCTATTACGATGAACGTAAGCTTAAGTAGTGACGCTTACCAGAGTGCAGTAGCGCTGGATGGCGAACTCTATATCTCAGATGGCGGCAAGGTTTATGCTTCTGCCGATGCAAAAACATGGGCATTGGTTTCTGAAAATGCAGATGTCAAGCAGCTCATTGGTGCAAGCAGCAAGAATCTCTATGCTTATAATACTGCTGCAGGTATCTCTGTTTCAAAAGACAAGGGTGTCAGCTGGGAGGCAGAGAAACTTGATAAAGATGCAGACTATTTGCCAACACAGAATATCTCAATGAATGTGGCTGGCGTACTCTCTGCTAAGGATGTAGAGAACGTAATGCTGCTGGGTACTCGCGACAAGGCTTTGAAAGATACGGTTGCTACCACATGGTTGCGCACGGTTGACTATGCAAATGAAGACGGACAGTGGAACTATCTGGAAATCGAAAACAATAAAAGTGGAAAGATGCCTTGGCTGGATCAGGTAATTACCTGTGCTGCCGATACAGGCTTCGTTGCTTTAGGCAGTAATGGCAAATGGTATAAGAGCCAGAATGCCGGATTGACTTGGAAGCAGGATAAGATGGTTGTTCTGCCTGCTAAGTTTGCTACTGAAGGTCGTTTCGCTTTCTGTCGTGACAATCAACATTACTATTGGATTATCAGAAACGGATACGTATGGAGAGGACGTTTCAATATAGATGGCTGGAGCAAGGAAGATTAATCATCCTGCTTGCTTTCTTAACTCTGGGCTGTATGGCGGTTCGTGCACAGGACGATCCGCAATATCGCATGGAGATAGGCGCCGGTGTGGGAGTAATGACCTATGAAGGCGACTTTAACGGAAATGTGCTTAGCGACATGCAACCTGCCGGTTTCCTGGTGGGAAGATACAATTTCGACCCCTACAAGGACTTGAAACTGAGCGTGGGCTTTGGAAAAATAAAAGGTTCTTCGGCAAATGTGGATACTTTCTATCCTGATTATACGGAGAATCCCTATAGTTTCAATCATACGCTGGTGGATATGAATCTGGTGTTTGAGTACAACTTCTGGCCTTACGGAACAGGCAGAGACTATCGCGGAGCCCAGCGCCTGGTTCCTTATATACTGGGTGGCTTGGGAGCAACCTATGTAAAAGGTAATGAAAAAAATGTATTTACAGCCAACGTGCCTTTAGGCATCGGCGCAAAATATAAAGTAAACGAAAGGTTGAACTTGGGACTGACCTGGACTTTCCATTTCTCGCTCAGCGATGAACTGGATGGTGTGAAAGACCCTTACCGGGTAAAGAGCAGTGGCATTTTCAAGAATTCCGACTGCTATTCTACCATAGCCGTTTCGGTGACCTATAGTTTCAGTGCAAAATGTAAAACTTGTAATAAAGAAGAATGATGGACAACTTAGATATGAACAGGATTCCTGAGCACATCGCTATCATTATGGATGGCAATGGTCGCTGGGCAACAGAACGGGGCAAGGAGCGTAGCTACGGCCATCAGGCTGGAGTAGATACCGTGCGCCGAATTACATCGGAGTGTACCAGGTTGGGGGTAAAATATCTCACCCTCTATACTTTCTCTACAGAGAATTGGAACCGTCCGGCCGATGAGGTTGCTGCCTTGATGGGACTGGTACTGACTTCGCTCGAAGATGAAATCTTCATGAAGAATAATGTCCGCTTCCGTGTGATAGGTGATTTGAAACGCCTGCCACAACAGGTGCAGGACAAGCTTCAGGAGACCATGGACCATACTGCGAAGAACGATTCGATGACTATGGTTGTGGCATTGAGCTATTCTTCACGTTGGGAAATCCTGAATGCTACAAAGAAAATGGTAAAAGAAGCGCTCGAGTCTGGTTCAACCTATGAGCAGATAGAGGATAAACTGACAGAGGAGAACTTCGAGAAGCATCTTGAAACCAGTTTCATGCCCGATCCTGAACTTCTGATACGTACAGGAGGTGAACTCCGTATCAGCAACTATCTTCTTTGGCAGATAGCTTATTCAGAGTTGTATTTCTGTGATACCTTCTGGCCAGACTTCAATGAAGAAGATCTGCACAAGGCAATAGCAAGTTATCAGAACCGCCAACGTCGATTTGGAAAAACCGAGGCACAGGTGGAAGAGGAGGAGAAATAGGAAAACCTCATACAAGCATAGAAAAATCATATTATATATAATAAGGTATAAATGAATAGATTTAAAAAGATTTTCATCCTGCTGTTCGGCGTAATGGCATGCATGCAGATTCAGGCACAAGATAAAATCGTAAACCCTGACATCTCGTATGCTGGTACACCTCGTACCCTTAAGATTGGTGGTATCAATGTTTCGGGTGTTGAGGGCTACGAAGACTATGTTCTCACAGGTATCTCAGGCCTTAGTGTGGGCGATGAGATTACTGTGCCTGGCGACGAGATTACCAATGCCGTAAAGCGCTACTGGAAACATGGACTCTTCTCGAAGGTGGCTATCGCTGCCGACTCTATCGTAGGTGAGAAGCTTTATCTTCATATCTATCTTGCGGTTCGTCCACGTATCTCTAATATCAACTATGTTGGTTTGAAGAAGAGCGAGCGTGAAGATATGGAGCAGAAGTTGGGTATGGTAAAGGGCACTCAGGTAACTCCGAATATGCTCGACCGTGCCAAGATTCTTGCCAAGAAGTATTTCGATGATAAGGGCTTCAAGAACGCTGATATCCAGATTAACCAGCGCGATGATATTGCCAACAAGGGACAGGTAATCCTGGATGTTGTTGTTGACAAGAAAGAAAAAATCAAGGTACATCAGATAACAATCGATGGAAACGAACAGCTTTCTGACCGCAAGATTAAGGGTGGACTCTTCTCGAAGGGTGCTTTTGCCAAGACGCATGAGGCTGGTAAGTTCGCTACTTTCTTCAAGTCGAAGAAATTTACCCCTGAGCGTTGGAAGGAAGATAAGCAGAAACTCATCGACAAATATAATGAGTATGGTTTCCGTGATGCTCAGATTCTGGAAGATAGCGTGAGCAACTTCGATGAGAAGCACGTTAATATCTACATCAAGGTAGATGAAGGTAAGAAATACTATATCCGCAACATCTCCTGGGCAGGTAATACCGTTTACTCATCAGCTTATCTTGAAGCATTGCTCGGCATGAAGAAGGGTGATGTATATAACCAGAAGATATTGGGTAAGCGCCTGAATGAAGATGATGACGCTGTTTCTAACCTCTACTATAATAATGGTTATGTGTTCTCTCGTATCGAACCGACTGAAATCAATATAGATGGTGACTCTATCGATTTGGAGATGCGCGTAACAGAGGGACCTCAGGCTTATCTGAGCCATGTACGTATCAATGGTAATACCCGTCTTTACGAAAACGTAGTGCGCCGTGAACTTCGTACCAAGCCAGGCGACCTTTTCTCTAAGGATGCTCTGATGCGTTCGGCTCGTGAGCTTGCTTCTATGGGACACTTTGATCCTGAGAAGGTTAGCCCGGATGTAAAGCCTAATCCTGAAGATGGTACGGTTGATGTAAACTGGAACCTGGAGCAGAAGAGTAACGACCAGATTGAGTTCTCGCTCGGTTGGGGTCAGACGGGTGTCATCGGACGTGTGGGCTTGAAGCTCAACAACTTCTCCATGGCAAACCTCTTCAACAAGAACAAGGAGCATCGTGGTATCATGCCTATCGGTGATGGTGAGGTGCTGAGTATCGGTGCACAGACCAATGGTACCTACTACCAGAGCTATAACGTAAGCTACTCTACCAACTGGTTTGGCGGCAAGCGCCCTATCCAGTTCAGCGTAGGTGCATACTACAGTAAGAGTACCGACGTGTCAAGCAACTATTACAATAGTGCTTACATGAACAACTATTACAGTTATATGTATGGTTACGGTTCTAGTTACTATAACAACTACGAGAATTATTACGATCCAGACAAGTATATCCAGATGGTGGGTGTAAGCCTCGGTTGGGGTAAGCGCCTCCGTTGGCCGGATGATTACTTCACCTTGTCTGTACAGTTGGCTTACCAGCGCTACATGATGAAGAACTGGAGCTATATGTTGATGACCAACGGTAATGCGAACAACTTGAACTTGACCATCGCATTGAACCGTACATCAACCGACAACCAGCTCTTCCCACGTACAGGTTCTGAGTTCGAGGCAAGCGTCAACCTTACTCCACCATGGAGTGCGTTCGACAACAAGGACTACAAGAATCT
>OLYN01001004.1_pt1 | contig 14967 bp, 17 predicted proteins | sample 1674231 | NCBI WGS metagenome assembly OLYN01 (sample SAMEA103958153, study PRJEB25191) | human gut metagenome
GGTTCTCGGTGCGGCATCCGCAGGTGTCCGCGCGATGACTTCCTCGTCCTCGCCCGGAATCAGCCTCAAGACCGAGGGTATATCTTATATGGCAGGCTCGGATCTTCCGGCGGTCATTATCAACGTCCAGCGCGGCGGCCCCGGACTCGGCGGAATCCAGCCCTCGCAGTCGGATTATTGGCAGGCGACAAGAGCGCCCGGCCACGGTGATCTGCATATCCTCGTTTTTGCGCCCAGCTCCGTTCAGGAGATGGTCGATCTTGTCGGCAGAGCCTTCGATAAGGCGGACGAGTATCGTATGCCCGCGATGATCCTTGCCGACGGTATGCTCGGTCAGATGATGGAGCCCGTCGAGATAGGCGAGGGCAGCGGCGGCTCGAGCGTCGAGAAGCCCTGGGCGGCCTGCGGCCACAACGGCGGACGCAAGCACAATATAGTAAATTCCCTCTATCTCCAGGCGGCGGATCTCGAGCGCCTCGTCAGAGAGCGCTTCGCAAGATATGCGGTTATCGAGGAAAAAGAGCCCATGAGCGAGAGCTACATGGTCGACGATGCCGATTATGTCGTCGTCGCTTACGGCGCATCGGCGCGTGTCGCAAAGGCAGCTGTCCGCGAAGCGAGAGAGCAGGGCATAAAGGCTGGACTTATCCGCCCGATAACCCTCTGGCCGTTCCCAAAGCAGGCTATGCGCGACGCCGCAGAGTACGCAAAGGCTTTCCTCTGCGTCGAGATGAGCATGGGTCAGATGATTGACGATGTCAAGCTCGCTATCGACTGCAGCAGACCTGTTGAATTCTTCGGACGCACGGGCGGAATAATTCCGACCCCCGCCGAAGTCCTTGAAAATATCAAAAAACTTGCAGGAGGCGAAAAATAATGGCAATCGTATTTCAGAGACCCAAGGCGCTTCTTGATGTGCCTACCCATTATTGCCCCGGCTGCACTCACGGTATAATCCACCGCCTTGTTGCGGAGTGCATTGACGAGCTCGGTATAGAGGGCAAGACCGTCGGCATCGCGCCCGTCGGATGCGCCGTTATGGCATATAATTATTTCGGCTGCGATATGATCGAGGCGCCCCACGGACGCGCCCCGGCTGTAGCAACGGGCGTTAAGCGCGCAAAGCCCGAGGACGTTGTGTTCACCTATCAGGGCGACGGCGACCTCGCCGCTATCGGTACCGCCGAAACCGTTCACTCCGCGACCCGCGGCGAGAACATCACGGTTATCTTCGTCAACAACGCTATCTACGGCATGACAGGCGGTCAGATGGCTCCCACCTCGCTGCCCGGACAGGTCACTCAGACCACGCCTTACGGCAGAGATATTAAGACTGCGGGCTATCCCGTCAGAGTCTGCGAGATGCTCTCCACCCTCGACGGCACCGCCTATGCGGAGCGCGTTTCGGTCGACTGCGTCAAGAATATAAACAGAGCGAAGAAGGCCATTAAAAAGGCTTTCGAGACTCAGATCGCCGGCAAGGGCTTCTCGATAGTTGAAGTTATCTCGGCTTGCCCCACCAACTGGGGACTTTCGCCCGTCGATGCGCTCGGCTGGCTCAGAGAGAATATGCTTCCTTATTATCCGCTCGGCGTTTATAAGGACAAGACAGCAGAGGAGGAAGCAAAATGAAGGATATGAACGCACTTCTCGCCGGATTCGGCGGTCAGGGTATACTTTTCATGGGCAAGGTCATCGCCTATGCGGGACTCACCGACGGCAAGGAAGTTTCATGGCTTCCGTCCTACGGCCCCGAGATGAGAGGCGGCACGGCAAACTGCAGCGTCTGCATCTCCTCCGATCCCATCTGCTCGCCCCTCGTTGTCACTCCGAATGTGTTCGTTGCGATGAACGGCCCATCTTATGACAAGTTCATCGACAGCGTCGTTCCCGGCGGAATAGTTATCCTCGACAGCACGCTCGTCGAGCGCGAGGTCAAGAGAGACGATATCACCGTCTGCCTCGTCCCCGCCACTAAGCTCGCCGAGGAGCACGGACTCAAGGGTCTTGCAAACATCATTCTTATCGGCAAGCTCATGGAGCAGACCGGCTTCTGCAACCTCGACACCATGTCGAAGGCAATAGCCAAGGTCGTTCCCGCAAGAAAGCAGCATCTTGTTCCCAAGAATGTCGAAGCTATTGAGCTGGGTATGAACTACAAAGGCTAACAAGTAGGGACTGCCGCATTTAGCGCAGACCGAAGAGCAAAAATAAAAAGGTCATAATTCACGGATAATAACGCGGATTATGACCTTTATTTTTATTTATTAAACGCCTTTTACAGTGTAAATAATCCGCCGCTTCGCCCGGCTTTTATTTCGGACAAGGCGGCGGATTTATTTATTTCTTTTACATCAGCGACCTGTAAAGCTCTGCAAGCTCCGCAACGCTCGTGTCGCGCGGATTGCCGGGACGGCAGGCATCGTCATATGCGGACTGAGCAAGGAAGTCAACATCTTCGGGCTTGACGATCGCCTTGAGGTCTGCGGGGATTCCGACATCCTTTGCAAGCTGTCGTACAGCGTCAACGGCAGCCTTGCGGTACTCGTCAACGCTCATGTTCTCCGTGCCCTCAACGCCCATAGCCTTGGCTATGTCGCGGTATTTCTCGCCGGTTGCGGGGGCGTTGTATTCCATAACGGTCGGCAGAATGATGGCATTGGCTACGCCGTGCGGGGTGTCATAGAGAGCGCCGAGCGGGTGAGCCATGGAGTGGACTATGCCCAGACCGACGTTCGAGAAGCCCATGCCGGCGATATACTGACCGAGAGCCATGCCCTCGCGTCCCTCGGGTGTGTTGTCAACTGCGCCGCGAAGCGACTTCGAGATTATCTCGATTGCCTTGAGGTGGAACATATCGCTCATTGCCCATGCGCCCTTGGTGATGTAGCCCTCGATGGCGTGGGTCAGAGCGTCCATGCCTGTTGCGGCGGTCAGTCCTTTGGGCATGGAGGACATCATGTCGGGATCGACAACGGCGACCACCGGAATGTCGTGAACATCTACGCAGACCATCTTGCGGTTCTTTTCGGCGTCGGTGATAACATAGTTTATCGTGACTTCTGCTGCAGTTCCCGCCGTGGTCGGGACGGCGATTATCGGAACGCACTTGTTCTTTGTCGGCGCAACGCCCTCAAGGCTTCTGACATCGGCGAACTCGGGGTTCTTGATAATTATGCCGATAGCCTTCGCAGTGTCCATCGAGGAGCCGCCGCCGATAGCTACGATGCAGTCTGCGGCGCTCGCCTTGAACGCCTCAACGCCGGACTGAACATTCTGAATGGTCGGGTTGGGCTTTATTTCGCTGAACATCTCGTATGCGATGCCCGCGTCGTCCAGAACATCTGTGACTTTCTTCGATACGCCGAACTTGATGAGGTCTGGGTCGGATGCGACGAAAGCTTTCTTGAAGCCTCTTGCGGTTATCTCTTCGGCAACCGCCTTGACTGCGCCCGCGCCGTGATATGAAGTTTCATTGAGAACGAATCTGTTGTACATAATTTTTACCCTCCCGGATATTTTTTTTGATAAAGCTGTATTGATAAAACTTTATCTTTTCCTTAATCCTATCATTAATTTTTAAGCGCATTTTAAAGCTCGTTTAAATAAATTGTGAACACGGGAACCATCCGGGAGCAAAGTGTTGATTTAAACCGTGCCGTTGTCCTGATAATCATGCAGAAGCTTCAGCAGCTCGGCGGCGTGCCGACCCTCGTCAACCGCATATTTTTGAAACATTTCTGCGGCTGTTTTGTCGTCCGAAGTTTCTTTCGCGTAGTTTTCGAAGTCGCGCACAAGCTCCGTCGAGTTCTGCCACGCCCTGAGAACTCTGTCGCGCGTGGTTATAACTATCTTTTTGTCATTATTCATTTTGTCAGCCCTTTCGTTTTTTGTTATTATGCCCGATACGCCGCGGAAAAATATCGGCGGAGAGTGTATAAAATTTGCCCTGCCGCCGAAAACTAATCTCCGAAGCCAAAATTGAAAGGAGAAGCATATATGCAGCTTACACAGAAAGAAAAAGAATTGCTCAAGGATCTCAAAGGACAGGAGAAGCTCTGCGTCGAGAAATATTCTCAGCATGCCGCGACGGCAAATGACGAGCAGCTCAGTCAGCTTCTGAACTATCTCGGCGGCGTTGAGCAGAGGCACCTTGATATCATCACGAAGATCGACAGCGGCGAGATTCCTCAGCCCGCAGCAGGGGAGGCGGCTCCGAAAAATGATTTCAAGCAGACCTATTCGGTCAGCGAAACGCAGGAAAAGAAGAACGACTGCTATATCTGCTCCGATCTGCTCGCCACAGAAAAGCACGCCTCCGCGCTCTATGACACCTGCATCTTCGAGTTCAAGAACGAACAGCTCAGAACGGTTCTCAACTCCATCCAGCGCGAGGAGCAGGAGCACGGCAAGAAAATATATGACTATATGTCCGCGAACAATATGTATTCGTGAAGCAAAAAGGCCGTCCCTCGGGGCGGTCTTTTACATAAGCCCTTGACCGTCGGGCGCGATTGTGATATCCTTGCAGTGTGAAAAATATGATTTGACGGAGTGAAGGAAATGACAGTCAGCGCAAACGAAAGCAGAAAAATAATGGAGCGTATCGGCTTCCCGCAGGAGGCTGTAGACACTATCGGCGATTGCACCGAAAGAGTGTCCGAAAACGCGGATTTCAACGCCCTTGTCGATGAGTTTATCGCCCATCCCGAGAACCTCGACAGCGTGCTCGAAAGACTCAAGGCGCTCAGCGAACAGCTCGGCGAAAATGAGTATACAATGAATATGTGCCTGCTCCTCGGTGCGTGCCCCGCGCTGCGCGAGCGCTATGCCGAAAAGGGTATCGACGAGGCGATATTCTGGAAGAGCATTGAGGATATGCGCTGGAAGCTTCGCGAGTGCATGGACTGCGAAGAGGTCTGGGGCACTTTCGTCCCGCATTGGTACAGGGGCTTTTTTGAGATGACCCGCTTCGGGCTCGGCAGATTCCAGTTCGAGAAGACGGACTTTGACGCCGATTACTATGAGAAGTGCGGCAACACCCTCAAACGTGGTGACACGGTCATAAACTTCCATATCCCCTCGGCAGGACCGTTGACCGATGAGAAGAGACTTGATTCATATCAGCAGGCATACAAGTTCTTCGGCGGCAAGGACGGCGAGCCCATGGCGTTTGTGTGCGGCTCGTGGCTGCTCTATGAGGGGCACAGGGAGTTCCTGCCCGAAAACAGCAACATACTCAGGTTCATGGACGATTTCGATATAATCAGAAGCGCCGACAGAGAGAAGTTCAGCGACGGCTGGCGCGTGTTCGGAAAATACAGCAACGGACCCGTTGATGACCTGCCCGAGGATACTTCTATAAGGCGCGCATTCAAGCAGAGACTTCAGCAGGGCAAGCCCACCGGCTACGGTTACGGCGTGTTCTTCTTCGACGGCGAAAAGATACTCGGCAAATAACGAAAAATTTAAAAAAATTGTTGACAACCGGCTCGTTTTTTGATATCATAGCTGTTGTCGCACGGGAGTGCGACACATAAGGGCCACTAGCTCAGTTGGTTAGAGCACTCGGCTCATAACCGAATGGTCCGGGGTTCGAGTCCCTGGTGGCCCACCAAGAAGCGCCGATCTTCGGCGCTTCACAAATATAGGGGTATAGCTCAGTTGGTAGAGCAGCGGTCTCCAAAACCGCGTGCCGAGGGTTCAAGTCCTTCTGCCCCTGCCAAAACAAAAAGACACCTGCGGGTGTCTTTTTGTTTTGGCTCGGATTGAATAATTTGAACACTCGGCACGCGGAGCGTGTCGAGGGGTGCGGGTCTCCGGTGGAGACCTCTGCACGAAGTGCAGAAGCACCGACCGAGCCGGCAGGCGAGACCAAGTCCTTCTGCCCCTGCCAAAACGGTGACTGTTTCTTTTTTGTTAGACAAAACTTGTCCGAGGCACGCGCGTGCCGGGGCGAGCCGCCGAGCCGCCGCCGGTGGCGGAGGAAGGGAGTTTTCGTTGGCGTAGCAGTCAAATTTTATTGCCGCTCCAAGGCGGAATAAATTTTGGGAATCGCAAGAGGGGTTGCAAAGCAACTTCAAGTCCTTCCGTGAAGACACCATTGAAATCTGCACCCTTAAGTTAAATGGTGTTTTTTATAGAATTCAGTATTCATGCGGCTTTTTGAAGCTGCATTTTTTTTGTAATTGACCGCAGATTTATAAGTTGAATTATGTTGAATTCTATAAAACAATTTTACGATATTTTCCGTAGAAATTGGAAGTAATACGGAAATGTGTTATAATAATCTTAGACCGACGGCGGCGGAATGCTCTCCAAAGCTTTTCAACCTTTGATTTCATGTTATAATATGCTGAAATGCGGTGATTTAATGTTACATCCCTTAAGGAGAAAAAAGATGTCCTCAACGGAGTGCGTAGATACAATTCAAGAGATCGTATACGAATACCTAAAACCTTTAGGCTTTCATAAATTCGGCAGAACAATGCATCGATTTGTTGAGGAAGATATTTCGCAAGTAATTCATTTTCAGAATGGGTGTCCGCAGAAAGGCGTTCGTGAAAAACTGTGGATTAATATTGGCATTCGTGTTCCGGAATGTGCAGAAAAGAAATTTAAAATTTCAGAACCGATGAAAAAATATTATCACGAATACGAATGTAATATACGAACTCGCCTTGGCTTTTTAATAGATGGCGAAGATACATTTTATGACTTGCGAAAAAGTCCCAAAATGATAGCGACAGACATTATTGAGCGAATTAAAAAATATGTAATTCCTGTTTTTGATGTTCTAAATAGCCGCAAATCTATCTTGCTGTATCGAGTAAACTATCCGTCCTTTGATCAACTCGGGAATCGCTTAATTACTCTTGAAGAAGCAATGATTTATGGTAGAAGCGGTGATATTGAAAAGGCAAGTGAGCTGTTTAACAAATACTATCAAAATGCACTTAACGAATATAACGTGGATGTTGAAAATGGAATAGAGACTTATTTGCATAAGGGTGAGAGAATGGTCTACCATAATACAAAAACAGGAAAAACAGAAACAATCATAGCAGACAAAGACGGGTATGTTGTTACTTATTGTGCGAATCGCTGCCATATCGATTACCTTGAAACTTTAGCAACACAACTTGGAATAGCATTGAAATAATATAAAGGAGTGGCTGATTCGATTTCTGATGCTAAAGTGCAGTAAAAAGTGAGTAAATTTAAAATTGCACGGCTAAATTCAATAACGGTAACACACTGAGCTGACAAGATGAAACGTCCTCTTGATATATTTCTAATAATAAAAATAATGCGAGGGTTCAAAAACATACAGTAAATTTGAAAGAATATCTTTTTTATAACCCATTCACAAAACTCCTGTGCGTCAGCGCGGGAGTTTTACTTTGTTATGTTAACTACACGATAGTTTCGCCACCTCCAACGCATATTGACTTTTACCCATGAATATGCTATTGTAAATATTAGATAAAAATTTATTTAATATTTTGCGATATAATGTATACATTGCAGGAATCGGGAGGCGCGCTATGTCAAAAATCTTGGCTTTTCTAATGCCCGCCGTTATGATATTCTACTATCTTCTCGGCTTCGGCTCGATAAAAACCGACGGCGATTATACAGTCGTGCGAACCGATAAGCCCAATTCCGTGCTGTCACTCTATGCCACGGCTATGGCGGCGAGAATTTCTACTGCTCCGGCGCGATAACTGCGGTGAATTTCACGGGGCTCTCAAAGTTCGACAATGAAATGAACTGCCTGAAGGTCAGGACGAATGCCGTGCCGAAAGAGTTCACCGGGATATACGGCAGCAATCACATCGGCGGCATCGACTGCGCCAACGGCTATATATACGCGCCTGTCGAGGGCAAGGTTGACGGAAAGCATCTGTATAATTTCATCCTGCTCTATGACTGCAAAACGCTCAAATATACCGGGATTGTCGAGCGAGTATCTGACCGACGGCATCCCGTGGTGTGCGATAGACAGGGAAAACGGATATCTCTACACCTCGCAGTTCCACAATGTCGGCGAGATACTTCAATATGACCTCGAAACAATGACTTTCCTGCGCGCGATACCGCTCGAAGAGAAGCTCGACAGAATACAGGGCGGCTCGGTCTATAATGGCATGCTTTATCTCTCCTATGACGCGGCGAACAGCACTCAGGAGCAGATAATCGCGGTCGATCCGAACACCGGCTCGGTTCGCGTGGAGTTCACAAGATATTGCCCGAACTATGACAACGAGGCGGAGGATGTCTGCGTTTATCCCATGGAGGACTGCTCGCTGTTCCATGTTGTCGATTACGATAAGCTCATCAACGCGAATGTGAGCCACTATAAGCCCGCAGAGGGCTGAATTTCCGAAGCTATTTTTATTCAAATATAAAGGAAGAGGTGGAGTTTATGGCAACATTACTTAAAAACTGCAGGATCTACGATGGAACGGGCAGCGACGCCGTGAACGGCAGCGTTCTGTTCGAGGGAGACAGAATAATTGAAGTGGGCGATGTTGACGAGAGCCGTGCCGACCGCGTTATCGACCTCGAGGGCAGGTCGCTCGCCTCCGGCTTTATCGATCCCCATTCCCACAATGACTGGTTCGCCATAAAGACGGAACCGCTCAAATATTTCGAGCCGTTTATCCGCCAGGGCATAACCACATTCGTGACCGGAAACTGCGGCCTTTCCGCCATCGGCTTTGACGATGATACGCCCTATAAAGACAAGATAGGCGGCGGCCTTTTCTTCTTCAACGGCACCACCGGGAAATACGGCTCGATAAAAGAATTCAACGCCGCTATAGACAGAAATATGCCCTGCAATATCGCGACGCTCGTGGGTCATTGCTCGGCGCGCGCGTCTGTTTCCGGATATGAAAACAGAAAGCTCTCGGCGCAGGAGGAGGAGAAAATGCTCGGCATCCTCGAAGATAACCTGCGCGACGGCGCGGCGGGCGTCTCACTCGGCTTGATGTATGAGCCGGGGCTCTATGCCGACACAGAGGAGCTCAAAAAAGTTGTCAAGCTCTGCTGTAAGTACAATAAGCCGCTCACCGTCCATCCGAGGGCGGAGAGCAAAGTCTCAATGTCCTACGATTCGCTTTTCGGACGTTCGCATCTGCTCAGAGCCGAGGATGAGCTCGTTGAAATATCAAAGGGTACGAACCTCAAGCTCCAGCATTCGCACGCGATATTTGTCGGCCGCCAGTCGTTCGGCGACAAGGATGAGTTCGTCGCCATTCAGAATAGTCTGCGCGAAAACGGCGTCGACGCGATGTTCGATATATATAATGAAACTCTGGGTGTGTCCGTCATAACGGTCGTGCTCCCCGTGTGGTATCAGGGAATGAGCAAAGAGGAGCGTAAAAAGCCGCTCAACAAGCTCAAACTCAGCGTGCTCATCAAGGCGACGAGCATACTTCTCGGCTTCGGCTTCAAAGATATTCAGATAGCGTATATCGGTCCGGGATATGAGAAATATGAGGGCAAGACCGTCCACGAGATAGCAAAGGAGAACGGAAAATCGGATCTCGACATGTATCTCCAACTCTGCGAGGAGAGCGACTTCAAGGGCAGGGTCAATATGGGACCGTACAGCACTCCAGAGATAATCCGTGAGTTCGAGCATAACCCCAACTGCCTCTACATGACCGATGCTTGGGTCGAGGATTTCGGCGTTCAGAACCCGGCTATCTATGACTGCTATCCGAAGTTCCTGCGCGATTCTCTCAGAGGTACGGGCGACACTCTGCCCAACACCGTCCGCCGCATGACTGGCGCGACCGCCGACAGATTCATGCTCAAAGACCGCGGATATGTAAAGCCCGGCTATTTCGCCGATTTCACCGTGTTCGATGAGGACGAGACGAAGAACGCAACGCCCGATCAGACGAAGTCTTTCGGCATAAAGAAAGTGTTTATCAACGGCGAGCTCGTGCTCGATAACGATGAACTCAACAAGTCCGCGCTCAAAACCACAGGCCGTGCGCTGACAGTGTGAAATATTATAAGGAACTTTAAACCATGCAAACCGCAACCGACAAAAAGATAGATTTTCTAAACGACCTTGAGGGTACAAATATCGACAGCTCCGTATACACGGAACTCGAAAGGCTCTCGCGCGATTGTAATCCCGAGATTCGCAACAGGGTCGCGCAGGTGCTGGGCGGTGCGCGCGGCGAATACACAGATATTTTGCTGCGCCTTCTGAATGACCGGGATGAGCTCGTTAGGGTCAATGCCTGCGATTCTCTGAGTGGAACCGACAGCCGCGAGGCGATAAATGAGCTTGAAAAGCATATTTCCGACAGCTCGGAACTTGTCCGCGGATATGTGTATTCGTCACTGTACGATACCGCGTCAATGAATCCGGCGGCTTATAAGAGCGAGGTGCGCGCTCTGCTTCTGTCTGCTTGTAAAGACGAAAAATCAGATCGGGCGGGAGCTATATTGGCTTGTTCGCTGTATGCATTGGGTGAAGCCGATGCGGCGAATAAAATAAAATCATACATATCCTCCGAGGACTGTTATGTGAGAAACGCCGCCGTTCAACAGCTTCACGCCATTTGCGGCGATGCGGATATTTCGTGCTTCCGCAAAGACCTGCAGGCGCAGTATCACAAGGAGTCGGTCGGGTTTGTAAAAGATGCGCTTGAGAGTCTTTTGGAAGATATCCCGGCATAGCACAGTGAAATTGCATCAAAGAGCGTTCTCCGAAAAGAGGACGCTCTTTCGTCTTTCCGTCTTGCTTTTTAGCCGTGCAATCTGATAGAATAGACTCATTAGCAGTGAATTTTTGGAGGACAACTCTGAAAATATTTAACGCCGCCGATTTCGGCATAGTCCCGAATGAGGATATTTCGGAGAAGCTCGCAGAGTTTATCTCGGCATTGAAAGCTGAGGACGGGGAGAAAACCGCCGTGTTCGACAGCGGCACGACCGTCGGCTATAAAAAAATATGCCGCCTGATGCGCGTGATAAGAAACTGCACGGAGCTAAGAATTCATATAGACGAGTGCCGCAAAGAGCCGCATATCGCGGGGATAAGGGTATATTGATTGCGAGGTGCATCAGAGTGATACATAAATTCGGCAGATTTTTGGGCGGCGCGGCAGCCGCGCTTGTCTGCATAATGTTTATTTTCAGCGCGACCGTTTCGGCTTTGCCGCTGGATATCGGTTTTTCGACGACGAAATTGAGTGCCGAAGAGAGGAACAGATTTCTTGGGAGTATCAATTTTGAGTCGACAAATAAAGAGCCCGATTGGGAGTCGATATCCTGCTTTGATGTAAGCGACAGCGGATATATCGCCATTGTCGGTGAATCAAAAAATGGTCACAACAGCATATCGGTGTATGACAAAGACGGGAAGTTTGCCTATGGATATACTCTTGATTGCAGCGGGCGTTTCGGCGTCGGTTGGAACGGAGATAACATAGCCGTCTATTTTGTCAGGGAAGATATTGCAGCGACCTTTGACAGGAATGCAAATAATATCACTTGTGATGAAATACCGGATACAACTGCGAACAGTTCGTATTGGAGCAACGAGGTGCTTTATAAGACCCGGCGCGTCAAAAACGGAGTTCGTTATGAAATGAAGAACACCGGAAAAGTAGCGAGTGCTATATCGCCGTCGTACGCTGTTTTTGAGATGACGGAGCCGGACGGCACAGTGCATGTTATTTTTGACAATAGCAAGGATTATGATATAAAACTGATTAAAACATGCATTGAGGTGGTTGTGTCCTTTGCAGTGGTTGCGTCAATACTAACACTGAAAACCATTGAAGACCGTAAAAAAATAAAACAAAAAAATAAATAAAAGCGAACTTTAATTGCTGCAACCGGTGATTTGGCATTCATGAATGTATGAACGCTCAGAGCCAAAAAACAGTTGCAAACTGCGCGGAGCTCAAAATCCATATATACGAGTGCCGCAAAGAGCCGTATCTCGCGGCGGCCTATGCCTTGGTGCTGAATCTCGGCTACGGCTTTTTCTGCGGCTCGCTTCTGTTTTTGATAAATCTAAGCGGCAGCCGCGTGCTGGGCTTCGCCGTGCTCTCGGCTCAGCATATCATTTCATATCTGATTAGGTTTAAGTACCTCCCGTTTTTTATCTCCGTATTTTCAAATCACGGTTTCTCGGAAGATGCCGGTCTGCCGTCGGTCGGCTTTTCGTGCGCGTATTTCTGCCTGCTCGCGGCGATTATTGTCGCGTGCATTCTTCGCGCCGTTCGGCATGTCGATCTCAAAATAACAGTGGGGACTCGAATATGAAGATAACTTTTTTTGCGGGATTGCGGCATCGGCTTTTCAATATGCTGCCGTATCTCGCCGTGTCTCTGCTTATATGGGCGGTCTGCGTGCTATCGTCTTTCGGCGGCGAGCGGGAAACATTTTTCTTTGTTTTCACAGAAGCCGTCGGCGGCGTTGAACACAGCGGACAGTTTGATCTCTTCGGCTTCTTCCGCTATTTCGGAACATTTTTTGCGGGACTCTTTCTCGGTATGGCGGGCTCGGTCCTCGATTCCGAGGCGATGCCGTATTTCGTCCTGCCGCGCTCGAAGGGCTTTTTCAAATGGTGGATAAAAACCGTTTCGTCCGCGCTTCTCTGGTGTGTGCTCTATTGCCTTATCGGCATAGCTGTCTGCGCAGCGGCGGCGGAAAAAGTCGGAACGCTTTCCGCCTTTGAGCTTATGCACATAGCGGCATATCCGCTCGCGCTCGGTGCGGCAATGTGTGTGCTGTGCCTTCTGCGCTTTCTTCTCGGGCAGAAGCCTGCGGCGGCGATTGTAATCGCGGTTGTCGGCACAACGGGGCTCATATGCGGAAAGCTGAAAAGCTTCAGCTTCGCCATGCTCGGCGCATACGGCATGGCAAAACAGCTGACCGATGTCAAAACGGCTGCGGCGGTACTCTTTGCAGACGCGGCGGTGATAATCCTTGTCTTTTTCTGCTCCGGCGCAGTGAAGAGAAGGGCTTTGAAATGAGGACATTATTTTGACTGATGTTATAGTTATAGATAAGCTGACAAAAAGCTTCAAAGGAAAAACGGTTCTCGAAGATGTCAATATGCGGCTACAAGAGGGCAGAATATATGGCATCGTCGGCGACAACGGCAGCGGCAAGACTGTACTTTTAAAGCTCATTTGCGGATTCATGAAGCCGGACAGCGGCACGGTCACCGTCAACGGCAAGGTGATAGGCAAGGACGCGGATTTCCCGGAGAACACGGGAATTATAATTGAAGCGCCCGGCTTCCTGCCCAATTACAGCGGCATGAAAAATCTTGAATACCTCGCCTCGATACGCGGCAAAATCGGCAAAGAGCAGATAGAGTCCGCCATGAAAACAGTCGGGCTCGACCCGTCGTCAAAACTGCGTGTCGGCAAATATTCGCTCGGTATGAAACAGCGCCTCGGCATAGCGCAGGCGATAATGGAAAATCAGCAATTATTGATTCTTGACGAGCCGATGAACGCGCTCGATAAGGATGCAGTCGAGGAGATGCGAAGGCTCTTTCTGAGCTTTAAAGCGAGCGGAAAAACCATGCTCATAGTTTCGCACAACGAGGGTGATATCTCGACCCTCTGCGACGAGGTTTATGAATTTGACGGCGCGCGGATAAAACGGCGCGAAAATGTCTGAAATATACTTACGGAGCTGAAAAATAATGAAATCAAACAGAAAAATTATCATGTCCGCCTTCACCCTTCTTCTTGCTGCAATCTCGCTTGCCGGGTGCGCTAAAGTGGCGCGCGAGCCGGAAACGACGACTGCACCCGAAACTACGACCGAGGAGCAAACGACGGAGCCGACCACCGAACCGACAACGCAGGCGGAGACAACAAAGGCGACCTCCGCACGCGGCGCGGAAACGACCCGCCGGGCTTCCGGTTCTTCAAATACTGCGTCAAAGACTACGGAATTTCAGGTCGATTTTGACGCGATAAGAATGCTCGGGGTTCCGAAATTCCGCGCATATGCCGACCTGGGTGATGGCTTTTCATCAACAGGCAAGACCGCGACCGTGAACGGAGTCAAGTGCAAGACCTATAAAATAACTTTTGAAGACAGCGACGATGTCCTGCTCGCATACGATGAGCAGAACAAGGTGCTATATGAGTACGACAACGAAACAAAAGATTGGATAGAATTATAAAAAAACAGGCGTTTTACGGTTTTGCCGCAGAACGCCTGTTCTTTTTTGTGTTTATATGTGCAGTGCTTTGAGTAGCGCGTCGGTGCCCTCAAAGTGCGGGATTATCATATCGGCGCCCGCCGACATGAGCCGTGCCCGCTTCTTTTCGTCTATTCCGTCGCCTGTCTTTTCGTTTGTCGCCACGCCGACCGCGTATCCGCCGAGTTTTGCCGTGAGCTCTATCTCAACAAATCCGTCGCCGAATGTGACAAGCTCCTCCGGATCTAGCTTCTGCTCTTCAATCATGTTCTTTATAACCGCCTCTTTCGAGCAGTCGAGCAGCGCGTCCTTCGCGCCGTGAATGCCGCCGTCGAAAAGATTTTTGACTCCAATTAAGGACGCCTCATATATGACATCTTTTTCGTCCGTTCCGCTCGCGAGGAAGCATCTTATCCCGGCGTTCCTCAGCGCTTTTATGAACTCAACTGACCCTCTGACCGCGAGATCGGCGGGGGAGAGACAGCCGCTTTCGAGCCCATTTTTTCTGTCGGCTATCCGCGTTTCGAGTCTGCGCAGATATTCTTTTTTGTATTCGCCCGGGTCAACGTGCTCTCCGCCGCGGCGAACAACTGCCTCGTTGAGCGCGATGCACTGGAATATTGTCTGCTTGCCGGTCAGTCGGTCGACGAATTCCGTGACCTCTTCGCATATTCCGTCTTTATTTTCATTTGTGCCGAGAGCTTCGATGACCTCGCAGAAATACGGAATCATCACTTTCTGCCAGCCCTCGCGTATAAGGC
>OLYN01001015.1_pt1 | contig 14915 bp, 10 predicted proteins | sample 1674231 | NCBI WGS metagenome assembly OLYN01 (sample SAMEA103958153, study PRJEB25191) | human gut metagenome
CTCTCGGCTCTTTTTTATATAAATTTGTAATTTACACCATTATATGGACTTTATCTATCAATCTCTTGTAAACCATAAATTGGTACCTTGAAAACTTCACATAACCATAAATTCGTTCTTTATAAGTGGTACAATAGATGTAGAGAAAATGGAGAAAATCACGTCCAAATACACCGGTTGGAGTATTACTATGATTCGGCTGATTACAATAAAGTGATTTACCGGCAGAGGAAGGAATATTATAACCAACGTCTCAAGACAATTCTGTTGGACGCAGACTGTCTGCTTCAAAAATGCAACGGTGGTTATGATGATGTAAGTGAATATCAGCTTCTTGTCCGTGCCTTTTTATTTGAAAAAACACAGGAAAAGTAAGAGCTTCCTTCAATAAAAACAATGTGAGAACTTTCCTTTCAAAGATCAGTGCAGCTCCGGGATTTCGAATAAAACCGGAAATAGCTTAAAAAATAATTCACAAAATTTCAAATGAAAAATTATCTACTATATCTAGGACTCTTAGTACTAAAAAGATTTCGCATATATTACATAAAAATGAATAAATAGTAAATTTTAACAAAATTACGTGAATAAAATCTCTGTTTATCCCAATAGTCGAAAACCAACGAAAAGATTATAATATAAATACGAAAACGTGCGAAAGGGGATTTTCGTACAAACATAATAAGAAAAGGAGAGGAAATATGGGAAAGTTAAAAGAACGTTTTCACAGGAAAAATGGCATTGTAAGCCGTATCTTTAGTATGGTACTTGCGCTTGCTATGATTATGACTATGATTCCAGCAATCGGTGGTGCAACCACTGCATATGCTGCTAGCCCGACAATCCGGTTGTATTTGGACAAACCAAGTACATGGAATACACCGGTTGTCCATGTCTGGGCTGCCGGTGCTGCGGTAGATAACCATGGCGCAGGAAATGCCACCATTTCACAATGGGGGAATCAGGAAAAACCAAAGCTTGCATATGAGGAAAGTTCTGGACTCTATTATGTAGATGTACAGAGCAGTGAGTGGACAGGTTTTCAGTTTGTTGATGCAGGTTCTAAAGATGAGTCTGCACCGGAGATAAAGACAGAAGGAGCTGCAATTGAGCAGATTAAGACTTTTACTTCTGATACAAGCATTTATTGTTTATTGGATGACAATGGAAAATATCAGTGGTATAAGGATGCTTCAAAGAAGGAAACTTTGATTCCGGAGTCTGTACCAACAGAATGTGATCTGACTATTAATTATAAGAGCACATTAGGCGATGATGTTGCAGCATATATATATAAGGAGACTAATAAGCCGGCAGGTGAATGGCCGGGAAAAACCATGACTGCAACAGCAGGACATGAAGGCTGGTATACAATGCATCTGACATTAGATAACAGTACAGATTATAATCTTATCTTAAATGATGATGGACATGGAAACCAGTTAAGCGACGTAACACTTTCTACAAAAGGAAAGGCAGAAGCAGAGTACTGGTTCGATGGTTCTTTGTCAGAGACAAAACCTGCCGATTGGAAATATGTAACAACCATCCATTATCTTGCTTCAGGAATGGGAAGTACTATTTACAATTATATGTGGGGAGCAGATGCCTCTGCAACAGGAGCAGGTGTTGGAAAAGAATGGCCGGGCGGACAGATTTCGGCAAATGCTGATCATTTGGGATGGTATGATGTAGTATATACACAGGATGTAAAACAGAATTTCAGCTGTATTTTTAATAATAACAACGGAACACAGACGGATAATATTGATGTTTCTGTGACATCAACAAGTACTGAGCTCTGGGTTACCGGAACAAAAGGTGATACAGCCGTATATAAAACAGCACCGGACAGCTGGGAGGCACCGGTTGCGGACCACACATTTACTATTTATTATTACAATGAGGATTTATCAACAGACACAGACATGGGAAAAGTTGATTTGTGGATGTGGAATGCCGGATTAGACGGTTCCTATGTTTTTGACGGAACATATTATGATGCTGAAAATAAAGTGACATGGTTTAAACAGACCATTACAGTTGCCGGCAGTAATGTAGGAAAAACGGTAGGATTAAAGGCACGCTATGATAATACAAAAGGATGGGATGGCGGCTCTGATACTGCAGATCGTTCTTTTACAATAAGCGGTGATGAGAATGAGGTATTATATTATGTGGATGGTTCCGATCCGGTTCATGAGAAACCGGTAATCGTACCAACGGAAAAGAGATACCTTGTATTGGATTATGAGAATCCGGGATTAAAAGAAAAAGGTATTACACCACAGTTTTATACATGGTCATCAGGATATGCTTCAGTATTAACCGATTTTACATACGTAGGTGGAGATAAATGGACAGTAACAATCCCAGCAAAACCATCTTGCACAAAGGTTGATTTTTGTATTGCATTAGATTCAACAGGTGACCCATGGATTAAAGATGGTGGAGACCATTCAGTTACATTTCCTTCTGATCAGAAGGTTATCTATGCCAGCATGAAAGCCGGCAGTGAGCCGGAAATTGCTATGCCATATAACACTGGCTATGAAGTAGATGCAGAAAATCAACAGGTATCATACTACTATCGTGATGATGATGCATTTGTAGATGGCACTTTAAAGGATATGAAAGTATCTGTTGACGTAAACGGAACAGAGTATCCAATGACATACAATGATACAACAAAGCGTTTTGAGTATGTAAAGAATGGTTTAACAAATGGCAAAACACATTATCGTTACAAAGCAAATGGAAATTATGTTGTAGATGCATTCAATTCAAACAGCGAAAAGTATAATAATGCAGATTACTCATATTTTGAATACTATAAATTAAATGCAACAGTTACAGCAGAAGTTATGAATAAGTCATTTAACTACAATGAGAATAATGTAGTTAAGTTTAATGTTAAACAGGCTGATACAGATACTCAGAAACTTGAAGTTGCAAGTGCAAGTATTGATGTTTCTTCACTTGGTGGAAGTAGTGAGATGCCGATTGAGCCGGAACTGCAGGCAGTTACCATTTCTGCAACAACAGATACAGCATTAGGAATTAAGACATTACCAATTACTGTAACAGACCAGTATGGTAATAAATTCCGTACTACAGTTGATGTTGAAATTACAGACCGTGTGAAGAAAAATGAAAATGATTTCGACTGGGATGAAGCTGTTGTCTACTTTATGATGACAGACCGATTCTTTGATGGTAATGAATCTAACAATACAGCAAGTGGTACAGATACATACGGAGACAACCCTGGACTGTATCATGGCGGAGATTTTGCAGGTGTAACAGCTAAGTTAGATTACTTACAGGATTTAGGAGTAAATACAATCTGGCTTACACCAATTGTAAAGAATATTGCAGGTGTAACTGTGACAGATGAGGGTTCAGAAGATGTTCCTTATAATGCAGCATACCATGGATACTGGGCAAGTGATTTTACAAAATTGAATCCTACAATGGGTACAACAGAAGAATTTAAAACTATGATTAGCGAAGCACATAAACGTGGTATGCGTATTATGGTTGATATTGTTGTAAATCATGCAGGATATGGTACAGAATCAACATTTGCTGATATGCTTAGGGATAAGAGCGTCAGTGAAGGCGATATTAAATCATGGCAGTCTGGCTTGCCGGATTTTGCAACAGAAAAGGCAGAGGTCAGGGCAAAATTAGTAGAATGGCAGACATCGTGGATGAAGGATTATGGTGTTGACTATTTCCGTGTAGATACAGTAAAGCATGTTGACAGTACAACATGGGCAGCACTTAAAAATTCTACAACAGAAGTAAATCCGTCTTTCAAGATGATTGGAGAATATTATGGTGCAGGATATGCGTCAAATGGTAGTACCTTAGGTAGTGGTCAGATGGATGCAGACCTTGATTTCGATTTTAACGATCAGGCAACAAGCTTTGTAAGTAGCAATATTTCTTCTGTAGAGAAATTCCTTTCTGCAAGAAATTCAGCACTTAATAACGCATACATGACGGGTCAGTTCTTAAGCAGTCATGATGAAGATGGATTTAAGGCTTCCTTAATGAACGGAAAAAAATATACCGAGGATGAGGCAACATCAGCAGCGTTAGTTGCAGCTACCTTACAGCTTACTGCAAAGGGTATTCCGGTTATCTATTATGGTGAAGAAGTTGGTTTAAGCGGATTAAATAATTATCCATATCAGACTAATAGATATGACATGGATTTCTCTAAGGCAACAAAGGACAATGTCACATATCAGCATTATAAGAATCTGCTGAGCATCCGTAATGCTTACACAGATGTATTTGCAAGAGGAAGCAGAACAGTTGTGGCAAGTTCTGATGAGGAAGGCTATGATGTAGTTTCAAGATCCTATGGAGGAACAACCTTATATGTTGGTATGAATATCAAGGATACCGCAAAAGAAGTAAAAGTTCCGGTTAGCTTAGCAGCAGGAACAGAGGTAAAGGATTTATACAGCGGTGCTACATATACTGTAGGAAGTGATAAAACAGTTGCTGTTACAATTCCGGCAGCAAAGGATGGTGGAACAGTTATTCTTGCTGAGGTGAAGAAAACAGTAGATTCTGGCAAGACAGATCCAACACCGGAAAAGGTTTCTGCAACATCAATTACTCTTGATAAGAAAACTGCAGGTAAACAGCAGAATGACACTAAAAAAGCAGCTCCAAAGAGTGGCGATGACAATGAAGCAGCTACATATGTATGCTTACTCGGACTTGCAATGGTTGCAATCACAGCAGCTACATATCGCAAGAAGAGAGCTTGCAACTAAAACAGCTTTTAAACTAAACATTTTATAAACCTCTTAGATGCCGCACCTTCGGGTGCGGCATTTACTATAAATTGGGAAAGAAGTTATATTGCTATCATTGCATTAAATATATTATAATAAAAAGATAACAGCAAAGGCTGTCAAGGAGAATAATATGAAAAGTACAGCGTTTGATATGGCTATGGTGGCATACAGACAAAATGATATGGAGGGCGCATTCCGTCAGTTTCTGTCGTTGGCAGAGGCGCAAGATGCAGATGCAATGAATATGGCAGCAAATATGTTTGAAAGAGGCCAGGGCACATACCGAGATCCCGGGCGAGCAGTGTTTTGGTGGAAGAAAGCGGTGGAGCTTGGAAATGTGGATGCACTTGCCGATTACGGACAGTATCTGGTCACTACCTTTTTTGATGGCAAGGAGCAGAAGCTTGGGGCAGGGTATCTGGTTACTGCCACGGAGCGTGGCAACAACAGGGCAGGAGAGAGCCTTGTGGAGTTTGCCCTTAAAAATAACGATGCCGGAGCCAAAGTATACAGGACAGCAGCCGAGTACTGCGACAGGGCTATTGCATCTGCGACAGATTCTTATCTGCGTACACAGTATGTGCAGAAAAAGGGTATGCTTAAATATAAGCTCAGACAGCACAGGATTGGAAACAATTATGTATATCTGGCAGCGGTATTTTCGACAATAGGAGCAGTATTGCTCATGATAGCATCAGTGGATTTGTTTCTTGAGCTGCATATGGAGTTTCGTGATATGTTTAAGCTGTTTTCGTATAGTAAAATGATACTGTGGGAGGCAGATATAGCGATGTTATTTGGTGCGATGCTTTTATTTACGCTTGGCAAGGTAACAAATAAGCTTCATGTGGCGAGCTTTTTGCAGCTTCTTGCATCTGTATTTGCAGTGGCAGTTGTTGCCATGCACTTTATCTGTGTGATAAATGATGGCAGGGTGTGGTATGATAAGCTGCTGTGGTATGTGGTGCTTGTTGTCATTCCGCTTATGCTCGGAAAGCTGTTGGGTGAGATACTGAGAAAGATTATCGGTATACAGTAACACTAGGTTTACAGTAATAGTTTCGAGATGACTTAAGCGATGTAAGACATTTAATGTGTAAAATAATATTTCGATATGTAACAAAAGGAGGATGAACATGACTCTGCAACAACTAAAATACGTGGTGACAGTGGCAGAATGCGGCAATATAACAGAGGCTGCAAAGCAGCTTTTTGTCTCGCAGCCCACAGTGACCAGTGCTATACATGATCTGGAAAAAGAGATGCAGATAGTTATTTTCATCAGGACGAACAAGGGAGTGATACTATCAGAAGATGGTGAGAGATTTCTCGGTCATGCCAGACAGGTGCTCGAGCAGGTAGATCTCATAGAGGGGATCTACAAGGATGATGTGGTGAGTAAGCCACACTTTGCGGTATCGTGTCAGCATTATTCCTTTGCGGTGAATGCATTTGTGGATATAATCAGAGAGTTTGATGCATATCAGTATGATTTTACCATCAGGGAGGAGCAGACTCACGAAATTATTGAGGATGTCACGAATTTAAAGAGTGAGCTGGGAGTCATATATCTAAGCTCCAAGAATACGGAGGTGCTTTCAAAGATGCTAAAGCGTAATGAACTCGAGTTCACAGAGCTTTTTACAGCCACACCGCATGTATTCATATGTGACAGTCACCCGCTTGCTTCAAAAAAGAGCATCACGATGGATGATCTGCAGGACTATCCGTACCTGACGTATGAGCAGGGAGAGTACAATTCACAGTATTTTTCGGAGGAGTTTGTCAGCACTCTTGACAGCAGAAAGAATATCAGGGTAAGAGACAGAGCTACACTTTTTAATCTGATAATTGGCTTAAATGGCTATACAGTGTGCTCAGGAGTGATTTCCGCTGAGCTGAATGGAAGGAATATTATATCAAAGCCACTTGATGTGGAGGAGTATATGAGGATAGGTATTATCAGCAGAAAGGGTGTGGTACTCTCGCGATATGCAAGGGAGTATATCGAAGCATTGAAGGCGCACTGTATGTGACGTTACAATAATATAATATGATTAAAGGGTCGTATCATCGATGCATACTTGCATGCAATTCGATGTATACATTAGTGCCCCACACTATATATAAGGTCTAAATATATACAAATATTTGGTACAAGGAGCATAGCATGTACGATAGTATAATAATAGGAACAGGTCCTGCCGGACTGTCGGCAGCCCTGAATTTAAAAACATATAAAAAGGATTTTATCTGGTTTGGTTCGAAGAACCTAAGCGAAAAGGTGCAAAAGGCAGAGAAAATCACAAACTATCCCGGATTTCCACAGATAAGCGGACAGGAGCTGTTTGAACGCTTTGATGCTCATAGGAGAGCTGCGGGAATTGATATAACAGAAAAGACTGTGACCAATATCATGCCTGCAGGAAACGGCTTTATGGTGCTTGCAGACAATGAGATGTATGAGGCAAGGACTCTCATACTTTGCATGGGTGTGATGTCTGCAAAGCAGCTGGACAGGGAGGATGAGCTGCTTGGAAAGAGGCTCAGCTACTGTGCCACCTGTGATGGCATGTTTTACAAGGATAAAAGGATAGCTGTCATATGTAATGACAAAAAGTATGAGCATGAGGTGAAATATCTTGCGGATCTTGCGGCAGAGGTATTGTATTTCCCAGCCTATAATGACAGTGAAATAGAGCTTCCAAATGTAAAGATATCAAAGGATGCACCTATAGCATTAATCGGAGATTCATTTGTGGAAGGAATTACGCTTCGAAGCGGAAAGACTGAGAGCGTAGACGGAGTTTTCTGCCTGAGAAATGCCATTGCACCATCAAAGCTTATGCCGCAGCTTGAAATAGAAAACGGACATATATTGGTGGATAGAGCCCAACAGACAAATGTGGCAGGCTGTTTTGCGGCAGGAGACTGCACAGGCAGGCCATACCAGTATACTAAGGCTGTCGGAGAAGGAAATGTGGCAGCACATTCGTGTATACAATATCTTAGTAAATCAGAAAAATAATATATTATTTTTTTAGAATCACGGAATCAATTCTATAATCTTTTTGATTCGATAAGCACACTCACGCATGCTGTAGATACACTTACTGACAACTGCATAATTGGAATAACCGCAAATGAGGAGCGCTGCCGGAAGCTGCTTTTAAATCACGGACTTATGAAGGAAAAGCAGCTTGATGTGGTGCTTGATCCGTATGCGATGACAGAGGCAGCGACTAAGAAGAACAAGGCAAAGGTCGGTTAAAGGCAATTACAGCCACTTACCATTGAGAAGATATTGATTTCTCTCAGCTCCAACTGAGACAAATTGTATTTCGTGTCTTAGCATGTCCTCAAGGAAGCTTATGTAGCGCTTAGCATTTACAGGCAACTCATCATATGACCTGCAATTTGATATATCGGTTTTCCACCCCGGCAGCATTTTGACTACCGGGGTATATTTTTCCAGATTTTCGGTGGGGTCAAAGACGTTTGTTACAGCATTTTTATACTGATATCCTGTGATAACAGGAATCTGATCCATAATGCTTAGGACATCTAGCTTGGTCAGTGCGATTTTGTCAGCATGCTGGCATTTTAGACCATAGCGGCTTGCAACGGCATCAAACGGACCCACACGACGGGGTCTTCCAGTGGCAGCGCCGTATTCGCCTCCATACTTGCGGACCATTTCAGTCCATTCACCGTTCATAGCTTTTTCCGCGACAAATGGTCCGGCTCCGACACAGGTAGAGTATGCCTTTAGTACACCGACCACATGGTCTAATGAGGTACCGGGGATACCGGCACCTATAGGCCCGTAAGCTGAGATGGTGGAGGAGCTTGAAGTATATGGGAAAATACCATAGTCTATATCCCTCATTGCACCAAGCTGTGCTTCAAGTACAACACGCTTTCCCTTTGATAGTGCATCCTCAAGGAATGCACCGGTATCTGTGATATAAGGTGCATATTTTGCAGCCTTCTGCCTGCACCATGATAAAAGAGCTGACAGAGACATAGGCTCCTGATGATAGCAGCCTGCAAGCTCAAGGTTTTTAGCTTCAAGCATTGTCTTAAGTCTGGCCTGTACATTCTCTTCGTCTAAGTGGAGTAAATCACCGAGACGGATTGTTTTTTTACGGTATTTATCGCTGTATGCATAGGCAATACCGCGTTTGGTAGAGCCAAAGGCTGCTCCGGACTTTGAAAGGCGCTCTTCCTCAAGCTCATCCTGTATTTTATGCCACGGCATTGAAATTGTGGCTCTTGTTGATAATTTCAGGTTTTTTGGTGAAACAGATACATCTTGTGTTCTGATCTGTGCAATTTCATTGGACAGATGGTTTAGGTCAATAACCATTCCGTCACCGAGCACACATACTACATCTGGGTGAAGTATTCCAGATGGAAGCAGATTTAAGATAAATTTTCCCTGTTTATTAACTACTGTGTGTCCGGCATTGTTACCACCCTGATAGCGGACTACGATATCCGCATGTTCTGCGAGAAGGTCGATGACACGACCCTTTCCCTCGTCTCCCCAGTTTATTCCTGTAACTGCTGTAAGCATGATGAATGCCTCCTTGTTTTTTGAGTTTAATATTTGGATGTTGGTGCAGAGCTTGTACTGTCTGGATCTTGAATGGTATAAAACAAGCCTGCTTATAATGTGTATGATTCTGTTACGTGCAATACCTAAACGTCTTATCAGTTAGTATTCTTGCAAAGATGAGTCCGAGCGGCAGTGCAATGATAATCATGATTGCTGATGCAAACCATGAAACAGCATCCGAAAGTGCCATTATGCCGAAATTGTATATAGCCCGATACAGATAAAGTCCCGGAACCATTATGACTATGGATGGAACAGTAAGGGATATTCTTGGATATCCGTTGTTTTCCTTGATAAATGATGCGAGAAGCCCTGCTGTGAGAGCTCCGGCAAATGCGGCAGCAGGAGCCGGCATACCTGTCAGGTCTACCAGCTCAAGCCGCAGTGAATTTGCTATGGCACCGATAAGAGCAGCTGTTGCAGCCATGGAAGCAGGGCTGTTGAACATGATTGAGAATCCAAACACACCGAAGAAGCTCATTATAAGCCTCAGGATTAGATGTAGTACGGAGCCCAGATCCAAATCTTCAAAGTCCATAGGCTTAAGCTGCAGAAGCAGCGCCATAATCCATGCAAACATCGTGGCTACCATGACTATTATTATTGCATAGGCAAGGCGTTCAAGACCGGAGCGCAGATCCAGCTTTGCCAGGTCGATTCCGCTTGTAATAAACGGAAATCCCGGAATGATAAAGAGCATGGAACAGATGTATCCGGCTTCATGAATTGATGGTACATTGAAAGCCATCTCTGCTATTTTTAAAAGTGCCGCATATATGAAGCATGAGGCAGAAATTGATACCGCTATATTAAGGAACAAGGTAAAATGATGCTTTATAAGCTTGGTTCGTATGAGATTTCCGATGCCAGCTGCTATAAATGCCAGCATCATCTCGATAGGGCCTCCGCCGAGCAAAAATGTGAAGGCACAGCATGCTATAGCGGCTGCAAGCCCAAGCCTTGCAGGGGAGTAAATGGCATGAATCTGCTCTATCTCATCGAGTCGACGGTGGATTTCTTCGCCGGTCAGATGAGCTTCCTCGTTAGGAAAATTGTCGACAAACTGCTCCATGCGATAGAGCTTTGAGGTGTTTACACCTGTGTTTGCTATGCTGAGTGACTGCGATATACAGTCAGTGCCGTCAAAACAGTTAAACTCGATTGACATAAGTCCGACATCCACTGTACATGTGACACCAAGCACCTTTGAGAGCCGGTTCATGGAGGTTCTCACACGCCAGGCTCCTGTGCCGCAGGAGAGCATGATGAGTCCGACACGTCCGATTACAGAGGCTTTTTCAATCAGTCCCGCCTTATCTATGAGTATATTTCCATCCTGTCTGGCATAATCATGCCAGGGGATTTCCATATGATTTTTTTCCATGATATCTGTGTAGCTGTTATCTGCCATAAATTATCGCCTCGGCCTTTTGGACATGTTTTTCTAGATTTTTTAGGAAATGAGAGCTTCGCAGGAAAATACCAATTTCATCATACCGCTTGTCATTTTCCACAAGAGAGTCCTGACCGTAAAAAACATATGCCATAGGAAGCTCCTTTTCAATCTGTATCATCAGATCCCATACAGCAGAGTAAGCCTCAGCCTCAGTCTCCTTGAGTTTTACGGTATCGGGAAGCTCTCGTATCAAGAGTATTCCGTCATGCTTTACAATGACCTGCTGCGTGGGAGTCATATGCTCGGAATCATATGTGTGGCTGTAGCGGTAAGCCTGTGCGTAGTAGATATCCTTTTTGTCTGGCATATCGTTATATATTTCGTGAAAATGTATATAGTTCTTGTCGTGAGATATGTGTTTATACTCGGGCAGCGGATTTCCGTGTTCATCGGTCATGATTATCGGATTTTGGTGTCCGTCGGCATTGAACCTGTACGGTATGATATATGAATTGCGCAGCAAATCAAATACGGTGTTGTTGCACAGACACATAAGCAGTGCGGAAAGATCGCGGTTGGTATATGCATTGAAGAGAGCTTTAGCAAATTTTTCTGCCGGAAGTGATACATCAAATTCATCGTTGTAAACCAGATTTTCATTGAAGGTTTCCATAAGCCTGTCACAGGCCCATGGATCATTTAATATCTTCTGAAACAGAATGTCTGCATGATCTTCTCTTGGAAACATTGTCTTTTCACTCATTTGAAACACGTCCTTTTCTTATATATATAATCAATATTTCTCTTTTGAGCATTTATGATTATACAATTATGATTATAATAAGTAAAAAGTATAATTGATATAATTGAAATATCATATTATTATATCATTAGTATCTGTGTATTATCGGAAAAATGACCGGTAAAACGATAATAAAAAGGAGGCTTTAAATATGGATATAAATTTTGAGTACTACAAGATATTTTATTATGTTGCAAAATACTGCAATTTCACAAAGGCTGCGAGGGCGCTCGGAAACAGCCAGCCGAATGTAACCCGCGCCATGAACAACTTAGAGCAGCAGATAAACAGCATACTTTTTATCAGAAATAACAGAGGTGTGCAGCTCACACCGGAGGGAGAGCGTCTGTACGCGCATGTATCTGCAGCGATGTCACAGATACTTGCGGCGGAGGAGGAGTTGACAGACAGCACAGGACTGTCACACGGAAGCGTATCGATAGGAGCCAGTGAGACAGCTCTAAACATATATCTGCTTGACAGGCTAAAGACTTTTCACATGGCATATCCGGGTATCAGGCTTAAGATATATAATCACTCCACCCCACAGGCTATAAATGCCGTAAAAAACGGCATGATTGATTTTGCAGTGGTATCGACACCGGTTGAGGTGGAGGCCCCTCTTAAGATGATAAAGCTTGGCTCGTTCCAGGAGATTCTCGTGGGTGGTACCACTTTTACTGCGCTCGGAAGTCAGACTCTGTCATTAAATGAGCTGCATAATTATCCGCTTATCGGACTGGGGCGGGAGACCATGACATTTCAGTTTTTTAACAGATTTTTTATGTCACACGGACTTGAATTTGCGCCTGATACAGAGACCGCAACGACAGACCAGATACTGCCGCTTGTGAAAAGTGAGCTTGGTCTTGCCTTTATGCCAAAGCCGATGGCAGAGGCTGCGATAGCAAATCGCGAGATTGTAGAGATAGCTCTGGAGGAGGAGATACCGCAGAGAAATATATGTATGGTATATGATATACATCACCCGATCAGTGCGGCAGCAAGAGAGCTTAAGAAGGTCATAACAGACAGCTCTAAGATCTGATTGGCAACCGGTGGGATACATATAGGTAACTGGCAGGTTACATATTGCAACAGGTATGTTACACATTGGCTGGTTTGTAACTTACATCTCGTTTAATACTTTGTTAAAATATAGTCAGGTAGATAAGTTATAAGAATTTATCGGCAGAGTTTTTTAGGAGTATTTTTTAAAATTGGAAGGAGATTTTACACTATGGCTAACAGAATCATGTTAAACGAGACATCTTATCACGGATCAGGTGCAATCCAGGAGATTGCAACAGAGGCAAAAGCGCATGGCTTTAAAAAAGCACTGGTATGCTCTGACCCTGACTTAATCAAATTTGGGGTTACAGCAAAGGTAACAGATATCCTTGATAAGAACGGATTGGAATATGAGCTTTACTCAGAGATTAAGCCAAATCCAACAATCGACAACGTAAAGCATGGCGTAGAGACATTTAAGAAATCAGGAGCTGATTACCTCATTGCAATCGGAGGCGGCTCTTCTATGGATACATCAAAGGCAATCGGTATCATCATCGCAAACCCGGAGTTTGAGGATGTAAGAAGCTTAGAGGGTGTTGCACCTACAAAGAAGCCTTGTGTTCCTATCATCGCAGTACCTACAACAGCAGGAACAGCAGCAGAGGTTACAATCAACTATGTCATCACAGATGTAGAGAGAAAGAGAAAGTTTGTATGTGTGGACCCACATGACATGCCAATCATCGCAATCGTAGACCCAGACATGATGTCATCAATGCCAAAGGGACTTACAGCATCAACAGGTATGGACGCACTCACACATGCTATCGAGGGCTATACAACAAAGGCTGCCTGGGAGATGACAGACATGTTCCATCTCAAAGCAATAGAGATTATTGCAAGATCCTTAAGAAGTGCAGTTGCCAATGAAAAAAAGGGACGTGAGGGCATGGCACTTGGAGAGTACATTGCCGGAATGGGATTCTCAAATGTAGGACTTGGAATTGCTCATTCAATGGCTCATACACTCGGAGCTGTTTATGATACACCACACGGAGTAGCATGTGCTATGATGCTTCCAATCGTAATGGAGTACAATGCAGACTGCACAGGCGAAAAATATCGTGAAATCGCCCGCGCAATGGGAGTAAAGGGCGTAGATGATATGTCTGTAGAGGAGTACAGAAAGGCTGCAATCGATGCTGTAGCGCAGCTCTCTGTAGATGTAGGAATCCCAACAAAGCTTGAAGCTATTAAGGAGGATGACTTAGACTTTCTCGCAGAGTCTGCTCACGCGGATGCATGTGCACCTGGAAATCCAAAGGATGCAAGTGTTGAGGATTTGAAGGCTCTTTTCCGTAAGATTATGTAATTCTGCAACAGCTTACAGGGATGTAAAAATCCGGGAACTGTCAATTGACAGCATTCCCGGATTTTTAACGCTGATATAACTATTAAGACTACCGTGCACATTTTTAAAAACGCACGATACTTGTTCTAAATGGTTCTGAATATTACCTTGAATTATATCAGGTTTACCTCGCGAAATACGTCGGCAAGCTCCTTTGGCATAGCATCAGCGAGCAGTCCGGCAAGCTCCTGAGGGGTGAAGTTTTTATTGCCAAGCACCCACTGTGTTGTCATAAAGACAGAGCCCTGACAGTACATCTCAAGCTGGAACAATAGCTTGTCGGATATTTTTCGGTGACTTTTTTCCTCAATCTGGTCAATATAAAACTGACGAATCAGCTCAAAATCATGCTCCTTTAGATTGTTCTGCTCATCATTTTTAAAAGCAGCCTTAAAGAAAAGTTGCTCCATCCGGATATATTCAAATTTTTTAACAAGGCTTTCGTATACGGTACTGCCCTCACCCATCTGGTGGAAGGATTCAATCAGTATCTTATCAAAATACCAGTTTATCAGGTCATATTTGTCCTGAAAATTTCTGTAAAAGGTTTGTCTGGTCACACCACATGTATCGCAGATTTCCTTAACCGTAATTTTCTCGACAGGAGAGGAAACCATGCATTCATTCATTGCATTGGCCAGCTTGTATTTTATATCGTTGTTCATCTTTTCTCCAAATTATAATGTAGATATCTAATGAGCCTTAAGCTTTGGCATATGCCTTAACATCTACTGAAACCATATTGGTAAAAGCATCGGCATATTTTTATCCACCTCTCTACAGTGTATATATAACATATGATACGTATAAATTCAATACATGTAAACAGAATGCATATAAATTATATGTGT
>OLYN01001050.1_pt1 | contig 14620 bp, 15 predicted proteins | sample 1674231 | NCBI WGS metagenome assembly OLYN01 (sample SAMEA103958153, study PRJEB25191) | human gut metagenome
ATGCATAAAAATTCAAGAGTAAAATCTGACAACGATTGAATCAGTGTTTCCCTAGCAGCCAAGATGTTTCGCTTTTTCATCGAGCTTTGCTTGGATGCGCTTACCGGTCTCTGTCATCGCAAGACCAGCGCGGCTGGTTTCCTTGAGCTCGACAGGAAGCCTGCGCCCCACATCCGCCATGGCAGAAATGACTTCATCTGCAGGAATGGCGCTTCGAATCCCATTCATGACCATTTCCACCGCAACCAGAGCGTGGACGGCATGGAACGCATTCCGCTTCACGCAGGGGACTTCGACAAGTCCGCCGACCGGGTCACAGACCAGACCCAGGATATTTTTCAGCGCGAGCGCGAAGGCATCCGTCATCTGTGCATTCGTCCCGCCCAAAAGGTCCACAGCCGCCGCTGCCGCCATCGCAGCCGCAGTGCCGCATTCCGCCTGACAGCCTCCGACCGCCCCTGCTATCGATGCCTTCTCTGCCACGACCTTACCGATCGCGCCTGCCGTAAAAAGTGCTCGCGTCATGTCATTCATGGTGGCATTCACTTCTTCCGAGACCGCAGCCAGTACCGCAGGCAGAATGCCGCAGGAGCCTGCTGTAGGGCACGCCACGATGCGATACATCTTGGCATTCGCTTCCGCTGTCGCAACGGCATATGCCGCCGCGCGCTGACAGGCCGGAGAGAGGAAGCGCATCTTGCCTTGGAAAAGGCGATTGGCATCGCCTCCGACGAGGCCGCTCGAAGACTTCGCCGTATCGGACAGTCCCTCCTGGATCGACTGCCGGAAAATAGGGATCATATCTTTCATACGTTCCCAGACGTCCTCAAAAGACTTTCCACTCTCCTCTGCCTCTTGGCGGCAGGCAAGCTCCCCCGGAGCACAGTGCGCCGCATCAGCAGCAGCAAAAAATTCAGATAATGTATGGTAAGTAAGCATGGTCGTCTCCTTGGAATAGGTAGTTGTTGGTTCAAAAGGTTCTGAAGGGAGGGCAGGTTTAGGGTTCAGGGTTCAGGTTGATGGGTTCAGTGTGGTGGCAGCTTCGCTGCAAAATATATATTTGCGGCGAAGCCGCCACCTTCATTCCTAATTTCTCATTTAAGCAAAGCTTTCAAACGGAATCACGAAGCGGCACTCCCCACGGGCTAACCCCGCAGTTTGAACGCGGGAATAATTGGCTAGGGATTAGGGATTGGGGATTAGGAGTGATTAATGACTTAAATACCATCTTCGGGCATCCCATCTATACTCCGCGGCGCTTCCATATTTTTATGCGCCGCACCACCACTCCTCACTCCTAACTTCTCACTCCTAACTAGAAAACGCAAATCTTTCAAACGAAATCAAAGGACGGTACACCCCACGGGCTAGCCCTAAATAATATCCATTGCCATTGCGTACACGATGTTGGCATTCGAAGCGGCGATCTCGTCAGCAAGCTTCTGCGAGACGCACTGGTCCGTATGAATGATCATGACTGCTTCATCCCCTTTTCCCTTGCGGAAAAGACGCATATTGGAAATATTGATCTCTTCGGCAGCGAGCGCGCGGCAGACCTCAGCCACGATCCCCGGTACGTCGTGATGACGTGTCAGGAAGGTGTACTCTTCTCCCGTGATCTCTACAGGATACCCATCGATTTCTGTGATCAGTACACGACCTCCCCCCAGCGATCGTCCAACGACCGTCACATGCGCGCCATTTTTGCCGTGGGCTTCGATCTTGGCCACATTCGGATGCCCCATGTCATCTTCGGAAAGGGCAAAGGAGATCGGGATCTCCTTCTCTTCCGCAATGTGCAGTGCATCACGGATGGAGCCGCTGTCCGGCGCATAGCCCATCAGCCCTGCTGCCAGCGCACGATCGGTCCCATGACCTTTCCCTGTCTTTGCAAAAGAACCATAGAGTGTGATCTTCGCTTCTTTCAGAGGTTCTCCCAGAATGCGGCCTGCGACCTGCCCGATGCGTGCCGCTCCTGCGGTATGTGAGCTGGATGGCCCGATCATGACGGGACCGATGATATCGAAAATTCCCATTTCTCATTCTCCTTATCCTATAACGGTAAAGTCAGTCCGGGAAGTACAGGTGACTTTAGGAAACGCTGATTCCATAATAAAAATCTGCCCCAAAGGGCAGATCTCCTTCAAGCACAATCGCCCCACGGGTGAAATTCGGCATTGAATCAATGATACATGCAGTTGTCTAGGGAAACGCTGATTAAATCGCAGAGTCAAATTCTACAAGAATTTTTATACATAGCTTCGTCATAGCCTTCCTTAAATAGCTCGCTATTCGCGTCAGGTTATTCCTCGCTATGCATAAAAATTCAAGAGTAAAATCTGACAACGATTGAATCAGTGTTTCCCTAGTTTTCAAAAGGCATGGCCCGATCGCCTGCCACATCACATCCAGTGGCTGAGGTCGAAGTCTTCGCCAATGGTCTCACGGATGCAGATCTTGGCGATGTACATGCCCATGAGTGTCAGTGACGAACGGCGAAGGAGGCTCGTATCCCAGGCATCCTGCAGCTTGACAAGATCCGGAGAAATGCGGCCAAGGATATAGCTCATTTCCTTCCTGTCATACGGCGCCGGACGAGACTCTGTCAGTGCCTGCAGGGTACTTCTCATGACGGCATCCTCAATGCCAAGATCATCCAAAAGCGATGTCAGCATGGCTTCGTCGACAGCCGCCAGCTTGTAGTAGGAATTATACAAGCTATTGACAATGACACCGGCCGGCCAGGAAGGACGCACCGCTTCCAGCTCACTCTTCATGCAGCCGCGGAAGGCAAAGATGAAGGGATATGAATCATGCAGCACCTGTCCGAAAGGATCCTCTTTATTCTCGAGAGAAATGCAGTGCAGGTACTCGAGCTGCTGATAGCCGCTGTATTCGTTCGGAAGTTCGCCCACAAAAGGCGTGATGTACTTTTCTGTATATTTTTTGAGGCGTACGGCATCCACGTTATCCGTATTTCTGGAATAGTGGAAAATGAGTAGCAAAGACAGCGCGTGAAACCCGGTCTCCTCCATGCGTGGCATAGCTTTCAGGGCATCGTAGGCAAGGATGGTCTTTGTATCCGACCTGTTTCCATGCGCCACATCCGAGAAAGCATCCGAGACCATGGCGAGCACGACCGGTGTCGGCATCATGACATAGGTGCGCTGGGCATTCTGCATCGCTTCCTGCACCATGATATGTGTCAGCGTATCCACCAGCTCCCGGTCGTTCATGGCGAGCTTCTCGATGAGATGATGTGTCACTTTGCGTGTATCCTGCTCTACTGTCCGCGATACAGCACCATAACGGTTCAGGAAATGGCGGACAAAATACTCCTCGAGCGTATCCACCTTGGGGTGGTCCTCCAGGATCTTGGGCGTAGGCTCCGGCGGAAAGGGACTCTTTTTCGCAGAAGCCACCGCTTCAAAGGGCGCTGTATTTTCAAAATCCTTTTTGGCAAAGACGCGCGTCTTTTCTTCCTCGGCATCGTCCTTTTCGATGATCGGAAGGATCTCTGTCGCATCATCGACGGCAGGCTTTCCGGCGATCGGAGAAGCGGCTGCTTTTTCTTTAGAAATCGTAGGAATTTCCATGGTCTTATCCAGATCGGCCATGATGGGTTCTGCATTTTTCTTCCTTCCGGGCAATCCGAATATCATGAGACAGGTGACCGCAAAGAACAGAAGAACGACCCCGGCAAGGACCAGGTAGGGAATGATAAACATCGATGCTCCTTATATACTCTCTTTACTTTATAAAATCAAATCAGTTACATGGTATCATATTTTCCTTTTGACTTCAATCATATACGATGGGAGGTTCACCCGTGAAGATGCGCCCTTGACGTGCGAAGTGGTTCTGCAGCTTCTTGCGAATAGCCTTCCTCAAACAGCTCGATGCTCACGTTTTTTCCACACTCTTTGGCATCTCTTGAAAGAGGGATAAAATGGCTGCGTGATCGGATCAGCCTTTGCCGAGCTTCACCGCCTTTGGTGTTCGAAGCTCTTCGAAAGCATTCCACGGCTTATCGTAGGTGACCAGACACTCCGTCACAGAGTCGTAAGCCGCTTTGGCAAGAAATGACCCCAGTTCGGAAAACGGACCTGCATCCGTATAGCGTTCTGCTCCGATCTCCGTCACAAGTGTGATGCCGTCCGTTCCTGTTCCTGTAGCCGGACGCCCGTTATTCACATCCGCGATGCCCAGATCTGAAAGCGCTGCGCTCTTTCCTTCTGTCAGCGTGATGAAGCTTCTCGCCATGATGCCTTCAGGAAGACTTCCATGGATGAGGACCATCATATTGATGGTGCCGACAGGCGCAAAGTGACCATCCCTCTCCCGATACAGCGGCTTTGACGATGCGCGGCAGGCTGTCTTTTCCACGCCTCCCGTGGTCACGATCTCTACAATAAGCTCTCCGGATGTGAAAACCTTGTGCGAGTACTGATACACCTTCGCCGCAGTCAGAAGCGCACTGGAGGTTTCCGGATCGGCCCCCTCCTTTTCGATACAGCGTTTCAGGTATGCGGCTACCGATCCGCCGGGAAAATCGGACTCTTCCCCATAAAAGGTTCTGAGCCGCTGATTCATCACAGCTCTCACGCGGCGCAGACCGCCACCATAGATCGCAGTCGATAGTGAGAGATGCTCTTTGTCAAAGGAGATCAAAAGGCTGTCCTCGCTGACACGAAGACGAGCTCCCGGCACAGCGAGAGAATGGATGATGGGATACATGGGCGTCGACCTCTTTTCAATGAATGAATGGGCAGAAACACGGATGACACCCTTCCCGATGTCGTCCGTATTGCTACGCTTCATTATATCACGAGCGGTCAGCGGCAAGAGCGCTCCCCCGCATTGCCCCTTATTTCCTTATGGACAAACCCACACGCCTTTGCTATGATAAGAGCAAAATATTTCTGTTTTAAAAAGGAGTTGGTACGGCTATGCCCTATGACGAGCGGACACTTTCTGAATTAAGCGAATCTGCAGAAATCACCCCTATAGGAATCCAGCTGGAAGTGAATGCGGAAATTTTTAATACGCTTCACAACCTGCTTTGCACCATGCGAGAAGACAAAGACATCTCCCCTTCCGATGAAGCACGCCTCTACAAACTTTGGCGGCAGACCATCCATGAAATGTCACTGATCGAGCTTCGGAAAGGCCACGGCCTCCCCATGTCCGAGCAGATCTCGATGCTGCGCGAAGCCTATGACATAGAGACTAAGTACATGGCGGACCAGATCTTCCGTCCTGTTTCCAGCGTACAACTGACAAAAAAACTCATCGAGAAGGAAAGCAGCTTTGATGAAGAAGAGATGAATGCCTTCTTCCGAAAGACCATCTGGCCATCTATCCGTCTGGGAAAGAAAGGCGGGCAGAAGCATCCCACCGCCTTCATCATCGCAGGACAGCCAGGCTCGGGCAAGACGCGCATGTCTTCCATGATCATCGAAGAGTATGATGGAAATATCGTACAGTCCATGAGTGATAATTTCCGCGGTTTCCACCCTCGTTATAAAGCTCTTATGAAGAAGTACGGGCAATATTGTGCCTATTTCTCCATGGCTCAGGGGCAGTACCTCTCAGACCTTGCCATGAAGCAGGCCGCTCTAGAGCGTTACCACATCCTTCAGGAAGGATCTCTGGAAGATGTCTCCCACACAAAAGAATACATCCGTTATCTGAAAGAGCGCGGCTATACCATCTGCGTGCTCCTCAGGGCCTGCCCCAAAAAGGAAAGCTGGAAGGCCATCCACCAGCTCTTCCTGCAGCAGCGTCTGAAAGCGCCCGGACTCTCCCGTCTCATCACGAAAGAACAGCATGACAAGGCATGCCTTTCCTTCCTTTCTGCCACCAATGACCTCATTGCACAGAACTTGATGGATCGGCTCATCATCAAAAGCCCCAAAGGACTTCTCTATGACAGTGACGATATGCCCACAGAACGAGTCAGTGAGCTTCTTGCGAAGCGAATGACAAAATAAAAAGAGGCCGGAAGGTCTCTTTTTTATGATGAGGAATCTTGAATGACTAGTGACTTGAACACTAGGGAAGCGCTGATTAAATCGTTGTCAGTGTTTCCTATATTTTGAAACTTCGCGGCGCTTCCCCTTTTTATGCGCCGCACCGCCCCCATTGAACCCGTTGAACCCACTGAATCCACTGAACCTTGAACCCTGAACCCTGAACCCTGAACCTTGAACCCTGAACCCTGAACCTTGAACCCTGAACCTTGAACCCTATGACTCCCAAATCTCACCTTTCCCAGATCGCCGCCTCGCTTCATCTGGATGCCTGCGGCGCATGCTCTGCCTCCTTAGACAGCACACTGAAAGAGCAGCTCCGAAATGCCGGCTCTATCCCCTTTGCGCCCTCCTCTCTCGAAGAAAGACTGGATCCTTCCGCGCTCCTTAGAGATGCGCGCTCCTTCTTTGTGATTCTATTTCCATACAGATCTGCCCGAGAAGAAGAAGGAAATATCGCACTCTACGCAAGGCCCATGGACTATCATAAAGTCATCCACCACTATCTTCAGAAAATCATAGAGACGGCTCGCCCGTTTTACCCGGGCGAGCAGTTTCTTCCCCTCGTGGACACCTCTCCCATGGTCGACCGCTGGCTCGCCTATGCCGCCGGACTTGGGTTCTTCGGAAGAAATCACTGCCTGATTCATCCGACATACGGCTCCTTCGTCACCATCGGATCCATACTGACCACACTGTCACTGACGCCCGATGAGCCGCTCACGCTGGATTGCGGCAGCTGCCGCGAATGCCTCATCCGTTGTCCCGGGCGTGCCATCGGAGAGAAGAGGCTCGACCCTTTCCGATGCAAGTCTTACCTCACGCAAAAGAAGGAAGAGCTCTCTACGGAGGAGATACAGATCCTGCAGCGGACACCCTACATTTTTGGCTGCGATGAATGCCAGCGCTTTTGCCCCTTCAATCAAAAAGCCCTCCCCTCTCCGCTTCCAGAGATCCATGAGCATCGGATCTCTACACTGACGAAGGAAGAAATGGACAGCTATTCCAACCGCGCATTCGACAAAGCCTTTCGCTCCTACGCCTTCGCCTGGCGCGGGAAAAAAGTACTGCTCAGGAATTGGAACATCGTAAACAAAAAAGACAAACAGACTATCAATGACAGCCGTTAAGAGAAGCTCAGCCTTTGCCACGTAATTGTATCTATTTGCAAAAACGTATATAAAACGTATATAATAAGATGATTGACTATTATCTCTCATTCAGTTTCCAAGGAGGTATCATGGAAGCGCTCAACGCTATTGTTTCAGAAATCAATGGATTTCTCTGGTCCTCGGTGATCATCATTCTTCTGGTGGGTGCCGGGTTCTACTTTACCGTCCGCACCCGCGGCGTACAGATCCGCTATTTTACGAAGATGTTCTCCCTCATCACAGAGAGTGCCGGCAAAAAGACCGCCGGCAATGAGATCTCCCCGTTTCAGGCCTTCTGCGTCAGCACGGCATCCCGTGTCGGCGTCGGCAATATTGCCGGCATCGCCATCGCTATCACAGCAGGCGGTCCGGGTGCGATCTTCTGGATGTGGTTCATCGCCATCATCGGCTCAGCGACAGGCTTCGTAGAAAGTACGCTCGGACAGATCTATAAAGTCCCGCGCGAAGACGGCACCGGATTCCGCGGCGGCCCGGCTTACTACCTGAAAAATGGTCTCGGGCATGGTCTGTGGGCAGCGATTTTTGCCATTCTGATCTCTGTCACCTATGGCATGATCTACAACTCCGTCCAGTCGAATACCATCGCACTCGCACTTTCCTCCTCTCTGGGACTTGACCGCATGCTCATCGGCGGTGTCATCACTGTCCTCGCTATGGCTGTCATCTGCGGCGGCATGGGCCGTATCGCCCGCGTCACGGAATGGATGGTCCCGATCATGGCCGGCATTTACATCCTGATCACGCTTGGCATCATGCTTTTCAACATCACAGAAATGCCCCGCGTCTTTGGCATCATTTTCCGCGATGCTTTTGACTTCCAGGCAGTCTTTGGCGGCGGCATGGGCGCTGCCGTCCTGACAGGCTTCAAGCGCGGCCTCTTCTCGAACGAGGCCGGCGAAGGCTCTGTACCGAATGCAGCAGCCACCGCAGACGCCAGTCACCCGGCTGTACAGGGTCTCATCCAGTCCTTCGGCGTCTATGTCGATACGCTCTTCATCTGCTCTGCTTCCGCATTCATCGTCCTCCTGACAGGCGACTATACTTCGACCGGTCTCACCGGCATCGAGCTCATCCAGTGGGATCTTGCCCAGTACTTTGGCCCGATGGCTCCGAAAGCCGTCTCCATCCTGATCTTCCTCTTCGCCTTCACCTCCCTCATCGGTAACTACTACTATGGGGAGATCAATATCGGCCACCTGACCAAAAAGAAATGGCCGCTCAATCTTTTCCGCGTCTGCATCGCTGTCATGATCTTCTGGGGCTCTCAGGCTGACCTCCCGCTCGTCTGGAATCTCGCCGACCTCTTCATGGCTTTCATGATACTGACAAACGTCACTGCCATCCTCCTTCTCTTCCCGCAGGCCAATGCGTGCCTCAAAGATTATGAACGTCAGCTCAAGGAAGGCATTCAGACACCGTTCTTCCATAAAAATGTCCTCCCCAGCCAAGAAGGCATCTACTGGTGGGATAAGGAAAACAACTATAAAGAATAATCTTTATTTGAAAAACCGCGTCTCCCTTCGGGAGCACGGTTTTTTTATCTTACAGATCGCTTCTTTTATCAAGCCCCCTACAGAGGCTTCGGCTGTTTCATGAATCGCACGGGTTCTTTGCATCCAGAAGCTATCATGGATCACTGATACCAAAAAGCTGCAAGGGACCTCCTCTTTTACCCAAACAGGAGCCTCAACGGACACCGATCCCACGTGTTTATCGGCGGCTGACGATCCACGCAAAAAAGACTGCGAATACTCGCAGTCTTTTTTTATACCACCTATGCTTTCGCTCTCTTCTCTTCGCGCGAAGACGCATTTCTAGCGCTTCCGGTATGTTCATGCCATGTGACCCACAGAGATGTCGCTACGCACACAGAGGAGTAGGCCCCGGAGATGAAGCCGATCAGCATGACCAGTGCGAAATTTCTCGTGGTATCGCCGCCGAAGAAGTAGAGCGAAGCCACACAGAAGAGCGTCGTAGTCAGTGTATAGAGGGAACGACGGATGGTCTGATGAATGGAATCATTGGCCAGTTTCGCAAAGCTGTCCGTCCGGCGATGGGTATGAATGGCTTCACGAATACGGTCGAAGATGACGACAGATTCATTCATGGAGTAACCAAGAACCGTCAGGATCGCCGCAAGGAAGGATGCATCGACTTCCAGATGGAAGAATGCAAAGACACCGAGCACCATCAGGATATCATGGCAGATCGCTACGATCGCAGACAGTGCGATACGATGCTCAAAGCGGATAGACATATAGAGGATCATCGCACCGAAGGACAGGATGACATTGAGAAGTGTATTCTTCGTGACCTCAGAACCGATCACGGCACCGACAGTCTCGATGCGCTTCACTTCGGCTTCGCCGACTTTATCCTTCACATGAGAAACGACCGTCTGTGCTTCTTCGGCAGAGAGGTTTCTGGTACGGATGATGACGTCATCACCGGACTCTCCCTGCATATTGCTGCCGGAAAGCTGAATGGTCGCTGTTTCAAGACCATCCGCACGAAGACCGTCACGCACCTCTTCTACCGTGACATTTTTGGGAAATGCCAGCTCCAGAATGGTGCCGCCTGTGAAATCAATACCCCAGTTGAAACGGAAGAGTATGATGGACACAACGGAAAGAATGATCAGAAGTCCGGAAAAGCCGAACCAGAGCTTTCGTTTACCGATAAAATCAAAGCTGTTGAACATTATCTATCGTACCCCCTTTTTCCGCCAAACCACCAGGGGTTATGGATCCAGTTCGCATCGATAAGGAACATGAGCAGTGTACGGCTGACGGTGATCGCCGTGAACATGGATACAGCGACACCAAGACCGAGCGAGAAGGCGAACCCCTTCACCGTCGCACTGCCCAGGAAGAAGAGGATGCAGGAGGTGATGATGACAGTCATATTCGCATCAAAGATGGTGACAAATGCACGTTTGAAGCCGGACTGGACAGCCAGCCTAAGCATCTTGCCGGATGCGATCTCTTCTTTGAATCGTTCAAAGATGAGGACATTCGCATCGACCGCCATACCGATGGACAGAATGACGCCCGCTACACTTGGAAGTGTCAGTGTCGCATGCAGCATATTCAGGATGCCCAGAAGGATGAGGACATACACAAGAAGTGCCACATCCGCAACAAAGCCGGCCATACGGTACACGGCCAGCATGAAAATAACGACCAGAGAGAGACCGATGGTGAAAGCCACGACGGACTTATCCTTCGAGTCCTGTCCAAGAGACGGACCGACGGTACGGACTTCCATGACGGAAACCTTGACCGGAAGCGCACCGCTTCGGAGAAGGATCGCAAGATCCTTCGCTTCTTCGAGCGTTCTCTGCCCCGTGATGACAGCCGAGCCGCCGGTGATGGCTTCATTGACGACCGGATTCGTCAGGAGCTCTCCATCAAGATAGATCCCGATGTGACGGCCGATATTTGCTGCGGTGAGAGCGCCGAATTTCTTTCCACCCTCATCGGAAAATTCCAGAGCAACGAGCGGCTGCTTGTTCTGCCCCATCTGTTCTTTTGCATTTTTCAGGTCTTCCCCCGTCAGCTTGACATTGCCTTCCTCATCCTTGAACTGGAGGACAGCGGTCTTGCCAATGGTTTCGATGGCCTTCTGCGGATCCTTTTCACCCGGCAGCTCGATGATGATACGGTTCGCCCCTTCACGCTGGATGATCGGTTCCGTCAGACCCATTTCATTGACACGCTTCTGCATGATATTGATGACCTGCGTGATCGCCTCATTGGTGACCTTATTTTCTTCGGTATCCTCAGCCTGCATAACGATATGTGTGCCGCCCTGCAAGTCAAGGCCCTGACGGATATGCCCGGCCAGCCAGCCTACGCTCGCAAGGAAAATTCCGATAATGGCCGCGATAACGACCCAGAATCGGATGAGCGCGCCGCTTCTGACGCTGCTGTTCCTTTTCTTTTCCAAAACTTCAACCTCTTTTCGTGATGATACTTCGTTTCTCTGTAATGATACCGGCCATGCACTGATCGAAGGGCTCTTCAGGGAGGAAATCTACGACCTGGAAATCCCACAATGTCATGATCCTTTTTTCATAGGAGATCTTTGCCAGATACCTGTCATAGTATCCGGCTCCCATCCCCAGGCGCGCGCCGCTTTCTGTCCCCGCAGTCCCCGGTACGAGGACTAGATCAAGCATGTCCGGCGCTATGGCTTCATAGCCCTTGGGCAGATCCCGCAGGCCATACGGCCCTTGGATGAAATGCTCCATATCCATGAGCCGTCCCGCCTCCATCTGCTTCCCCGGCAGACATACAGGGATGTAGATCTCTTTCCCATCAGAAAGAGCGCGGCGGATGAAAAGATCGAGATCGGCTTCTCCCTTCATAGAAAGATAAGCCATGATGCGATGGGCTTTCTGATACACAGCTGACTCGCAGATCCGATCCGCCAGAGCGAGGCGCATAGCTTCCATGTCAGTAGCAGAAAGAGCCCGCCGTAAGGCGAGCATCTTCTGGCGGATTTCCTTCTTCCGTGTCACGGAAGGAGTATCCGTCTCTATCATTTCTTTTCCTCTTTTTTGTCTTTAGAAGCGTCTTTATCTTCGACCTCGACGACTTCCTCGACCACTTCCGTGCCGGCATCTTTCGGATCATCCACTTCGACGACCTCTTCCACCACTTCGGTTTCCGGTTCGTCTTTGTGCTTGGTCTGATTCATGACCTGTTCCTCCGAAGCAGCGCCCAGGGCTGCCGCACCGGCTTTCTTGGCGGTCTCTTCGTCGATGAGCTTCACATCACCGTGCTGAATAGCGGTCTTTTCTACTTTGATGATGACCTTCGGTGCGATCTCCAGCTCTACGTATTTGTCACGCAGTACTTTGATCGTCCCGTGAATGCCTCCAGCCGTTACTACATGATCCCCTTTTCTCAGGGACATCAGGAAACGACCTCTTTCCACCTTCAGCTTCTGCTGCGGGCGATACATGAAGAAATACATAATACCGACCAGCACCAGAAATGGCCATGCCAGACTGACGAAATTCATTACCTGTTCCATTTGATTCACCTCCGTCAAATCATATAGTATTTATTTTACCATACTTTGATGATCGTTGTCTGTAGTTATTTTCTAATTATATGTCAAAATGTTGTAAAGGGAGCTGAGATCACCGATGATAGCCCGCCATGAAGCTCTCTCTGAACTCCGTGAAGTTTCCATCTATGATCGCCTGTCGCATATCACGCATAAACTGGAGCAGGAAGAAAAGATTGTGTATCGTCACGAGGCGGAAGGCGAGAAGCTCTTCCGACTTGTAGAGATGACGGATGTATGCACGGCTGTAGTGCTGACAGGTGTAACACCCGCAGCCCTCCTCGAGCGGTGCCCAGTCCTTCTCATACTTCTTGTTCTTCATATTCATGCGGCCGGAATGCACCATGGCCATGCCATTTCTGGCAACACGCGTCGGGAATACGCAGTCAAACATATCGATGCCGCGAGCCACGCCTTCGACGAGGCAGTCCGGCGTGCCGACACCCATGAGGTATCTGGCTTTATTCACAGGCAGGAACTGGGTGGTGTACTCCAGAATGTCATACATGAGGTCATGCGGCTCACCGACCGAAAGTCCGCCGATCGCCATGCCGTCAAAGGGCATAGAGGAAATCTCGAGTGCGCTCCGCTTCCGAAGATCCTTGTACATACCGCCCTGCACGATACCGAACATGCCGCGATCCGTGCGGGTATGCGCTTTGATGCAGCGCTCTGCCCAGCGCGTCGTGCGCGCCGTGGAATGGTCGGCGTACTCATAGTCTGCCGGATAGGGGATGCATTCATCGAAAGCCATGGCGATATCGCTCCCCAGATCCTCCTGCGCATGAATGGAAACCTCCGGAGAGAGGAACTGCTTCGATCCATCAAGGAAGGAGCGAAAATGCACGCCCTCCTCTGTGATCTTGCGCATAGCTCCCAGAGAGAAGACCTGAAAGCCGCCGCTGTCCGTCAGTATTCCCTTCGGCCAGTTCATGAAACGATGCAGCTCGCCAGCCTCTTTGATCAGCTCCGTGCCGGGACGCAGGAACAGGTGGTAGGTATTCGAGAGGATGATCTGCGCGCCCATGTCTTCGAGTTCTTCGGGTGTGACAGTCTTGACTGTCGCCTGTGTGCCGACCGGCATAAACATCGGCGTTTTGAACGTGCCATGAGGCGTGTGCAGGAGCCCTGCCCGCGCACCGGTCTTCTTGTCTTCGGCAACCAGTTCGTAGTTAATAACCATAGTTTGTAGATCCTTATGATGTCTAAAAGATAGTTGATTAAATTCAGCGTTTCCTTAACGCAAAAACATGGCATCACCGAAGGAGAAAAATCTGTATTTCTGCTTCACGGCTTCTTCATACGCGGCAAGAATGTGCTCACGGCCGGCGAAGGAGGCCATCATCATGACGAGGGTGGATTCTGGAAGGTGGAAATTCGTAACGATGGCATCGACCATGTGCCACTGATAGCCCGGATAGATATAGAGCTGCGTCCAGCCGCTGCCGCTCTCAAGGATACCGCTCTGACCAGCGGACTCCAATGTACGGACAGAGGTCGTGCCGACTGCGATGACACGACGGCCTTCGGCTCTCGCAGCATTTACTTCTTTCGCAGTTTCTTCACTGACCGTGTACCACTCCTTGTGCATTTCATGGTCTTCGATATTTTCTTCAGAAACCGGGCGGAAGGTACCGATACCGACATGAAGGGTGACGAAGAGGAGCTTCGCGCCCTTCTTCTTCATTTCTTCCATAAGCTCCGGGGTAAAATGAAGGCCTGCCGTCGGAGCAGCCGCTGACCCCTTATACTTCGCGTACACGGTCTGGTACTCATCATTGTTGCCAAGTTTTTTGTGAATATACGGCGGGGTCGGCATCTCACCGATCTGATCGAGAAGGCTGTCGAAATTGCCGTCATAGTGGAATTCGACCAGACGTCCGCCGAATTCCGTTTTATCCAGCACTTTGCAGTAACAGTTCTCTGCGAATTCGATCTCTACGCCGGGCAGTGCCTTACGGCCCGGGTTCACGAGGACTTCCCATGTATCATTGCCCTTCGGCGTGAGGAGCAGCATCTCAACCTTGCCGCCGGTATCCTTCTTCTTGCCATAGAGGCGCGCCGGAATGACTTTCGTGTTATTGAAGACGAAAACATCGCCTTCGCGGATCTCGTCCAGGATATCACGGAAATGGTGATGCTCCCACTCCCCCGTCTTCTTGTCAACCATCATCAGGCGGCAGGAGTCACGCGGCTCTGCCGGTTCCTGAGCAATCAGTTCCTTCGGTAAATTGTAATTGAATTCTTCCAGTTTCATGAATATATCTCCTTTGTAAATGGGTTTAAGGGTTCAGGTTGATGGGTTCAAGGTTGTGGTGACAGCTTCGCTGCAAAATATAT
>OLYN01001060.1_pt1 | contig 14555 bp, 9 predicted proteins | sample 1674231 | NCBI WGS metagenome assembly OLYN01 (sample SAMEA103958153, study PRJEB25191) | human gut metagenome
AACGCGGTTTTCAGTTCGATAGTTATAAGAGTCCCGCTCGCTTATCTGCTTGTGCGCGTGCTTGATCTCGGCTTCAACGGTATCGGAATCGCCATGGGCTTTGCTTCTGTCGCGTCGATAGTTGTAGGATTTATATTCATACAAAGCGGCAAGTGGAAGAAAGCGAAGATAAAACTTTAAACAGGATTTTGTAAGGCGAAGAAAGGCACGCCTTATGCAATACATATCCGTTTTAATCGGATAATCATTTGATATGGAGGACAAAAACATGAAGATTCTCGTTACGGGAGGCGCCGGTTTTATCGGCAGCAACTTTATCTATCATATGCTCCGCGAGCATCCGGATTATGATATCGTCTGCCTCGACCTTCTGACTTATGCCGGCAATCTCAAGACCCTCGACAAGGCAATGAAAAACGAGCATTTCAAGTTCGTAAAGGGCGACATCGCAGACCGTGAATTTGTTGATAAGCTGTTCGAGGATGAAAAGTTCGATATAGTCGTCAACTTCGCGGCGGAGAGCCATGTTGACCGCTCGATAGAAAATCCCGAGGTGTTTCTCAGAACGAACATTATGGGCACTGCGGCTCTCATGGATGCCGCGAGAAAAACGGGCGTAAAGCGCTATCATCAGGTGTCGACCGACGAGGTTTACGGAGACCTTCCGCTCGATAGAACCGATCTGTTCTTCACGGAGGAGACGCCTATACACACTTCAAGCCCGTATTCCGCGTCAAAGGCTTCCGCAGATTTGCTTGTGCTCGCTTATTACAGAACCTACGGACTGCCTGTAACTATTTCGAGGTGCTCAAACAACTATGGCCCTTATCATTTCCCGGAGAAGCTTATACCTCTGATGATATCAAGAGCCTATAACAACGAGAGTCTGCCTGTCTACGGCGAGGGACTCAATGTCCGCGACTGGCTCTATGTTGAGGATCACTGCCGCGCTATTGATCTCATTATTCATAACGGCAGGGTAGGCGAGGTCTACAATGTCGGCGGTCATAACGAGAAGCGCAATATAGATGTTGTCAAAACGATTCTGCGCATCATGGGCAAGCCCGAGTCGCTTATCACTCATGTCAAAGACAGAGCCGGTCATGATCTGCGATATGCCATTGACCCGACAAAGATACACAACGAGCTCGGCTGGAGCCCGGAGACCACCTTTGATGAGGGCATAAAGAAGACCGTTGACTGGTATATGAACAATAAACAGTGGTGGGAAGACATCATCAACGGCGAATACCAAAATTATTACGAAAAAATGTATTCCAACAGATAAATATTTTTGTCTTTTTCTACTTTTTCTATTTGAGTGTCCTATAATTTATTTTTGAACTCAAGTACAAAAAAGTATTTACAACGCATTTTTTTCGTGCTATAATACAGAAAAAGGCGTATAGCCTTTGGTTAGGAGTTTCCAATGTCGGAAAAGAAAGAGAAGAAAGAAAAAGAACAGAAGAACACTGCGGAGGCAGAACCCTCCAGGCGTTCGAGAAAAAAGCAGAACACTCACAAAGCTATTCTGCATCAGGCAAAGGTACTCTTTGAAAAAGAGGGTATCGGCAATGTCACAATTGAGCAGATAAGCGAGAGTGCCGATGTTTCGCGTTCCACATTCTTTTCGCACTTTGCTTCCGTTGACGATCTTCTCAAGGAAATCTCGGACGAGGAGATAAACGACGTCTTTGAAGCGGCAAGAAAGGGTGACGGCGAGCTTACCGTCAGTGCACTTTTGAAGCAGCTCAACGATGACACTTATCCGTATCCGTATCTTTCCGCAGAGGTTCTCATGCGCGGCATTCTCTCAAAAGGCGAGTCGAATTTTGCGCAGGTCGATCGTTTTCTCCGCAAGGAGATAGTGACCGACAAGAGTTATGCGAACACCCTCGAGGAGTTTTCGTCAAAAGAGCTTTCAGCTCTCATTCTCGGAGCCTTCTTCGGTCTTATCTTCCAGAAGATGATAAACGACGAGAGCTTCACAAACCCCGATGAAACAAGCGTGACTATCCAGAAATTCATAAAATATCTGAAAAATCAGGAGGAATTATCATGAGCAACGGATATGGAATCAGCAAATGGGAAGACGCAAAGACCATTTACAATGAGCTTCACGAGCTCACTTCTAAGCCGATCTATTGTGTTTCCGAAGAGGCACTTAAAGACGTTCTCGATTATTTCGAGACCAAGTGCGCAAAGTCGAAGGCGATCACCACCGAGGCAAAGCAGTATATCCCCGGCGGCGTTCAGCACAACCTCGCCTTCAACTATCCCTTCCCGATTTGCGTGACCAAGGCTGAAGGCGCGTTCCTTTATGACCTTGACGGCAACAAGTACTACGACTTCCTGCAGGCAGGCGGCCCGACAATCCTCGGCAGCAACTATGCTCCCGTGAGAGAGAAGGTCATTGAGCTTCTTAATGACTGCGGCCCTGTAACCGGTCTGTTCCACGAGGGTGAGCTCCTGCTCGCTAAGGAGATCAACAAACATATGCCCAACGTCGAGATGTTCCGTATGCTCGGTTCGGGCACTGAGTCCGTTATGGCTGCTATCCGTGTTGCACGCTGCGCCACAAAGGCAAAGCGCATCATCAAGGTCGGCGGCGCATATCACGGCTGGTCCGATCAGATGGTTTACGGTCTGAAGATTCCGGGTTCCAGATTCTTCCTTGAGTCCCACGGTATTCCGCACAGCTGCTACGGCACTACCGACGAGGTCAGACCCAACGATCTTGACATGCTTGAGAAGATGCTCAAGCTCAACAAGATGCGCGGCGGCACAGCTGCTGTTATCGTTGAGCCTGTCGGCCCCGAGAGCGGCACAAGACCTGTTGATTTCAACTACAACAAGGAAGTCAGAAAGCTCTGCGACAAGTACGGCTGCCTGTTCATCTTCGATGAGGTTGTTACTGGCTTCCGTGTCGGCCTCGGCGGTGCTCAGGGTTATTTCGATGTCGTACCCGATCTGACCATCTTCGGCAAGATCGTTGCAGGCGGCTATCCGTCAGCAGGCGGCGTCGGCGGTAAGAAGGAGTTCGTCAGCGGCATGGCCGCAGGTGTCGGCACCATGATGAAGCGCGCTTATGTCGGCGGTACTCTCGCGGCTAACCCGCTTTCGTCCTATGCAGGCTACTGCGCTATCCAGGAGATCGCAAGAACCAACGCTTGCGAAGTCGCAGGCAGAGCCGGCGACAGACTTGCTGCAGGTCTTAAAGATCTTGTTAACAAGTACGGTCTTCCTTATGTTGTTTACAACCAGGGCTCTATCGTCCACCTCGAGTGCACCGGTGCAATGAGCTACGACTTCAGCTCGATGAATATCCTCAAGTCGGCTCTCCCGATGCTCAAGACAAAGCCCGAGATGCTCCGCAGAAAGTCCGCTATGGAAGAGATGGGCGCAGCTTACATGGCAAACGGTATCGTTACCCTTGCCGGCAGCCGTCTTTACACTTCGATGGCAGATACCGACGAGATCATCGACGGTGCTCTTGAGAGATTTGACGATGTCTTCAAGAACGTCAAGGTTTGCCCCGCAGACCGCGTTTTCGCAAAGAAATAATCAAAAACTGATAAATGAGATGCTCTCCTTCGGGAGGGCATCTTTTTTCGGCATAACAGTCCTGAGATTTTCAAAAAGTAATTGAATAACTTTTATAAATGTGCTAATATTAATAAGATAAACATTTGTTCATGGCTCGAAAAGAGGCGGTAATCATGCATGAGGATCACAGAAAAAGAGTAAAGGAGCGCTTCCTGAAAGACGGGATAGAAAATATGCCCGATCATGAGGTGCTTGAACTGCTTCTGTTCTTTTCAATACCGCGCAAAGACACCAACGCTCTGGCGCACGAATTGATAGAACATTTCGGCTCTCTCAACTGTGTGCTTGAAGCTTCCGCCGAAGATCTTATGCAGGTAAACGGAATAGGGGAAACCTCCGCGACACTTATAACACTTGCTTTTCAGCTGACGAAAAAGTATCTGAAAAACGCATCGGACAAGAAGCTGAAAAAATACGACGGACCCGAGTCGGTCAAAGAGCTTCTGATGTCAAAATATCTCGGCGCGCGGGAAGAGATGGTATATATGTTGTCTCTCGACTTTGACGACAACATTCTCGCAATAAACAAGATATCGCACGGCACATTTTCTGCCGCAAATATAGACAAGCGTTTTGTGCTTGAAACTGCATTTCGCAACAAGGCGCGTTCGGTCGTGCTCGTTCATAATCATGTCAACGGAATACCCGTTCCGTCGCGCGACGATTTAAACACTACAAAGGCGGTCGGCGACTTCTTTCAGGGCGTAAACGTCCATCTGCTCGACCACCTCATATATACCGACGAAGACATCTTTTCAATGGCGCAGGTCAAGAAATTTGCACCGCTGTTTATATAAAGGATATCAATATGGATAAGTTCATTCTTAATTCTCAATACAAACCCATGGGCGACCAGCCGCAGGCGATAGCCGAACTGACCAACGGAGTCAACAGGGGATTCACCGAACAGACTCTGCTCGGCGTTACGGGTTCCGGCAAAACATTCACAATGGCGAATGTCATTGCCAATCTCAATCGTCCGACGCTCATTCTCGCCCATAATAAAACGCTCGCGGCTCAGCTCTGTTCCGAGTTCCGCGAGTTCTTCCCTGAAAACGCAGTCGAGTATTTTGTTTCGTACTACGACTACTATCAGCCGGAGGCTTATATACCCTCAACGGACACTTATATAGAAAAGGATTCCGCTATAAATGATGAAATAGACAAGCTCCGCCATTCCGCAACCTCTGCGCTCTCCGAACGGCGCGATGTTATAATCGTCGCCAGCGTGTCGTGCATATACAGCTTAGGCGACCCTATTGACTACCGCAGCATGGTTATTTCGCTCCGCCCCGGAATGGAAAAGAGCCGCGATGAAGTTATAAACAAGCTCGTTGAAATACAGTATGAGCGCAATGATATAAATTTCATCAGAAACAAGTTCCGCGTTCGCGGAGATGTGCTTGAGATATTCCCGGCGCAGTCGAGCGAAAACGCAATCAGAGTTGAATTTTTCGGCGACGAAGTTGACCGCATATCCGAGATAAACGCCCTGACAGGCGAGGTCAAGGGCGTGCTGTCCCATGTCGCAATATATCCCACATCCCACTATGTCGTTTCGCAGGAAAAGATGGAGCGCTCAATCAAAGAGATATATGATGAGATGACCGAGCGCGTCGCTCAGTTTGAGAGTCAGGGCAAACTGCTCGAAGCGCAGCGCATAAAGCAGCGCACGGAATATGATATCGAGATGCTTCGCGAAACGGGATTTTGCAAGGGAATCGAGAACTATTCGAGAGTCATGTCAGGGCGTGAACCGGGTTCTCCGCCTTTTACGCTACTCGACTATTTTCCGAAAGATTTTCTGCTGTTTGTCGACGAATCCCATGTAACGCTCCCGCAGGTACGCGGAATGTACGGCGGCGACCGCTCAAGAAAAGATACGCTCGTTGAATTCGGCTTCCGTTTGCCGTCCGCATATGACAACAGACCGCTGACTTTCGATGAGTTCTACGAGAGAGTCGGTCAAAAAATATTCGTCAGCGCAACGCCCGGCGAGTTCGAACGCGAGACAAGTTCGCAGATTGCCGAACAGCTTATCCGTCCCACGGGTCTTGTTGATCCCTCTATTTCAGTCAGACCCACCGAGGGTCAGATAGACGATATTATATCCGAGATAAATATAAGAGTCGAGCGCAAAGAGCGCGTTCTTCTGACTACGCTCACAAAGAAGATGGCGGAAGATCTGACGGATTATCTCGAAGACCTCGGCATAAAAGTGCGCTATATGCACCACGATGTTGATACGATAGAGCGAATGGAAATTATCCGCGATCTGCGCCTCGGTGAGTTTGATGTGCTCGTAGGCATAAACCTGCTGCGCGAGGGATTGGATATTCCCGAGGTCTCGCTCGTTATAATTCTTGACGCCGATAAGGAGGGCTTCCTGCGCTCCGAAACATCGTTGATACAGACGATAGGACGCGCGGCGCGAAACGCGAACGGCGAGGTTATCATGTATGCCGACTCCGTTACCCCGTCGATGGAGCGCGCAATAGTTGAGACCGAACGCAGACGCCAGAAGCAGATGGCATATAACGAAGAGCACGGAATTGTGCCCAAGACAATAATCAAGGGCGTTCGCGATGTTATCGAGATAACCAGCAAAAAGGACAAGGGCGAAAAGCCGATAAAGAAGATGAGCCGCAAAGAGCGCGAAGAGATGATAGTTCGCCTGACTGCGGAAATGAAGGCGGCGGCGAAAATACTTGAATTTGAGCACGCGGCATATCTTCGCGATAAGATAAACAAACTAAGAGAAGGAAAGTAATCGGAGGCGATATTTTTGCCGCAGAAAAATATAATTGTAAAAGGCGCAAGAGAGCACAACTTGAAAAATGTCGATGTTGAGATTCCGCGCGACAAGCTCGTGGTGTTCACAGGGCTTTCGGGTTCGGGAAAATCATCGTTGGCATTTGACACTATATACGCCGAGGGGCAGAGAAGATATGTCGAATCCCTCTCGTCATACGCAAGACAGTTCCTCGGTCAGATGGAGAAGCCTCAGGTGGACTACATCGAGGGGCTTTCTCCCGCTATATCAATAGATCAGAAAACGACGTCAAAGAACCCGCGTTCGACCGTCGGAACGGTGACGGAAATATATGATTATCTGCGCCTGCTCTATGCACGTATAGGCATTCCGCACTGTCCCGTCTGCGGCAGGGAGATATCGAGGCAGACTGTCGACGATATAGTTGACAGCGTGCTCGAGTTGCCCGAGGGCACCAGAATTCAGGTCATGGCGCCTATTGCGCGCGGCAAAAAGGGTCAGTTTGTCAAAGAACTTGAAAGCGCGAAAAAGGACGGATATGTCCGCGTGCGCGTTGACGGAATAATATATGACCTCAGCGAAAAAATCGAGCTGGACAAGAACAAAAAGCACAATATAGAAATTGTGGTCGACAGACTCGTTGTAAAAGAGAGCATTCGAAGCAGGCTTGCCGATTCCATTGAAACAGCAACAGGTCTTTCAAACGGCATTCTGCTTGTTGATGTAATAGACGGCGAAGAGAAGCTTTATTCCCTCGACTATGCTTGCCCGGAGCACGGAGTCAGCATTGAAGAGCTTGAACCGCGCATGTTCTCGTTCAACAACCCGTTCGGCGCCTGCCCGACCTGTTCCGGACTCAGCGTATTCATGAAGCCCGACCCTAATCTTATCGTGCCTGATAAAAATCTTTCGCTCAGACAGGGCGCGATAAAGGCGAGCGGCTGGAACAATGCCGACGGCGGCACGATAGCGCAGATGTACATGGAGGGCATTGCGAATAAATATGGCTTTACTCTCGACACTCCGTTTAAAGATATCCCTGCGGACGGCGTTGACGCTATAATGTACGGCACAAAAGGTGAGAAGCTCAAGCTTACACGCAGAAATGAATACGGCACAGGCTCGTATATGACTGCGTTCGAGGGCATCTGCAACAATATTGAGCGCAGATATAAAGAGACCACAAGCGACTGGTCCCGTGCCGAGCTTGAACAGTGTATGTCAACGGTAAAATGTCCCGAATGCCACGGCGCAAGGCTCAGAAAAGAGTCGCTGTGCGTCACCGTCGGCGGAATAAATATAGACGAATTTGCAAACAAATCTATTGTCAAAGCTATAGAATTTCTTGATTCGCTCACCCTGACCGACCGCGAGCAGATGATAGCGAAGCTTATAGTCAAGGAGATAAAGGACAGGCTGACATTTTTGCGCAGCGTCGGGCTCGGTTATCTGACGCTTGCCCGCTCGTCTGCGAGCCTCTCTGGCGGCGAAAGCCAGAGAATACGCCTTGCAACTCAGATCGGCTCGTCGCTTGTCGGAGTTCTGTATATTCTCGATGAGCCGAGTATAGGTCTGCATCAGCGCGACAACGAAAAGCTTCTGAATACTCTCCGCAACCTCAGGGACATAGGCAACACGCTTATAGTTGTCGAGCACGACGAGGACACGATGCGCGCGGCGGACTACATCGTCGATGTCGGCCCGGGTGCGGGTATCCACGGCGGAAATATAGTCTGTACAGGCACGGCGGAAGATATAATGAACTGCAAGGAGTCGATAACCGGGCAGTATCTCAGCGGTCGCAAGAAGATTCCAGTTCCCGCAAAGCGCAGAAAAGGCAACGGAAAAAGCCTGAAAATAATCGGCGCACGCGAAAACAATCTCAAAAATATAGATGCCGAAATCCCGCTCGGCGAGTTTGTGTGTATAACCGGCGTATCCGGTTCGGGCAAATCGTCGCTTATAAACGAGATACTGTATAAACGCCTTGTGACCGAACTCAACGGAGCGAAAAAAGTTGCGGGCGCGCATACGGATATCCTCGGAATCGACAATCTCGACAAGGTTATCGCAATAGACCAGTCCCCGATAGGGCGCACTCCGCGCTCTAATCCGGCGACATATACAGGCGTGTTCAATGATATCCGCGACCTGTTCGCATCAACTGCCGAGGCAAAGGCGAGGGGATATAAGGCGAACAGATTCTCGTTCAATGTCAAAGGCGGACGCTGCGAGGCGTGCCAGGGCGACGGAATAGTGAAGATAGAGATGCACTTCCTCGCCGATATCTATGTGCCCTGCGACGTCTGCAAGGGCGCAAGATACAACCGCGAAACACTCGAAGTCAAATACAAGGGCAAAAATATCTACGATGTGCTCGAAATGACCGTTGAAGAGGGGCTTGAGTTCTTCTCGAGCATACCGAAGATAAAGCGCAAATTGCAAACCCTCTACGATGTCGGTCTCGGCTATGTAAAAATCGGTCAGCCCGCAACTACACTTTCCGGCGGCGAGGCGCAGCGCGTCAAGCTTTCAACTGAGCTTTCACGCCGCTCTACAGGAAAGACTGTTTATATTCTTGATGAGCCTACCACGGGTCTGCACACGGCCGATGTACACAAGCTCATCGAAGTGCTACACAGGCTTGTTGACAACGGAAATTCAGTCATTGTTATCGAACACAACCTCGATGTCATAAAGACCGCCGACTGGATACTCGACCTCGGTCCCGAAGGCGGCGACGAGGGCGGCGAGATAATCGCACAGGGCACTCCCGAGCAGGTTGCTGCAACCGAAGGCTCATACACCGGGCAATATCTCAAAAAACTTCTGAACGATACGGAGGAATAACAGAATGATAACTTCACGAACCGTCAGTTCTCTTGAAAAGATTTTTCACGATTCCGAGCCGACCTGCGCGTCGCTCTCAGAGATGTCTATGCTCGGCAATGAGAGAGCATCATTCCAGCTCGCGTATTTCTCTGACGAGGACACACAGTGCGGGATATCCGTATCCGGCTGGAGACCCGAGAATATAAAAATATACAAAGTCGTTGAGATAAATTCAGATCTTCCGGCTTTTGAGGACTCGGATTTCTATTTTCTCCGGAAAACTCCCGGGCTCTATCCTGATATGCTTGAGCCTGTTGAAAACAATTCATTCTTCGCGGAGAGCGGACATCACGGCAGCTTGTGGATCGAACTCGACGCGTCCGGCGAATCGGCGGGCAGACATGATATTTTTATCACGGTTTCAAAAGGCAAAGAGACCGTCACAAATGTTATCACAGTCGATGTAATCAACGCAAAGCTTCCCGAACAGGCGCTCATGTGTACCATGTGGTTCCACTGTGACTGCCTTGCAACATATTATAAAGTCGATGTTTTCAGCGAAGAACACTGGAATATAATCGAAAACTATGTCAGAAATGCCGCGAATCACGGTGTTAATTTTATTTTAACTCCGCTTTTCACTCCGCCGCTTGATACCGAAGTCGGGGGAGAGAGACCGACCGTTCAGCTTGTCGATGTCAAAAAGACAAAGGACGGCTACGAGTTCGGCTTCGACAAGCTCGACCGATGGATAGATATGTGCAGACGCTGCGGAATTAAATATTTCGAAATGTCGCATCTGTTCACCCAGTGGGGTGCGGAGCACGCGCCGAAGATAGTCGCCGAAGTTGACGGAGAAAAGAAGCGCATCTTCGGTTGGGAGACCGATGCTGACAGCGAAGAATACCGCGACTTTCTGCACCGTTTTGCCGCGGCTCTGACTGCATTTATCGACAGAAAGGGTATAAGAAACTTCTGCCGCTTCCACGTGTCTGATGAGCCGTCATTGGAGCAGTATGAAATATATAAAAAGCGCGCCGATCTGATAGCGGAGATATTCCCGGGCTTCAAAGTCATAGATGCGCTTTCGGATATTGAATTTTTTGACAAAGGCGCTGTGAAATATCCTATTCCGTCCGAAGATCATGTCGAAAACTTTGTCGGCAAAGTCGATGAATTCTGGACATATTACTGCTGTGGTCAGCACAACAAGAATGTTCCGAACAGATTCTTCGCAATGCCGTCGGCGCGAAACCGCATTCTCGGTACGCTGCTTTATAAATATAATGCAACCGGGTTCCTCCAGTGGGGCTATAACTATTGGTATTCGCAGTTTTCAAAGCATGAGATAGACCCGTTCACCGTGACCGATGCAGGCAAGGCGTTCCCGTCCGGCGATGCGTTTGTTGTTTATCCCGGCGAAGACGGGCAGCCGATTAACTCGCTCAGGTTCAAAGTATTCTATGACGGACTCCAGGATCTTGCCGCGATGCGTCTGCTCGAAAGCCTTGTCGGGCGCGAAAAGGCGCTTGAAATCGCGATTCAGGATGATGAACTCACATTCCAGAAATATCCGCACGGCAGCAGCTATCTCCTGGCTCTCAGAGAGCGCGTGAACAAAGCTATAAAAGAGAATATATAAAAAATCACCGCGACCCGTAACAAGGGCGCGGTGATATATTTTTGTCTCTTATTCTTCTTCGGATTTTGCTTTTCTGTTCATAATGAACTCGTTTACTTTGTCGGACAGCTCACCGTGCAGCTTATACTTCTTTGTGAAGATGATGAGCGAAAGTACAACAAAAATCGGCGGGATAATAAACATCATTGTGGAAATGGTGTTCTTTGTGAGCTCTGTCTGAACGGGGAGAGTCGCATCATAGTGGGAGAACTGAAGTCCGAGGGCTATGACTATTTTGAAATAGACCTCAGCGAGCTTTCGCCCGTTACGGCGGAGCGGGGAACGACCGCCGCGCTGGTCAGGGGCGTTGCGGCGGGCTTTGCCATGCGGGGCTTTGGCGTCGGCGGCTTTGACGCATATGTTTCGTCGGACGTCCTCCCCGGCAGCGGTCTCAGCTCCTCCGCGTCGTTCGAGGTCCTTATAGGGACCGTGATAAATGACCTCGGAGAGTTCGGCCTCACGCCTGTCGAGATCGCTCGTATAGGGCAGTATGCCGAGAACGTATTCTTCGGAAAGCCCAGCGGTCTTATGGATCAGACCGCCTGCGCGGTGGGGGGAACGATAGCGATAGACTTCTCGGCCCCCGAAGATCCTGTTATCAGGCCCGTATGCGCGGACTTTGGCGGCTTCGGCCACAGCTTGTGCATAATCGAGAGCGGCGCCGATCACGCCGGACTGACCGATGAATACGCGGCGATACCCGCTGAGCTTTCAAGGCTGTGCGGGTATTTCGGGAAAAAATATCTTCGGGAGGTGCCGGAGGAGGAATTTTACCTCGGCATTTCGGGCGCAAGAAAATTTGCCGGGGACAGAGCCATCCTGAGAGCCATGCATATCTACGACGAAAACCGCCGTGTCGACGCGGAGACAGCGGCGCTCGAATCCGGCCGGTTTGACGAATTTCTGCGCCTTGTCAACGGATCGGGGACATCCTCATGGACGCTTCTTCAGAACATCACGCCCGCCGGCAGCACGAGACATCAGGAGCTTGCCGTCGCGCTCGCGCTGTGCGGCAGGCTGCTCAACGGCAGAGGAGCGTGCCGTGTGCATGGAGGAGGCTTTGCGGGGACGATACAGGCGTTCGTACCGAACGATATGCTTGAAGACTTCAAGACAGGTATCGAGTCATACCTCGGAGCCGGCTGCTGCCATATCCTCACCATCCGCCGCGAGGGCGGCACGAGGGAGCGCTTCACGGAAGAAAGCCCAGACAAATAAAAAACACCGGGATGGGTCGTAAAAGACCGGTCCCGGTGTTTTTTGCTGCATTCTTGTCGGCATATACAGCGGCGTGCTCGCCGTGGCGACCATGTTCGGTCAGGTCATCGTCCGCACCAAGCTCCCGCAGGCGCTCGTAACGCTGACCCCGCCCTACGGCATGACCACCTTTATCACCGCGAGGATTCTGGATATGCCGATGCTTCGACTAGCGAAAGCCATGCTGCCATGGATGCTGGCGCTGTTCTTCTTCGCGCTGATCGTGGCATTCTTCCCGCGGATTGTCATGTGGCTGCCACATCTGATGGGATAAGTTATTTCAGCTTCGGTTTACATCTTCTCGGGGGCGGAGACGCCGATGATGCCGAGGGCGACGGCGAGGACGCGGCGCACGGTGTCGGCCAGCAGGAGGCGGGCTTCCAGCACTCCGGTCTCCGCGCCCTTGATGCGGCAGACGGTGTAGAACCGGTGGAAGCGTGCGGCAAGCTCGGTGACGTACTTGTTTATGCGGCTGGGGTCATAGTCGCGGGCGGCGAGGCGTATCTCCTCCGGCAGGGCGGCAAGCTGCTTTATCAGCTCGCGCTCGGCGTCGGTATCGAGCAGGGAGAGGTCGGCGTCCGCCGCGGCGGGAACGCTGTGCCCGTCCGCAGCGAGCGCGGCGAGCATCGAGCAGATGCGCGCGTGGGCGTACTGGACGTAATACACGGGGTTCTCGCTGTCCTGCCGGATGGCAAGCTCGAGGTCGAACTCGACCGGCGACTCGGGGCGGGAATTGAAGAAGTAGCGGGCGGCATCGACGGGTATCTCGTCGAGCAGGTCGGTCAGGGAGATGGCCTTGCCGGTGCGCTTGGACATGCGCACGACCTCGCCGTTGCGCGTCAGCTTCACAAGCTGCATCAGCACGATATCGAGCCGGTGCTCGCCGTCAAGACCCAGCGCGTCCATCGCGCCCTTGAGGCGGGCGACGTGGCCGTGGTGATCCGCGCCCCAGACGTTGATGACCTTGTCAAAGCCGCGCTTTTCGAACTTGTTGCGGTGATAGGCGATGTCGGCGGCAAAATAGGTGTAGAAGCCGTTGGCGCGGCGCAGAACGTCGTCCTTGAGGTCGAGCTTGGCGATCTCCTCCTCGGTCTTGCCCTCAGCGCGGAGCTTCGAGCCGAGGATCTCGGAGGTGCGCAGCCAGAGCGCGCCGTCCTTCTCATAGGTGAAGCCCAGATCGGTCAGCTTCTGCACCGACTCTGCGACGTAGCCGCTCTCGTGCAGCTCCGACTCGAAGAACCACTGGTCGTACTCGATGCCGTAGCGGCGCAGGTCGGACTGCATCTTCGGGATGTTGCGGTCAAGCCCGAAGCGAGCCATCGCCGCGTGGCGGTCGGCCTCGGGGCGCTTCAGGTAATCCTCGCCGTAGATATCGTAAAAGCCCTTGGCAAGCTCCTTTATATCGTCGCCATGGTAGCCGTCCTCGGGGAACTCGACCTTATCCTCGCCGAGGATGAGCTGGCGGTAGCGCGCGTCGATGGAGGAGGCGAACTTCTCTATCTGGTTGCCGGCGTCGTTGACGTAGAACTCGCGCCAGACATTGTAGCCCGCGCGGTCGAGGATGCTGGCCAGCGCGTCGCCCAGCACGCCGCCGCGGGCGTTGCCCATGTGCATGGGGCCGGTGGGGTTTGCGGAGACAAACTCTACCATGCACTTTGCGCCGTGCCCGACGTCTACGCGGCCGTAGTCCTTGCCCTCGGCGGCGATGTCACGGAGCACGTCGCCGTACCAGCTCTTGCCGAGGCGGAAGTTTATGAAGCCGGGGCCTGCAACTTCGACGGAGTCAAACCAGGTACCCTCAAGCTCCATGTTCGCCGTGAGCGCTTCGGCGATCTTGCGCGGCGCCATGTGCAGCGCGCGGGCGCCGGTCATGGCGTGGTTCGCGGCATAGTCGCCGTTGGCGGTGTCCTTGGGTATCTCAACGCTGCCGCTGAGCACCGCGCCTGCGGGCAGCTCACCCTTCCCGACAGCCTTCTCACAGGCTCTGTTCAGAATGCTGCTTATCTGCTCTTTCGCGTCTTGTATCAGGTTTGACATTACGTGTATCCTCCCACTCGGTGATTTTGAGCTTGAACATGTTCTTGGTGACTACGGCGTGTTCATAGTCGATGACGTAATACACATCGAGCGAGCCGCCGTGCTCGTCAAAGTTCTTGGTTATCTTCTTGGTGTTGATGCCCATCAGCATATTGCCGTAGGGCGTTTTATAGGTGAAGTGATCCGTTTCGCCCTCACGGAAGAGCATGCGGCTGTTGATGTAGCCCTTGCGGTCGATCGTGACCTCGTCCGGCGATATGACGACGTTGGTCTGCGTGCCGCGCAGGCCGGTCAGCCGCTGCTCGGGATAGCTGAAGCGGATGGTGTCGCCCTCGTAGTGATACTCGCCGTCGACCGAGAACTCCATGA
>OLYN01001071.1_pt1 | contig 14428 bp, 9 predicted proteins | sample 1674231 | NCBI WGS metagenome assembly OLYN01 (sample SAMEA103958153, study PRJEB25191) | human gut metagenome
TCAGCTCCTGCACCCGGCGCAGGTCAAGACCGGTGTCGCGCTCCGTGCCGTGGAGAGCCGCCACCACCGCGTCCAGAGACGGCTGGCTGGTGAGACCCGCCAGAGGCGCGCACGCCACGTCCACCACGTCCACACCCGCCTCCGCTGCCAGCAGGAGAGCCGCCACCTGATTGCCGGTGGTGTCGTGGGTGTGCAGGTGGATGGGCAGACCCACCTCCTGCTTCAGAGTGGACACCAGCTTCTTGGCGGCGTAGGGCTTCAGCAGGCCGGACATATCCTTGATCGCCAGCATATGGGCACCGCGCTTCTCCAGCTCCTTGGCGAGGTTGACATAATACTTGAGGGTATATTTGTCCTTCGTCTCGTCCAGAATGTCGCCGGTGTAGCACATGGTGGCCTCCAGCAGCTTGTTCTGGCGGAGCACCTCCTCCATGGCCACCTCCATGCCCGGCACCCAGTTCAGGGAGTCAAAGACGCGGAACACGTCGATGCCGCGCTGGGCGGCCTCCTCCACGAAGGCGCGCACCAGATTGTCGGGATAGTTGGCGTAGCCCACCAGATTGGAGCCGCGCAGCAGCATCTGGAAGGGGATGTTGGGGATCTTCTCGCGGAGCAGGCGGAGACGCTCCCACGGGGACTCGTGGAGGAAGCGGTACGCCACGTCGAAGGTGGCACCGCCCCACATCTCCAGGGAGAAGCAGTCCCGGAGGATGTCCGCCACGCCGTCGGCTCCCTTGACCATGTCGCGGGTACGCATACGGGTGGACAGGAGGCTCTGGTGGGCGTCGCGCATGGTGGTGTCCGTAAGCAGCAGCTTCTTCTGCTCCAGCACCCAACGCTTCACCGCGTCGGGACCCTCCGCGTCCAGCAGCTGCTTGAGGCCGGAACCCAGAGGCTCCTTTGCCTCCGGGAAGCGGGGGATGTCGTACTGGTGACGCTCGGCGTTGGGGTTTGCCACCTGAATTTCGGAGATGTACCGCAGGACGCGGGTGGCGCGGTCGCGGGAGTCCATCAGCTCGAACAGCTCCGGCGTTTCGTCGATAAACTTGGTGTGGCACTGGCCGTTGATGAAAACGGGGTGCGCCAGAATGTTGGTGACGAAGGGGATGTTGGTCTTGACGCCGCGGACGCGCACCTCGTTGATGGCGCGGGCGGACTTGCGGCAGGCGGCGGCAAAGGTGCTGTCCCAGCTGGTGACCTTCACCAGCAGGGAGTCGTAGTAGGGAGAGATGACGGTGCCCACGCCCACGTTGCCGCCGTCCAGACGGACGCCGAAGCCGCCGGGGGAGTGGTACGCCGTGACCTTGCCGTTATCGGGGGCGAAGTTGTTGGAGGGATCCTCCGTGGTGACGCGGCACTGGATGGCGTAGCCGTTGAAGTGGACGTCCTCCTGCTTCGTCAGACCGATCTCCGGGCAGCTGAGGGGATAGCCGGCGGCGATGAGCAGCTGGGCGCGGACGATGTCCACGCCGGTGATCATCTCGGTGACGGTGTGCTCCACCTGAATACGGGGGTTCATCTCGATGAAGTAGTAGCTGCCGTCCCTGTCCACCAGAAACTCCACGGTGCCGGCACTGACGTAGCCCACGTGTTGGGCGATCTTCACCGCGTCACGGCGGAGAGCCTCCACCGTCTCGTGGGGCACCGACCATGCCGGGGCGAACTCCACCACCTTCTGATACCGGCGTTGGAGAGAGCAGTCGCGCTCGCCCAGATGGTAGACATTGCCGTATTTGTCCGCCAAAATCTGCACCTCGATGTGCTTGGGCTCCACGAGGAATTTTTCCATGAAGATGTCGCCGCAGCCGAAGGATTTCTCCGCCTCGCTGTGCACCAGCTCATAGGCGGTCTTGACCTCCTCCGGGCGGTCGCAGCGGCGCATACCGCGCCCGCCGCCGCCGGCGGCGGCCTTCAGGATCACGGGGAAGCCGAAGCTGACCGCCTTTTCCAACGCGTCGTCGGCGTCCCGCAGCGGCTCGGTGCAGCCGGGAATGGTGGGGACGCCGCACTCCAGCGCGATCTCCTTGGCACTGAGCTTGTCGCCCATTTTCGCCAGAACGTCGGCGGAGGGGCCCACAAACAGGATGCCGTTTGCCTCGCAGGCGCGGGCGAAGTCGGCGTTCTCGGACAGGAAGCCGTAGCCGGGGTGGATGGCGGTGACGCCGCGCCGGCGGGCAAGGCTGATGATGCCGGGAATGTCCAGATACGCACCCAGCGGCGATTTCTTCTCGCCCACCAGGTACGCCTCGTCCGCCTTGGTGCGGAAGATGGAGTAGGTGTCCTCGTTGGAGTAGATTGCGACGGTGTGTAGCCCTAAGTCGTAGCAGGCGCGGAAGATCCGCACGGCGATCTCGCCGCGGTTTGCCACCAGCACCTTGTTGAGCTGTGTGATCTGCATTTGTGCCTCCCTCCTCCGTGCTGGGCACGGATGTTTCTTTTTGTTCCACTATACATTATACACGGTTCCGGCGGGGCGTGCCAGACGGAAAAATGTGCAAATACACAGGCTGTGGGGACGGGATTTTGGCTGTTCTGTTGGGAAATGGGGAGATTTGGGGGGTAAAAAAGCAGCACCCCCGGTGGGGGTGCTGCTTTTGGAGCTTGTGGCCGGACTCGAACCGGCGACCTGCTCATTACGAGTGAGCTGCTCTACCAACTGAGCCACACAAGCATATTGCGCCGAACGGTAGTATAGCATATTCTGGCGTCGCCGTCAACTGCTTTTCTTCGGGATCCTGCGGGTTTTTGAAACGGTTGGCTCCGGGGTTCCGAAGCGGTGGGCTTCGGGAGCCTGGGAGCGGCGGGGCTGCGGCGTACCCACCGGGGAGGTAGGCAGGTGCCGGGAAGAAATATACATAATGTAATCGGAGGTTTACACCGGAGGGCGACCCGGCGGAAAAGTTGGAAAACCTCCGGCGGACGTTTCCGGGGGAAAGCGACACGGTTCGGCGAAAGGGGAGAGGATGCGGCGGTTTTAGAGGGAATTACACACAAAAAACCACGGCGGAGACAATGGGGAGGGCTTTACAACCGTTTGACATAATTCTACATCACATAATTTTTACAAATAGTTATCCACAGTTTCCACCACTTTTTCCACAACGGGGAAAACCGCGCAGTTACGCGGAAAAATCGAAAAACGTGGAAAAAGAGGGGGCGCAAAAACGATACTTTCGCCCGCGAAACACAGGTTGTTCACTTTACATAACGTCGTTTTCTGACGGCGGCGGGCGAAATGGTGCACCCCGGAGGCGGAAACGGAGGTTTTACGTAAAGTTGACAAAAGCCTCCCTCCGTTTTTTACGGAGGGAGGCGGGGTCAAAGGGTGGGGTCGCCCAGATCCATGGTGGCGTAGGCGTTCAGGTCGAGGCCGGCGGTGCGCCCGGCGCAATACTCATAGTACCCTTGGGCACCGATCATCGCGCCGTTATCACCGCACCACTTCAGGGGCGGCAGGAACAGCCGGACATCGGCTTTGCCGCAGGCTTCCAGCAGGTCGCCGCGGATGACGGAGTTGGCCGCCACGCCGCCGGCTGCCACCAGCGTCTTGCGTCCGGTAAGCTCCAACGCACGCATGGCGCGGGGCACCAGCTCCCCGGACACAGCGCGGGCGAAATCCCGCGCCAGCGCGGGTGCGTCCAGCTCCTCGCCCTTCTGCCGGGCGTTATGCGCCAGATTCACCACCGCCGTTTTCAGCCCGGAGAAGCTCATATCCAGCTCCGCGCCGGCCACGTGGGCACTGGGCAGGTCGTATTTGCCACCTTGGGACTGCTGCGCCAGCTCGTCCATGGGCTTGCCGCCGGGGTAGGGGAGCCCCAGCACCCGCGCCGCCTTGTCGAAGCACTCCCCCGCCGCGTCGTCGCGGGTGGAGCCGAGGACGGTCATGCAGGTGTAGTCCGCCACGTCCACCAGCAGGGTGTTGCCGCCGGAGATGGCCAGTGCCACGAAGGGCGGCTCCAGCTCCGGGAACGCCAGATAGTTGGCGGCGATATGACCCCGTACATGGTGGACGGGGATCAGCGGCACGCCCAGCGCGTAGGCGGCGGACTTGGCGAAGCTGACGCCCACCAGCACCGCACCGATAAGACCGGGCGCGTAGGTGACCGCCACGGCGTCCACGTCCTTTTTCGTCAGACCGGCGTCGGAGAGGGCTTTGTCCGTCAGGGCGGCGATCGCCTCTACGTGCTTGCGGGAGGCGATCTCCGGCACCACGCCGCCGTACAGGGCGTGCATATCCGCCTGAGAGAGAATGGCGTCGGACAGCACCTGCCGTCCGTCCTGCACCACCGCCACCGCCGTCTCGTCACAGGAGGACTCAAAGGCGAGAATGTTCATTGTGCCGCCTCCTCCGTGTAGTATTTGGTGAGGATGAGGGCATCCTCCTTGGGCAGATCGTAGTAGTTCCTGCGCCGTCCCACCTGGCGGAAGCCGAAGCCCTCGTACAGCGCAACAGCCGCCGCGTTGGAGGGGCGCACCTCCAGCGTCAGGAACGCCAGACGGCTGCCCCGGGCGAAGCTGTCGAACACTTGCAGCAGCTGCTGCGCCACGCCTTGACGGCGGCGGGAGGGGTCCACCGCCACGTTGGTGATATACCCCTCGTCGGCGGCGACCAGCAGCCCGGCATAGCCGATGACCTTCTCCGTCTCCGGCTCCACCGCCACCAGAAAGGCGGCGCACTGGTTGTCCAGCTCCTCGGCAAGCATCTGCCGCGACCAGGGGCGGGAGAAGCACGCCAGCTCCAAAGCCGCCACGTCGTTGATATGCTCGGCGGTCATGGGTACGATACGTATTGTTTTCATAGCATTTATCCCTTCGCTTCCAGCCAGTTTTTGCCCCAGTGCGCGTCCACGGTCAGGGGGACGGACAGGGTGGCGGCGTGCTCCATCTCCTCCGTGAGTATCCGCGCCACCTGCTCACGCTCCGCCTCCGGGCACTCCACGATCAGCTCGTCGTGTACCTGCATCAGCAGCCGGGCGCGGAGACCCTCCCGATGCAGGCGGTCATGGACGCGGAGCATGGCGAGCTTCATAATATCGGCGGCGGTGCCCTGCACCGGCATATTCAGTGCCACCCGCTTGCCGAATTCCCGCAGGTTGAAGTTGCTGCTTTTCAGCTCCGGAAGGGCGCGGCGGCGGTGGAACAGCGTCTCCACGTAGCCGTCCTTCTCCGCCTGCGCCACGATGTCGGTCATATACTGCCGCAGGGTGCTGTACGTCTCAAAGTACCGCTCCATGTAGCCCTTGGCCTCCGCCACCGGCACGCCCAGATCGCGGGACAGGGAGAAGGCGGAGATGCCGTAGACCATGCCGAAGTTCACCGCCTTGGCGCGGCGGCGCAGCTCCGGCGTGACCTCGCCCTCCGGCACGTGGAACACCTTGGCGGCGGTGGCGGCGTGGAAGTCCGCGCCGCTGCGGAAGGACTCCTGCATGACCTTGTCGCCGGAGATATGCGCCAGCAGCCGCAGCTCGATCTGGGAGTAGTCCGCGTCCACCAGCACGCAGCCCTCCGGCGCGGTGAACATACGGCGCAGCTCGCTGCCCAGCTCCGTGCGGGTGGGGATGTTTTGCAGGTTCGGCTCCGTGGAGCTGAGCCGCCCCGTGGCGGTGGCGGTCATCTGGAAGCTGGTGCGGACCCTGCCGTCCGGGTCGATGACCTTCAGGATGCCGTCCACATAGGTGCTTTTCAGCTTGGCGTACTGCCGGTAGCGCAGGACGTTCTCCACCAGCGGACTGTCGTACCGCAGCTTTTCCAGCACGTCGGCGTTGGTGGACCAGCCGGTTTTCGTCTTTTTCCCGTGGGGAAGCCCCAGCTTGTCGAACAGGATGATGCCCAGCTGCTTGGGGGAGTTGATGTTGAACGTCTCCCCCGCCTCCGTATAGATCGCCTGCTCCGTTGTGTCCATGGCGCGCTGGAGCATTCCGCCGAAGTCCGCAAGGGCGTTCCTGTCCACGAGGAACCCGGCGTTCTCCATGTCCGCCAGCACGCGGCACAGGGGGAACTCAATGTCCCGGTACAGGGCGTCCAGCCCCATCTCCGTCAGCCGCCCCGGCAGCGTCTCATACAGCGCGGAGACGGCGGAGGTGTAGCTGTCCAGCGCGGCCTGCGCCTCCGCGCCGCCGCCCAGCAGGGGGTTGAAGGCATCCGCACGCAGGTGGGCGGCAGGGGGCAGCTCCTCGTTGAAGTAGCTGACGAACAGCCGGGGCAGGTCGTAGCTTCCGGCGGTGGCGTCCGCCAGATACGCCGCCAGCACCGTGTCGAACACGAAGCCGTCGGCGGGCAGGTCTTGAGAGAGCAGGGCGCGCATCATGTCCTTGACGTTGTGCCCCACCTTCCGGATGTTGGCGGAGAAGAGCGCGGTCAGCAGGCCGTGCCAGTCGCCGGTATAACGGTTTACATAAATTTCAACAAGCAGCGTACTGTCACCGCCGGTGGCGCACTCCACCACCAGCGCGTCCAGCTCCGGTGTGCCGTATACGGTGACGTGCTCTGCCGTCCGCCACAGGGTCAGCAGCTCCTCCGCCCGGCGGGGCTCCTCCAGTATCTCCACGGCGGCGGTGTGCCGGGGCAATTCCTCCGTTTCACGGGCGGGGGAGAGGTGGTACTTGTCGATGAGCTTCTGAAATTCCAGCTTCAAAAACAGGTCGTACAGCTCCGGCTTGAAGGGCCGGCGCACATTGTCCTCCGGCTTGAACGCCAAGGGGGCGTGGGTGTCGATGGTGGCGAGCCAGTAGCTGTGGCGGGCGGCGGACTCGCCGTCCTTGAGTTTACATAAAGACGACGGGCGCAGCTGCAATTCGTCGATGTGGCGGTACACGTCGTCGATGCTGCCGTAGGTCTGCACCAGCCCCATGGCGGTCTTTTCGCCGATACCGGGCACGCCGGAGATGTTGTCGCTGGCGTCTCCCGCCAGAGCTTTCAGGTCGATCATGTGGATGGGGTCGAAGCCGTATTCCTCGCGGAAGCTGTCCTCGGTGACGCTGCGGGCGGTGTCGCTCTTGCTGCTGAGGAGCCGGACGCGGGTGTGGGGCGTGATGAGCTGGAGGCTGTCCCGGTCGCCGGTGGCGATCACGCACTCCCAGCCCTCCGCCTCGCACCGGCGGCTGATGGTGCCGATGAGGTCGTCCGCCTCGTAGCCGGCCAGCTCGTAGCAGGGGATGGACATGGCGGCCAGCACCTGCTTCAGCGGCAGCATCTGCTGCGCCAGCTCGTCGGGCATCCCCTTGCGGTTCGCCTTATAGGCGGGATCCGCCGTGTGGCGGAACGTAGGCTCCCGCCGGTCAAAGGCGACGCACACCGCCTCCGGCTTTTCGTCGTCCAGCAGCCGCTGGAGCATGGTGATGAAGCCGAAAATGGCGTTGGTATACAGCCCCTGCCGGGTGGTCAGCAGACGCGTTTTGCCCACGCCGTAGAAGGCGCGGTTGACGACGCTGTTGCCGTCGAGTACCATCAATTTCATAGGGGAGCCTCCCGAAATCATATTCTAACCACTCTATTATACGCCGTTTTCGCCCTTAACACAACCGCTTTTCCCCGCCGTCCGGCAATTTTCGCCCGTTCACAGGGAAAGCCACCCGGACATTCGTCCGGGTGGCCGGTGCGGAAGGGTCTATTTCCGGGGGACGCGGCGGGTCGCGATCTTAAAACGCCCAGTTGCCCTTGCGGAAGATGGGCACCACCCGTCCGTCCTCGCACAGACCGTCGATGTCCATGTCCTGTGAGCCAATCATAAAGTCCTCGTGGATCATGGAGTCGTTGACGCCCAGTGCGCGGCACTCCTCCAGCGTCCTGTGCTCGAAGTCGTTGATGGTGTCGGCAAAGCCCATGCCAAGAGCCAGATGGCAGGCGGCGTTCTCGTCGAAAAGCGTGTTGTAGAACAGCAGCCCTGACTGGCGGATGGGGCTGTCGTAGGGCACCAGCGCACACTCGCCCAGATACGCGCTGCCCTCGTCCATGGTGATGAGCTTCGTCAGCAGGTCGTTGTTCTGCTCCGCGTGCCACTCCACCGCCTTGCCCTCATGGAACCGGATCCAGAATTTGTCGATCAGCTGCCCCTGATAGCTCAGGGGCTTGGTGGCGTAGACGACGCCCTCCGCCTCGCCCCGCTTGGGGGAGATGAAGCACTCCTCCGAGGGGATATTGGGGTTAAAGACGATGCCCCGCAGGCTCCGCTCGCTGCCGCCGCAGAAATGCGCCTCCGGGATCATGCCCACGGTGAAGTCCGTGCCGGTGCTGCTCCTGTAGCGCAGCTGGCGGATGTGCAGGCTGTTGAGATAGTCACGGCGGTCGTGGATGTCCTTGTTGTGGCGCGCCCAGTTGTCCTCCGGGTCGCCCTCCAGGGCGCGGGAGGTGGACAGGATCGCCTCCCACAGCTTCTCCACCGCCTGAGATCTCCGCAGGCCGGGGAACAGCTTCTTTGCCCATGCCGCGCCGGGTACGGCGGCGATGCACCACTGGTACTGGTTCTCGAGCTTGTCGCGGTAGGGCTTGATGATGGGGAATTTCGCCTGCTGGCTCTTTGCCAGCTTCTCCTGGTCGATGCCCTTCAGACCGTCGGGATCCTCGGAGAGCAGGTAGATGCGGCAGGGGATGGTGTCCACATAGTGCTGCCAGCGGGCCAGCTCGTAGTCCTCCACCTTGGAGAGCGTGGTCAGGCTGCGGTGGCGGACGTGGAGCTTTTGCAGGGGCTGGTAGTTCCAGTCCACCACAACCTTTTTCGCCTTGCACTTGTAGCACTCGTCCACCAGCATCGCCACGAACTCCGGCTGATCCAGATCGGCGGAGATGAACACCTCCTGCCCCTTCTGGATGTTGACGCCGGTACGGGCGATCAGCCGCGCATAGGCGCGGAGCACAGATTTTTTCATGGAAAAAGCCTCCTTGTGTGACTGATTTCTGTTAGTGCTATTGTACCACCGCAGGCACGATTTGAAAAGCGGCAGGGGCGGACTTTCAAAAATTGTTTTCATTTGCCACTTTTGCCCCGCCGGGGAATTACCGTTGACTTTTCCGCGCCCAGCGGGCATAATGGGCATACTACGTTGACGGGAGGTGAGGCTGTGGCGCGGGAGTTTTTTACGTTCGTGCTGCCCCTGTACGCGCCGGATCTGCTGGTGCTGGCGGCGGTGTATCTCCTGCTGCTGCGGGGCTGGAAACGGGAGGGAGGCCGCCGCGTGGCGGTGCATACGGTGTTCTGGGTCTATCTGCTGGGCGTTTTGTGGGTGACGGTGCTGCCGGTGCTCTCCCTTTGGGGCGTGCACCATCCCTACGTGCCCATGAACATGGAGCCGTTCCGGGATCTGAAGGCGGGGTACGGCAACGCCGCACGCCAGCTGGCGTTGAACGTGGTGATGACGGTGCCCTTTGGTATTCTGTGGCCGGTGGTGCGCCGGGGCAGGGCGGGCATTTTCCGCACGGTGGGCGCGGCGTTCCTGCTGAGTCTCTGCATCGAGCTGGTGCAGCCTCTGCTGCCCACCGCCCGGACGTCGGACGTCACCGATCTCATCTGCAACACCGCCGGAGGTCTGGTGGGATACGCGCTCTACCGCCCGTGGAAAAAAGCACTGACGCGCTGGATGTAAACGACAAAGGAACCGCCCCCATGGCGCAGCCATGGGGGCGGATTTTCTTATTGCAGCGCGCTTCGCAGGCGCGTGACCTTCTCCGCCAGCGCGGCAAAGGCGGCGGGCGTGATGGACTGCGCCCCATCGGACAGGGCGGTGGCGGGGCGGTCGTGTACCTCCACCATCAGACCGTCGGCTCCGGCGGCAACGGCGGCCAGTGCCAGCGGCTCCACCAGCTCGGCGCGTCCCGCCGCGTGGCTGGGGTCCACGATGACCGGCAGGTGCGTCCGGCTTTTCAGCACCGGGATGGAGGACACGTCCAGCGCGGCGCGGGCGGGGGTAAGCCCGCTGCGGACGCCCCGCTCACAGAGGATCACCTGCGTGCTGCCGGAGGTCATCAGATACTCCGCCGCCAGCAGCAGCTCCTCCACGGTGGCGGCAGCACCGCGCTTGAGCAGCACGGGCTTTCCCGCCTGTCCCAGCGCGCGCAGCAGCGCGTAATTCTGCATATTCCGCGCCCCCACCTGCAGAACGTCTACCTCCGCCAGCGTCTCCAGCTGGGAGGCGTCGGTGATCTCCGTCACCGTGGGCAGGCCGCTCTCGCGCCCCACCTGCACCAGCAGGCGCACGCCCTCGCTGCCCAGCCCCTGAAATGTGTAGGGGGATGTGCGGGGCTTGAACGCGCCGCCCCGCAGCAGCCGGCAGCCTGCGCTCTTCACGGCGCGGGCGACCGTTTGCAGCTGGTAGGCGGACTCCACGGCGCAGGGCCCCGCTATGAGGCAGAAGTCCTCGCCGAACCGCGCCTCGCCCACGGGCACGACGGTGTTCTCCGGGTGCGCCGTCCGGGACGACAGGCGGTAGGGCGGCGTCAGCCGCCGCGCCTCCTGCACGAAGGGCAGGGCTTGCAGAGCGGTGGGATCCAGCCGCCACGTCTCGCCCACCAGAGGCAGGAGGATGTTGTCCTCCCCGGCGACACAGCCGCCCTTGACGTTTTGCAGCGACAGCTGCGCCAGCAGCTGACGGATGGCAGGCTCCGGGGTGTTTTTCTGAAGTATGAGTATCATAACGGGTCGCTCCCTATTTTTTAGTCAAGTCATTATACTGTATTCCGCCGGTTTTTGCAATCCGTGAAAGCCGCATATTGACAAGATTTGCAGGAGGCGTATAATACTTCTTAGGTAATATGGGATATTAGGAGGATAGTATGGATAGGAAATTTACACTGAGCTGCTGTTCCCCGGTGGATCTCCCCTACGCCTATATGAAGAGCCGGGACATCCCCGTGCTGTTCTATACCTACGAGGTGGACGACAAGATCTACGAGGACGATATGGGGCGCGACCCGGCGGCTCTGCCCCGGTTTTACCAGATGCTGCGGGAGGGAAAGCTGCCCCAGACCAGTCAGGTGAACGTGGCGGGGTATACGGACTTTTTCGAAAGCCTGCTGCAAAAGGGCGGCGATGTGCTGCACATCGCCTTCACCTCCGGGCAGTCCGGCTCCGTGAACAACGCGTATCTGGCGGCGGAGGAGCTGCGGGACAGGTATCCCGGTCAGAGGCTGACGGTCATCGACTCCCTGTGCTCCTCCAGCGGCTATGGCTTGCTGGTGGACTACGCCGCCGATCTGCGGGACGAGGGGAAGTCCATGGACGAGGTGGCACAGTGGGTGCTGGACAACCGCAACCGGGTGCACCATCAGTTTTTCTCCACCGATATGACGCAGTTCCGGCGGACGGGGCGCGTCTCCGGCGCGACAGCCGCCGTGGCAACGGTGCTGAACATCTGCCCCATCATGCGTTTGGACGACAGAGGGGCGATCAAGGCGTACAGCAAGGTGCGCGGCAGGAAAAAGGCGGTGGAGGTCACGGTGGACACCATGGAGCAGTGCGCCCGGAACGGCCGGGACTACGACGGCAAATGCTTCCTCTGCCACAGCCAATGCCCGGAGGACGCACATGCGCTCATTGCCGCCGTGGAGGAGCGGTTCCCCAAGCTGAAGGGGAGGGTGCGCCTCTGCGACATCGGCACCGTCATCGGCAGCCACGCTGGCTCCGGCACCGTGGCGGTGTTCTTCATGGGCAGCGAGCGACCCCACATGGACTGAAGGCGGTAATACAGAAAAAAAGAGCACCCTGCGGGGTGCTCTTTTTCTGTGCTGCGCGCTTACATGACGCCGTAGCCCTGCCCTTGGGTGATGATATACGACCACAGCACCGGCCCCACCGCGCCGGTGGGGCTGTACCCCAGCCGCGTTTGCAGGGCGCGCACCGCCGCGGCGGTGGCCGCGCCGAAGATGCCGTCCGCGGTGAGCGTCGGCAGCGAGGGATCCCGCGCCGCCAGCTGGTTCAGCCGCGTTTGCAGCAGGGCGACGGCTTCGCCGGTGTCGCCCTCCACCAGAAAATGACCGGGATAGACCTCCCGCGCGAAGCTCTGGTACGCGGCGGGGAGCTGTTGGAGCGTCTGCTCGTAGACGTTCTGGAGCGTGTTCCACGTGCCGCGTCCCACCGTGCCGTCCACCGTCAGACCGTACAGGCTCTGGAAGGTCAGCACCGCGTCCCGCAGCTCGTCGTCGAACACGTCGGAGATGCGGATGCGCGGCAGCTCCGGCAGGAAGAAGCCCAGAAACGCCAGATAGAACCGCACCGTCTGCACGCCGATGCCCACGTCGCCGCGCCGCAGCACCTTGGGGAACTCCCGCTGCGCCTCGGAGATGGTCAGTCCCTCGCTGGTGACCTCGGAGAGACTTTTCACGCCGTTGTAGACGGATTTGATGCGATACCACGTGGCCTTCCCCACCACGCCGTCCTGCGTCAGCTCAAAGACACGCTGGAACTCCTTCACGGCGGCGGCGGTGTCCGCGCCGAACACGCCGTCGGTGTGGGCGACGGCGGGGATGGCGGGGTAGTTCTTGTGGATGCGGTTCAGCTCACGCTGGAGCGTGCGGACATCCTCGCCCGCGCTCCCCACGGTCAGCGGGCGGCCGGGGTAGGAGGGGGTGCTGTCGCCCACCGGGGCGTTGTAGACCAGCTCGATGTCCTGCCCGTAGTAATGCTGCAATATCTCCCAGAACGTCTTGCCCTTGGCGGCAAGCTCCTGACTGCCCCACTGGGACAGCCCGCGGCAGCGGGTGCGGACGCCGTCGCAGAACTGAGCGTACAGCGGCTCGATGTTCCCGCGGCGGACGATGTAGTTGTTGAAGCTGTCGTCCACGATGGCGTTGATGTTGTCGAAGGTCTCCTGATCCGGGGAGAACGCCTGGTCGAATTGGGTGTTGTTGGTGATGTCGAAGTCGTACCCCCGGCTGCGGTAGTATTCGGTGTAGACACGGTTCAGTGCCACGGAGATCTGCGCCAGCACGTTGGCGCGGAGGGCGTTTTCCTCCCACGTGGGGTAGATCTCGCTGGCGGCCACGCCCTTGATGTACCGGGGGAACGTCACGGTGACGTTCTCCGCCGGGGCGTCCGGCGCGCCCAGATGCACGGTGATGTACTCCGGGATCACAGGATAGGGCATGATCTTACACCTCCCCTCGCTGCGGCGGCAGCGACACGGCGAGCACGGACTCGATACGGGGGAACACCAGCACCTGCTGGTGCTCCGGCTCCTGAAAGTCCGGGTGGTGCACGGCGACGCGGTAGGCGGTGCCGCTGCTGCCCGCCGTCTCCGACGACAGACCCAGCGACACCGGCAGTGCCGGAAGCAGGATCTTCTCCGCGATGCCGGAGGCGTCGGTGACGCCGGTGAAGAACGTCTCCCGCACGGCGCCGAAGTCACGGTAGACCTCCACCGACGCGCCGGGGATGGGGAAAATACCCTGCGCGGCGGTGACCTGTACCCGTAAGCTGCCCTGCTCCGGGTGCGCGCCGCGAAAGCAAGTGATAGGATCAAGCTGAGCCATGGTCATTCCTCCCAATCGTTTTGGGAGAGTATATGCGCCGCCCTGCCCGAAAATCCCACGGCAAAAGCGGAATATCCCCATCTTACCCTAATCTCATTAAGATAATCCACCAAAAGAACCCGTCTCTGAGCGAGAAAACCAGAGACGGGTTCACTAACACATAGACCCGAAAAAGGGAATGACAAAGGCGCGGAGGTTCCTCCGCGAAAAACAAATGAAAAGCCGCATCAAATTCCGGCGTGTCAGGCAATTGAAGTCCTGAAAGGATACCCCGCTTTTCCTTTACGCGGATCAGATAATTCCAGCCCTTCTGCTCGATATGTGCCATGTTGTTGTACGCCTCGTACCCGCGGTCTGCAATCAAAATAACCGGCTCCGCAAGCTCTGATCAATCCACCATTTCCACAAGTGACTGAGATTTATTCTCTTCCCGCCCGTTTTGTATGACGGCATCCAGATACAGTTGGCTCTCCTGGAAAGAGTTTTCCGCGCTGCTGAACAAAGGCTGACGCGGTTGCCGCTGCTGACTCATAGCGAAACTGCCGCTGTAGTTCTACATGTAAACTCTGACCACTCATGGAGGGTATCGTCCTGCACAGTTTTTCAAATGGCAGTTTCCGGATCTGTGTGAAATTTCGCTGTGGATCTGGCGTATATTTGGGTAGATCTTCCTGCATTTGGGGTATGGTGTTCAGAAGACTTCTTTTCAGTGTGTTCGGGTAGTTTCTCATCGGCGTGACTTCCTTGAAATTTCTCTCAAGGCGAAGCCTCCGATTTTTTCAAATTGTCAAGTGTTTTTTGATTTTCTGCAAAAAATAACCCAGACCGCCAATAGGGCGGTCCGGGTTATTGCTTATCTTAATGAGATTAGGCATAGCCGGGGGTTTTGATTTAGCGTTGCCCGATTACTTGGCCGCCTTGGCAGCCTTGATGGACTCGATCAGCTCGGGAACGACCTTGAACAGATCGC
>OLYN01001072.1_pt1 | contig 14408 bp, 12 predicted proteins | sample 1674231 | NCBI WGS metagenome assembly OLYN01 (sample SAMEA103958153, study PRJEB25191) | human gut metagenome
CCCTTCGCTAAGCCTTTTAGGGGAAGCACCGCCTCCGTCCTTCCGCGATACGGTGCTTCCCGTTCACTGCTGTCAAACACTCTCCGTCTTACCGCCAACGAAAAAGATCCCTCGACTGCGCTCGGGATGACGAAACGGGGAAAGGCGTATCTCACATTCTTTTTTAACCTATAGCGTGAGCCAACCTCCGCCCCTTCGGGACACCTCCTTCCAGAGGAAGGAGGGAGAATGCCGGCTTCCCTGCATCGTCATTTCGAGCGAATGCGAGAAATCTTTTTCGTCCCCTTTTCCCACGACCCTTCGCTAAGCCTTTTAGGGGAAGCACCGCCTCCGTCCTTCCGCGATACGGTGTTTCCCGTTCCCTGCTGTCAAACACTCTCCGTCTTACCGCCAACGAAAAAGATCCCTCGGCTGCGCTCGGGATGACGAAACGGGGAAACGTTTCTCCCCTTTTTTTCATTCCGCTACGGAAGCCAACCTTCGCCCCTTCGGGGCACCTCCTTCCAGAGGAAGGAGGGAGAATGCCGCTTTCCCTGCATCGTCATTTCGAGCGAAAGCGAGAAATCTTTTTCGTTCGCGGTGAGGCAAAAGCTGTGAGGGGAGCGGTGAACGGGAAACACCGTGCTTCATGCGACTGGGGAGGACGGTGCTTCATGCAGGAGCTTTACGAAGGAAAACGGAAGAGGGAAACGAAAAAGATCCCTCGGCTGCGCTCGGGATGACGAAACGGAGAAAGGGATATCTTACATTCTTTTTCAACCTATAGCGTGAGCCAACCTCCGCCCCGAAGGGGCGGATAAGGATAAAATGTTCTGCCGTTCTCTGTAAAAGTATTTACGAATCCAGTATAATAAAACAAGTGATATGGACGGGCTGGGGGCTTGTAACGTCTTCGGGTGTCACTCCCCTTCAGAACCGTTAGAAACGGTTGCATCTATATTCCTTTTTTCAAGGAGGCACTATGTTATCTGACTGGCTTCATTCGAAGCGTATGAAATATATTTCCTTCGCTGTCCTGCTTTTTCTCTTGATGGGGGGCATTTATATCTATACCCATCGCGGGGGGCAGGGGGGGAAGAAGGCCGAGGTGCGTCCGACGGTGAAGGTCGTGACGCTTGTGCGGCAGGATATGATGAAGCGGATCGTGCTCTCGGGGGAGACGGTGCCGAAGGCTTCAGTGGATATTTCTCCGAAGTATGCTGGCCGTATCGCAGAGGTGGCGGTGGACCTGGGGGATGCGGTGTCTCTTGGGGATGTGCTCCTTCGTCAGGATACGAAGGATGTCTCGATCTCTATCGGAGAGAACCGCGCAGGCAGCGCGCAGGCAGCGGCTGAGGCGGTGACGAACCGTGCAGAGTATGACGCGGGGACGATGAAGGCGCAGAGTGACTATGAGAATGCGCTGACGACCTATGAACGTTACCAGCAGCTTTTCGATGAGGGGGCGGTGTCCCGTCAGGATCGCGATGACAGGTATCGCGCGATGATGGAGGCGAAGGCGGCGCTCGAAGGTCTGACGAGCCAGTCTGTCGGCGGCCGTCCGGCGGTGATCGCCGGCAAGGAGGCGGCTGCGGAGAAGGCGCGTTATGCGGTGGAGGCGCTCACGAATCAGCAGGCGGACATGACGCTTCTTTCTCCTCTTTCCGGTATCGTAAGCTATCGGAGGGCAGAAGCGGGCGAGTGGGCGACGGCAGGAGAGAAGCTACTCACGGTCGTCGATACGAGTGAGCTGTATCTGGACTGTCAGGTCGCGGAGCAGGATGTCGGGATCCTGCAAGAGGGGATGAGCTTGGATGTGTCGATCGATTCGCTCGGGGAGTCGGTGAAGGGGACGATCCGCTATATCAGTCCGGCGATGGATGCGGATACGCATGCGTACAAGGTGCGTCTCGTACTCGCAGATCCCGCAGCGCAGATCCGCGGCGGGATGTTTGGCCGGACGGAGGTGACGGCGATGCAGAAGAAGGATGTGCTCCTCCTTCCGAAGACGGCTGTCATCGATCACAATGGGAAGAAATTGGTCTATGTGGTGGATGAGGATGGCCGCGCAGAAGAGGTGCCTGTCACGCTCGGCGTTTCCAATGATGAGATGGTGGAGATCCGGAGCGGTCTGGCAGCTGGCGAGAGGGCGGCTGTGACGAATCTGTCTAAGCTCAAAAATGGAATGGTCGTAGAGGTGAAGGACTAGTGACTAAGGGTTAGCCCGCGGGGCGGGGCGCCCCTTGATTGCGGATGAAAGATTTGTTTGAATGAGGAATTAGGAATGAGGAATTAGGAATGAAGGTGGCGGCTTCGCCGCGAATATTTATGGGGCGATGCCCGAAAGTCGTATTCAAATGACTAGTTACCAGTCACTTTGTGCCCCTAATCCCCAGTCCCCAGTCACCAGTCACTCATCCCTGCTTTCAAACTTTTTGAGGATACCCTTTTCCGTATCGTCATCCCGAGCGCAGTCGAGGGATCTTTCTTGCACTCAGGGCAGGATCACATAAGCACTGTACGGAAACGACGCCTTGGTGCTATGTATTTCTCCTTTTACACATCCTTCGTTTATCGGTCTGCAAGGAAGATTTCTCGCTTCGCTCGAAATGACGATACGGGAATCTGATGTCTAGTCCCTGGTGACCAATCCCTAATCCTTAGCACCTAATCCCTAGCTACTAGTCACTAGTCACTTAGTTCCCGTTTCCATCGTTATTTCCGGAGGCATGCATGAAGTCATTCAATCTGACCCGGTATTCCGTGACGCACCCGATCGGCATTTTTATGATCGTGCTGTTTTTCGTGGTGCTTGGGCTGTACAGCTATTGGCGCATCGGTGTGGAGCTGTATCCGAATATCAATGTGCCCTATGTCATCGTGTCGGTGCGCTATGATGGCGCGGATGCGGAGTCGGTGGAGCAGCAGATCACGAAGCCTTTGGAGGATGCGCTGTCTTCGGTGTCGAATGTGAAGCACATCACGTCGAAGTCGCGCACGGGGCGTTCGGATGTGACGCTGGAACTGAATTTCGATGCGGATGCGGACGCGGCGGCGATTGATGCTTCGGAGAAGGTGGACCGTATCCGCAGGAAGCTGCCGGATGATGCGGATGATCCTATCGTAGAGAAGCGCGATATGGATGCGGCGCCGATCATCGATCTGGCGGTACTGTCGAGCCATCCGCTGGATGAGATGTATTCCATGGCGGATAATACCTTCACGAATGATTTCACGAAGGCAGACGGTGTGTCGGATGTGGAGCTGCATGGGGGGCGAAGCAAGGAGATCGCGGTGAAGGTGGACCGCGACAAGCTCGCCTACTACGGCATCACGATGAATGATATCATTTCCACGCTCAAGAAGGAGAATAAGCTGGCGCCGGCGGGCTCGTCCTACACGGATACGCGCCAGACGCAGATCCGTCTCTCGGCGCAGTATGATACGGTGGAGGATATCCGCAAGATCCATCTCACCTGCGGAAATGGCGCGGTGATCCCGATCTCCGCGGTGGGCGAGGTCGTGCGTCAGGACCAGAGGGTATCGCGCTTTGCGCGCATCAATGGACAGGATGCCATCGGGATCTCCATCTATAAGAACAGCAATGCCAATCTCGTCTCGACGGCAGATGGTGTGATGAAGGTCTTGGAGAATATGCGGGCGGAGTATCCGGACTATCAGTTCGTCGTAGTGAATGATTCGGCGGACTACGTGCGCACGGCGCTCCATAATACGCTTTCGACGCTCATCGAAGGGCTCATCACGACGGGGCTCGTGCTCTTCTTCTTCCTGCGTGGCTGGCGCTCGACGGCGTCTGTCATCATCGCGATCCCGACGTCGCTCATTTCCACGTTCTTCGTCATGTACATGGCAGGCTTTTCCTTCAATATGATGTCGCTCATGGGGATGACGCTCTGTGTAGGAATCCTTGTCGATGACTCGATCGTTGTTTTGGAGAATATTCACCGCCATCTGGCCAAGGGGGAGGACGCAAAGGAGGCGGCGGTAACAGGGCGTATGGAGATCGGCATGGCCGCCATTGCGATCACGCTCTGCGATGTGGTGGTTTTCCTCCCGATCGCTTTCATGTCGAGCATGACGGGGCAGTTTTTCAAGCAGTTCGGTCTCACGATCGTTTTTGCTTCTCTCTTTTCCCTGTTCATCTCCTTCACGCTGACACCGATGCTGGCATCGAAATTTTTCAAGAACGGCGTGCATGTCCCGGATACGAAGCTCTGGCGCACGGTGGAGAAGATCGAGCAGAAGATGGAGGATGCATACGGTGTGGCCATCGCCTGGAGCTTTAGGCATAAGAAGAAGCTCTTCGGCGGTGTCGCCATCGCCTTTTTCCTTTTCATGGCGATGGTGCCGCTTGGCTGGATCGGGATGGAGTACATGCCGCGCACGGATGAGAGCGGCTTCAATGTGAAGATCCAGCTCCCGACGGATGCGTCTGTCGAGCGCACGGATGCTGTCACGACTAAGCTCGAAAGCTACCTTGCCGAGGTGCCTGAGGTGAAGTCCTACATGGCGATGGTCGGCGGGGGCAGCGGGGTGAATTCCGGCCGTATCCGCGTCTCTCTTGTCGATCGGCAGGATCGCAGCCGTGATATCTGGTCTATCACAAACGAGATGCGCGCATGGATCGATGACAATATCACAGACGGCGATGTCCGCATCAAGGAGGATCAGGCGTCTGTCTCCGGTACTGCCGGCGGCGGTCTGGGAAATGGCGGAGGCGCCTTCCGCCTGGAGCTGCGCGGCAATGACATGGCTGATCTTATCCGTGCTTCCGAGATGGCGCAGCAGATGCTGAAGAGCGGCGCCTACGGCGTGACGGATGTCAGCTGTACGTATCAGGAGGGGCTACCGGAGATCTCCATCATCCCTGACCGTGAGAAATTGAAACACTACGGCGTCACGGTCGGCTCTCTCTATGACACGCTGTCGTCCGCGATCAGCGGCGCAGGCGCAGGCGTCCTGCCGAATGATCCGCAAAATAACGGCAATGACACGGATATCCATGTTTATTTCAAGGGCGGAGAGTCGTACAGGATAAGTGACCTGGCGGCGATCCCGATCAAAGGGCAGGCGGGCATCGTCCGCATGTCCGACGTGGCGGAGCTCAGGGATGAGACGGGACCGATCACCATCCTGCGTACGGACAAGCAGCGCGCTGTCATCATCGGCGCGAATCCCGGCGGGCAGGATCTGAATGGGCTCATCCAGCGTTTCACGAAGGATCTCAATCAGACGGGGCTTCCGAAATCGGTGAACTTCCGCTTCTCCGGACAGGCTGACAGTATGCGTGAAAGCTTCATAGAGCTTTTGTCAGCGCTTCTCATGGGGATGCTCCTCGTGTACATGATCCTCTCCGTCCTCTATGAATCGGTAAAGACCTCTTTCATCCGCATGTTCTCGCTGCCTTTCGGTCTGATCGGCTCGCTTCTCTTCCTCTTCCTCATGAATGATACCATCAATATTTATTCCATGATCGGGATCATCGTCATGGATGGCGTGGTCGCGAAGAATGGCACGCTGCTCCTTGACTATACGCTGACGCTCATGCATCAGCACGGCATGGCGGCGAAAGAGGCTGTCATAGCGGCCGGCCGTGCGCGTCTGCGCCCGATCTTCATGACGACCTTCACCATGATCGTCGGCATGCTCCCGACAGCCCTCGCACTGACAGCCGGCTCGGAGACACGAAGCTCTATGGCTTGGGTCATCATCGGCGGCCTCATCACCTCGACACTTTTCACGCTCCTCGTCATCCCGATGATCTTCCTTTTCTTCCAGAGAGAGAAGTGACTAGTGACTGGTGACTGGTGACTAGGGACTAGGGACTGGTGATTTGGGAGTTTCCCTGGAACCTCAAGCGAAAAGCTGCGGCGCATTAAGGAAACACTGATGAAATCTGATTCTGCGATTTAATCAGCGTTTCCTTAAAAATGCGCCGCATTTTTGGTGGCTCATTTTGTGGTTAACCGATTTTTCCTTTACTTCTTCCGCCTTCCCCCTGTCGTCATTTCGAGCGAAAGCGAGAAATCTTTTTCGTTCGCGGTCAGGAAAAAGCTGTGAGGGGAGCGGATAGCGGGAAGCACCGCTCTCCAAACAACTGAGGATCACGGTGCTTCATGCAGACAGCATTACGAAGGAAAACGGAAACGGGAAACGAAAAAGATCCCTCGGCTGCGCTCGGGATGACGAAACGGGGAAACGTTTCTCCCCTTTTTTTCATTCCGCTACGGAAGCCAACCTCCGCCCCTTCGGAGCACCTCCTTCCAAGGGAAGGAGGGAGAATGCTGTAGGAATAGGGCTGCCATTCCTCGCACATCGCCTTCGGAGCGTCCCCTTGCAGGGGAAGGAGGGAGAATACCGTTTTTCGCATCGTCATTTCGAGCGAAAGCGAGAAATCTTTTCCGTCCCCTTTTCCCATGACCCCTTCGCTAAGCCTTTTAGGGGAAGCACCGCCTCCGCTTTTCCGCGATACGGTGTTTCCCGTTTCCTGCTGTCAAACACTCTCCGTCTTACCGCCAACGAAAAAGATCCCTCGGCTGCGCTCGGGATGACGAAACGGGGAAAGACCTCTTCCCATTTCTTTTCATTCCGCTGTGAGCCAACCTCCGCCCCTTCGGACCGCCTCCTTCCAGAGGAAGGAGGGAGAATGCCGGCTTCCCCTATAGCAAATCCTTTTCCCGCATCGTCATCCCGAAATCTCCCCCTTTTTGTGGTACAATATGACCAGAAGAATGACACGATCATGATGAGGAGGTGTTTCTATGAGATCATGGAAGAAACGCAGTATCTCTGCGGCTCTGGCGCTCACTTGTGTGGCGGCGCCCATGGCGTATCCGATGACAGCATATGCGGCGTCGACGGCGGAGAAGATCCTGTATGGCGCGGCGGCGATGGTTTTCATTTCTAGCTACTACTCCAGAATGGATGATCACAACCAGCTGCAGCTTCTGGATCAGTGCCAGCAGGAGACGGGCGTCTATGACTCGGCGGAAGCGGATAACCGTGTACAGACCGTGTATCAGAATCTGAAGGATACGGGGCATGTGCTGCGTGATTACAAGGTCTACGTGTCGCCGAGCGAGGATATCAATGCGTTTGCCAGCTTGGGCGGTGTGCTCTGCGTGAATAAGGGGACGCTCGATCAGATGGATGATGATGAGCTTGCCTACGTCATGGCACATGAGATCGCTCACGGCGAGAAGCGACACAGCGTGAGCGGCCTCAAGAAGCGCGTGGGGCTGGTGACGGCGCTGAATATTTATCTCGGAGACGCCTCGTATGGCGAGTACCTTCTGGGAAATATCGCGGCGAACTATGTGTCGAATGCGGTCTTCACCAAGGATCAGGAAAAGCAGGCGGATGACTGGGGCTTCCAGTACCTGGTCGAGGCGGGCTATAATCCGGGAGGCGGTGCGGCGTCCATGGAAGTGCTGCGCGCGAAATACGGCGAGAGCTCGCCGTCAGGCATCAAGGCGGTCCTTGCTCCGGGCAATCACCCCAAGACCAGTGACCGCATCCATAAGAATCTCAAATGGATGAATGCGTACTCCGGCAAGCATGTCGAGGTCAAGGATGACTGGATCGTGGTGAATGGGGAGAAAGCCTTCTCACCCGCCCAGGACAATGCGTACAGCCAGAAGGAGCGTCTCTATCTCACCGCGGGCAAGCTCGTGAAGCTCTATCACGCAGGGCATGTCCCCGATGCCGTTCTCGAGGGAGATCGGATCTGCTGCGGAAATACGGTCATTTATGAGCTGTCCTCCGAAGAGGATGGCAGAGCCTATACCGAAGCGTTGAATCAGGGGATCCGGAAGGATCGCGGTGAACGTGTCGTCAGTGATTTTGATATTGATCAAAGAGTGAAGAAAGTGACTAGGGACTAGTGACTAGGGATTAGGAGTGACTAGTGACTAGTGACTAGTGACTGGTGACTGGTGACTAGGGATTAGACTAGGAGACTTGGAGACATCAGACTCTTGCGTTGTCATTTCGAGCATAGCGAGAAATCTTTCTTGCAGACCGATAAACGATGGATGTGTAAAAGGAGAAACACATAGCACCAAGGCGTCGTTTCCGTACAGTGCTTATGTGATCCTGACCTGAGTGCAAGAAAGATCCCTCGACTGCGCTCGGGATGACGATATGGAAAAGGGTATCCTCAAAAAGTTTGAAAGCAGGGATGAGTGGCTAGGGATTAGGAGCTTCGAGTGACTGGTGACTAGTGACTGGTGACTAGTGACTGGTGACTTGAATACTGCCTTCGGGCATCGCCCTATATATACTCGCGGCGAAGCCGCCACCTTCATTCCTCATTCCTCATTCCTCATTCCTCATTCCTCATTTAAGCAAAGATTTCATCCACAATCAGTGGACGGCACGCCCCTCACGAGGCTAACCCTGAATCTTGAACCTTCATTTTCAAAGGACGATTTCCATGAAAAAATTACTATCCATTTTACTTCTGTTGCTTATTGTTTGCGGCTGCGGGCTGGGCGCGCTCATCTGGGTGACACCGCCGCCGCCCACACCGCCAATGATCGCGCCGCCGCCTCCTTCGAAGGCAGTCTCGGCTGCGTTGATCGATGGGAATACGGGAGAGGTGCTGGCGGATAAGGAAGGGAGTCTGCGTATCTATCCTGCAAGTACGACGAAGATCCTGACCTGTATCATTGCGCTCGAAGAGGGCAAGGCGAAGCTCACCCAGAATGCGGTGATCTCTCCGCGCGCGATGGCGCAGGATGGCACGAACATCGGTCTTAGGCCGGATATGCCGCTCTCGCTTCACCAGCTGCTGTATGGGATGATGCTGATCTCCGGGAATGATGCGGCTGTGTCTGTCGCAGAGACGGTGGGCGGTTCGTATGGTCGTTTCATCGAGATGATGAATGAAAAGGCAGCTTCTATCGGTGTGCATGATTCCCATTTTGCAAATCCGAATGGTCTTACGGATCCGAACCACTATACGACGGCCTATGATATGGCGAAGATCGCGGCGTATGCGATGAAGAATCCTGATTTCCGTGACATCGTGAAGCGTCCTGTGTATCCGATGACTTATCGGAATGGGGTCTATCGCAATGTGGAAAACCGCAATGAATTTTTGACGAGCCATTATGAAGGGGCGAATGGCGTGAAGACGGGCATGACGGAAGCGGCGGGTGATTGTCTCGTCGCTTCCGCGGAGCGCGATGGCCGTCTCATGATCGTGGCACTCTACGATGATACGGATCGCTGGAAGGAAGCCCGGACATGGCTGGACTATGGCTTTGCGGAAGCGGAGAAGAAGGCGGAGTATGAAAGAAAGCTCGCTGCAGAGCCGAAGGTGTACAAGCTGGTGAACCAGCTCTTAGGGAGGGAGCCTCGTGACTAGGAGAAGGAAATCGCCGTTTCTGGTGCGGCTTTTCCCGCACAGCCCATTCCTGCGTGTCCTTTTCGTCATCGTGGTTCTTCTCTCGCTCTACATCGTCTTGCACAGCGGGTATCATTTCTATCAGATCCGCCAGCAGGAGATGCTGCTTTTGGAGGAGAAGGAGAGGCTGTCCAAGGAGAAGGCGGAGCTCTCACAGAAGCGCGAGGATCTCAAGGATGACGGACAGCTTGAAAAGAAGGCTCGTCAGGAGCTCGGTCTTGTGAAGCCCGGAGAAGTGCCTTATGTGAGATGAGACTTTGGGAGATCGGGAGAGATCAGACCTCGGGGCTGGTTTTCAAGCGAAAGCAAAGGGCTGTCCACGGCCCCGTTCCTATTGCTATTCCTTAGAAAATCACGTATAATTTAATTCGTATTTATATCGCAGGCATTGGGGAGGCGGATGTCGTTTCCCAGAGAGGATTTTGTTGTTAGATGGCTTTAGAAGTCGGAAGTATCGTGGAAGGTACCGTTTCAGGGATCGCGAAATTTGGTGCGTTTGTGGAGCTGCCGGAAAACAAGGTGGGTCTGGTTCATATTTCAGAAGTCGCCAATGAATACGTGAGCGATGTGGCTCAGTATCTCAAGGTGAAGGATACGGTGAAGGTGAAGGTCATCTCCATCGATGCGAAGGGCAAGATCGCGCTTTCTGTCAAGCAGGCGCAGCCGAGGACGGAAGAAAAGAAGGAGGCACGTTTTCCGAAGAAGGAAGGGAGCGAGCATCGTTTCCAGAGAAAAGAAGGCTTCGAGGGAAGAGCTCCTCTGCATGAAGCAGCGCGTATGACCGAGCGCCGTCCGTTTGCCGGCGGTTATCGTTCGCAGCGCCATGAAGCCCCTGCTTCTTTTGAAGACAAGCTGAACCGTTTCCTGAAGGACAGCGATGAACGGCTTCTGGATCTGAAGAGAAATGTAGAATCCAAACGGGGCGGTCGCGGCGGCCGCCATTCTGACTGAGCATGAGAGGAGATGTAACGAACCGGTTATGTCTCCTTTTATGTTTTTCTGATGAATAGAATGTAGCGTATCGGAACGATAGGAACGATAGGTACAAGGAGGCTCTTATGCGCGCGATCATTGATATCGGAACGAATTCGGTCCGTCTTTTGATGGCAGAGAAGGATGAAAAGGGGGAGTGGAAGATCCTCAGGAAAGAACTTCGCAGCACCAGGCTGGGGGAAGGCATGACAGATAAGGCGACCATCGGTCAGGGAGCGAAGGAAAGGACGCTCTCTGCTGTGGGGGAATTTACCGCCATGGCCAAGCTCGAAGGGGCGAAGGATATCTTCGCCTATGGTACGTCCATCATGCGCGATGCGTCGAATGGGGAGGAATTCGCTGATGAAGTGACGGCAGCCTTCGGCGTGCCTGTCCGCATTCTTTCGGGGAAGGAGGAAGCGTACTATAGCTACATCGGTGCGGCCGGGACGTCCGGCGTCATCACATCCGTCGTCGATATCGGCGGCGGCTCGACAGAGATCTGTGTGGGATTCGGCACTGATGTCGGAGCGCGCCACAGCTTCCGCCTCGGGTGCGTGCGCTGCTCGAAGCAGTTCGATACCACCACGGCCAGAGGCCGCGGCGAGCTGAAGAAGCATTGCTTCACGCTTTTCCGTGAGACGGATCTCATGGAGTCCATGCGGAATGTCAAGCGCTGGATCGGTGTCGGCGGGACTGTCACCTCACTGGCTTCGATGCTGCAGGAGCTCGAAGTGTATGATTCGTCGAAGGTGCAGGACTACGTGATCCATCCTGAGGATGTGTCGGAGATCCTCGAAAAATTATCCCAAATGTCCTATGATGACAAGTGCCATATGAAAGGCCTCTTGCCGTCCCGCGCCGATATCATCGTGGCCGGCGTCGTCATCCTAGACAGCCTTATGGAGTACTTCGCTCTCTCGGAGATCACGGTGAGCGACCGCGATCTCTCCGAAGGTCTGCTCGATGCAGATGTCATCTCACCGACAGAAAAGTAAGGGATTGGGGACTAGTGACTAGTGACTGGGGACTGGGGATTAGACTAGGAGACTTGGAGACATCAGACTCTTGCGTTGTCATTTCGAGCATAGCGAGAAATCTTTCTTGCAGACCGATAAACGATGGATGTGCGAAAGCAGGGATGAGATACCTCAAGTGACTGGTGACTTGAATACTACTTTCGGGCATCGCCCCGTTTCGTCATCCTGAGCGGCGAGAAACGTCGTATGTGAGATAACGAATGCCAGAGCAACTGCGACCTGAGCCCTCGATCGCGGCGTAGCCGCTACCTTCATTCCTAATTCCTAATCCCTAGCTACTGGTTCCAAGTCCCTATTTTCCCAGGAGCGAACTATGAAAAAACAATCATCTCCTTTTATCGCGAAGATCCTCTCCTTTGCGCGGGAAAAGAAATTATGGCAGAGAGGGGAGCGGATCCTCGCTGCGGTGTCCGGCGGGCCGGATTCGCTCGGGCTCCTGCTCTTTCTGCATGACATCGCAGAGCAGGAAGGGCTCTCTGTCGGCTGCTGTCTCGTGCAGCATCATTTGCGCGAGGAGGCCGAAGGAGAGGCACGGTATGTGGAGCGCATCTGTGAGCAGCTTGGGATACCCTTCTTTCGCCGGGATGTCTATGTCGAGGAGAAACGGCGCTTAGGCGGCGGCTCCGTCGAGACGGTGGCGCGAACGCTCCGCTATGAGGCGCTCAGGGAAGTGCGGAAGGAAGCGGGGTATACCGTGATTGCGCTCGCGCATCATGCAGACGATCAGGCTGAGACGATCCTTTTTCATCTGCTGCGCGGGAGCGGCGTGCGCGGTCTGTCGGGCATGGCGCCAAAGCATGAGGAGCTGATCCGTCCCTTCCTCACGGTCACGAAGAAAGAGATCGAAGATTTCCTCACTGCCTTTCCTTATGCGCCGTGCCATGATGCCACGAATGATGAGCTGGATGCGACGCGAAACCGCATTCGTCACCAGCTTCTCCCCGAGATGCTTTCCTATAATCCAAATCTGGTAGAGACGCTCCTGCATACGGCGGATATCCTTCGAGGCGAGGATGCTTGGATGGAGGAGACAGCAGAGGCTTGGCTCACTTCTCACGGGAAAGAGGGGAGCATCGAGAAGGACGCCTTCCGCGCGCTTCCTCTCGCCATGCGGCGGCGTGTCCTCCGGCGGATGCTTATGCACATGGGAGAGGTATCCTCTGATTTTGAAAGCCTTTCGCGTCTCGCTCTTCTCGCTGAGAACGGCGAGACGGGGAAGCTCACTTCGACGGCGCATATGGTGATGGAGATCGGCCGGCGCTGTCTCTATTTCTACAAAGGCAATACCAAAAAACAGGAGGAGGACGGTCTTTTCCTTCTCGCAAAGCATTTTTTTGAAAAGTTCACCCAAAAAGATGTGGATAAACAGCAAGAGATGGCTATAATAAGTGGCAAGGATCGTGCAGACACGCTTTGGCACATGGAGACCGTGCGACTTCTAAAGCCGCCGGAGCATCCGGCTCGTAACCAATACCTGCTGGATGCTGAAAAGGTCGGGGAGGTCAGGCTTCGTATGCCAAGACCTGGCGAGCGCATGGCGGCGCTGGGGATGGATGGGACGAAGTCTATCAAGCGCATCCTGCAGGACGCCGGCATCCCCGCTGCCCTCCGACCGTATTGGCCCGTTGCCGCTGATGAAAAAGAGATCTACTGGACCTGTCTCCTCCGCGGCAGTCGATACGGCCGTGTGACGAAGGAGACCAAAAAATACCTGCTGCTGACGATCTGGTTCGGGCGGAAATGAGTGACTGGTGACTAGGGATTAGGGATTAGGAGTGCCGTCCCTTGATTGCGTTTGAAAGCCTCGCTTGAATGAGAAATTAGAAATGAGAAATGCGAAATGGTGGTGCGGCGCATAAAAAGATAGAAGCGCCGCAGAGTATAGATGGTAGCGATGCCAGAAGGTGGTATCCAGTCACGCGCCACCGGTCACTCGAGGCGCCTAATCCCTGGGGAAACACTGATTAAATCGTTGTTTGATTTTGCTCTTGCATTTTCATGCAATGCGAGGAATCATCCGACGGAAGGTTCAAAAGGTTCACAGGTCTCCCGCCTTTCGTGAATACCGCATATTCTAAAGCTCCGCGGCGCTTTTGATTTTTTATGCGCCGCACCCCCTTTTTTTGAACCTCTTGAACCCATAGAACCCGCTGAACCTCTTTCGCACGCAATCAAAGGGCGATACGCCCCATGGATTTATACTTTTTACTTCACATTTCATTGACAGGAGAATATCATGGAAAATTTATCGAAAGACATCAAAACCGTACTTGTGACGAAAGAGCAGATCGCAGCGAAAGTGAAAGAAATCGGCGCTCAGATCACGAAAGACTACGAAGGAAAGGATGTTGTACTTGTCGGCATTCTGAAAGGGGCGATGCCTTTCCTCTGCGACCTGATGCGCTCGATCGATCTGCCGGTCACTCTCGATACCATGTGCGTTTCGAGCTATGGCAACAGCACCGTATCGAGTGGGCATGTCAAGATCAAGAAAGACCTTGACAAGGACATCCGCGGCAAGCATGTCATCGTGGTCGAGGATATCATCGATACCGGCATCACCATGTCCCACCTCGTGCCGCTCCTGAAGGAGAGAGGCGCGGCTTCGGTGGAGCTTGCCATCTGTCTCAATAAGAAGGAACGCCGCGAAGCGGATGTATATGTGAAGTATGTCGGTTTTGAAATTCCGGATGAATTCATCGTCGGCTATGGCTGTGACTATGCAGAAAAATACAGAAACCTCCCTGACGTCTGCGTACTGGATCATAAAGTCTATACGAAGGCGTGACTGGTGACTGGTAGCTAGGGATTAGTGGCTAGGGATTAGGGATTGGGGATTAGGATTCCCAAGTGACAGGTGACTTGAATACTACTTTCGGGTATCGCCGTTTACAAGAATCGGCGCTCGGGGGTTGCCGTAAATCGCCTGCTAGAGACGCATTTCCCCACTCTCTTTCATACCGCCAGTGCCCTATCCGCCCCTTCGG
>OLYN01001073.1_pt1 | contig 14403 bp, 15 predicted proteins | sample 1674231 | NCBI WGS metagenome assembly OLYN01 (sample SAMEA103958153, study PRJEB25191) | human gut metagenome
AAAAGCAAAATTATTAATTTGTTAGAAGTTTTAAATTATTTTTTAAAGTATATAATCATCCTAAGTTAATTTAATTTTAGAGGACAGACTTTATGTCAAGATTATTTACCTCAGAGTCCGTATCAGAAGGACATCCAGACAAAATCTGTGACCAAGTGTCAGATGCAATCTTAGATGCAATCTTAGCTCAGGATAAAGATGCACACGTTGCTTGCGAAACTTTAGTAAAAACAGGTTTAATTTTAGTTGCAGGTGAAGTTACAACTTCTGCAAACGTAGACTTTGAAGCAATTGCACGTAAAACTGTCTGTGACATTGGTTATGACAATTCAGAGGTTGGCTTTGATGGTCATTACTGCGCATTCTTAAATGGTTTAGGAAAACAGTCACCTGATATCAATCAGGGTGTTTCAAGAGCTTTACCTGAAGATCAGGGTGCAGGCGATCAGGGCTTAATGTTCGGCTTTGCAACTAACGAAACTGAACACTTAATGCCTGCTGCTATTACCTATGCTCATGAGCTTGTAAAGAAACAGGCTACCTTACGCCGTAACGGTTCAATCTCATGGTTACGTCCTGATGCTAAGAGCCAGGTTACAGTCGCTTACAATGATGACGGCTCAGTTGATCATATTGATACTATTGTCTTATCAACACAGCATGATCCTGATGTAACTCAGGAAACTGTTCATGAAGCAGTATACGAAGAGATCATCAAGAAAGTAATTCCTGCAAACCTGTTACGTAAAGACACCAAGATCTTTATTAACCCAACAGGTCGTTTCGTTATCGGTGGTCCTGTAGGTGATGCTGGTGTTACCGGTAGAAAGATCATTGTTGATACTTACGGTGGTGCCGCTCGTCACGGTGGTGGTGCTTTCTCTGGTAAGGATCCTTCAAAGGTAGACAGATCAGCAGCTTACGCTGCTCGTTATGTAGCAAAGAACATTGTTGCAGCAGGTTTAGCAAAGAAAGCTGAGGTTCAGGTATCTTACGCTATTGGTGTTGCTCAGCCTGTTTCAGTATCAGTTAATACCTTTGGTACAGGAAAGATTGATGATGAGAAGATCGCAAGAGCAATTCCTCAGGTTTTCGACCTGCGCCCTTACGGCTTAATCAAGCAGTTAGATCTGTTAAGACCTATCTACTTAAAGACTGCAACCTATGGTCACTTTGGTCGTCCAAGCTTCAGCTGGGAACAGACTAATAAGGTTGATGACTTATTACAGGCTATTAAGTAATCCTGATTAAGTTTTGATAAGAAAGGCTCCGTACGGAGCCTTTCATGTTTTTATGAAGCTTGACTTATGAGGTTATAGCTCAACTTTCTGAGCTAATACGCTTACAGCATCATCATTTAATGAGTTGTTCTCAACACCTTTGATGATGTCTTCTTTTGAGTATTTATCCTCAGGATAGACAACTACAACAGCTAGATCACCATCCTGTAAGAAGTTCTTCTCTCCATACTCGGTATAACGGGTAGCACCTACAGATACCATTACTTTTTCAGGATAACCTGATTCTTTTAAATACTCACAGATAGGCTCAGCAGGACCTTCATCCTTCTGAGAGTTGAATTTCTCAATTAACCAGTCAATTAAGGTGCCGTAGATGTAGCTGTAGTCACGAACAGCACTGTCCTCACCGTAAGGATTTACTTTACCATCACGTACTAAGAAACTTGCAATACGATAACGGTTTAAAATTCCTTTCTCATCGAATGAATCAATGGCAATAGCATTATCAGAAAAGCCTTTTGATGCTTTGCCCCAGTTCTTTTTCTGACTAATCTTTTTAGCGCCTTCTTTTCTGATTGAGCAATCATTTGAAGCTCCAAAGACAACTGGTTCTAAAGCTACTACTTTGCCCTCTTTCCATGTTATATTGCAAACAATTGCGCACTCAGGCTCAATCTGTAATTTCTGCTCACCATGAGGAAAGATAATGGTGTTGCTGTTAAATGGGAATACACCTAAAAATCTTGGGGTAACAGCAGCATCACCTTCTTTTAAATTCGGAATAAAGGTTGGGAAGACGGCTTTAGGAGCTTTAGCTTCTTTGGTTTTTACGTTTGTAAAGTCTACAGCTTCACCTGCCTGCTCTAAGTGGCCTGTAAAGTTACCTGCTACACCAAAAGTAGCCATCTTGCTTAAATCGATTTTCATAAAAGATCCTTTATCCTCATGATTTTGTAAACAAGAGCATTTTAACAGGAAACATGGCCTAACTTAATATGTTCTTTGCATCCACTTATTCTTTGTCATTGATTTCTATATCATTGAATTGCTTTGTGCGGTTGATTTAAAGGAAGCTTTAGACTTTACAGATTACTTATATATGTCTCTAATTTGAGCTTAAATCTTGTTAAAATAGCACAATTAGGAGAGTTACCATGAACTTAAAAACACTCTTGTTAAATACGCTTGCACTACCAGCTGTAGTGTTGACTCTTACCTGTTTTAACAGCGCAGCAGCACAAAGACTGAATTTAAACTTCAATTCAGCTAAAGGTTATTTATACAAAATAACCTCTAAGCTTGATTCTCCTAAGACAGTCTACTGTGGCTGTGACATTACTATTACTAAAAAGTGGTACTACCCTAATCTTGAGAGCTGTGGATACATCATTCAGTACTCAAATCCAAAGCGAGCTAAAAGGATTGAAGCTGAACACATCGTACCTGCTTCATATTTTGGTAAAACAAGAGAGTGCTGGCTTAAAAAGCCAGGCAGACAGAATTGCGAGAATACCGATAAGTACTTTAACTTAATCGAATCTGATCTGCACAATCTTTACCCTTCAGTTGGTGAAGTAAACAACGAAAGACAGAATTTTGCCTTTTCTGATTCAATTAAAAAGACCTCTCCTTTTGGTCAATGCCAAATGTTAATTGACAGAAAAAGACAGAGAGTTACTCCTCCTGAACGCGCTCGTGGTGTGATTGCTCGAGCTTACCTGTACATGTCCATGATGTATGGTATTGAACTTGATGCTGAACATGTAAACTTATTCAACCGCTGGAATAAAAAATACAAACCAGATCAGAATGAGTGTAAGCGCAACCTTTTAATTAAAGAAATTCAAGATAATGAGAACCCTTATATTTCTCAAAAATGTAAATACGGAAACGATAAATGATGAGAACAGTTAGAATTTGCCAGCTTAATGCCCCTTTAAATTTAACTGATGAATTTACCTTAGATGATGACGGTTACGGTCATCTTGTAAGAGTGCTTCGATTTAAAGAAAACGATGAATTTGTAGTATTCGACGGTATCGGTCATGAGTATGAAGCTGTACTTACAAAAGTAGGTAAAAGCGCTAATTACAAATGTACAAAAGTAATTGAACGTAATGTTGAATCTCCTGTAAGAGTAGAGTTAGGTCAGGTTATCAGCCGTGGCGAGAGAATGGAATTTACAATTCAAAAGGCTGTTGAATTAGGTATCTACAAGATCACTCCTCTTTATTCATCACGCTGTGGTGTCAAGCTAGATGAAAAGCGTCAGCAAAAGAAAATTGAACAATGGCAAAAGATTGCTATCTCAGCCTGTGAGCAGTGTGGCCGTAATGTAGTACCTGTAGTTGAGAATATCGTCAATATAGAATCATGGTATGCAAGAAGTCCTGAAGCACTAAGCCTTACCCTTGATCCAAAAGCTGACAAAAAGTTAACAGAACTTGAACCTTCAGGTGATATAAGATTACTCATTGGTCCTGAAGGCGGCCTTGATGATAATGAAATTCAAAAGGCTGCTGAACACAATTTTGTGGGTGTAACTTTAGGTCCTAGAATTTTAAGAACAGAAACAGCAGCTCTTGCGGCTTTATGCATCTTAGGTTGCAAATACGGAGATTTATAATGGATAACAATGAAAACAAAGCTCCTGAGGTATCTTCAGGTATGAACAACCTAGTTTTAGGTAAAAATACTACCTACGATAATGAGTACGCTCCATCACGACTGCAAAGGATTGAAAGACAGCTAGGTCGTAGCCATATTGAAAGATTACAAAAGTTCGTAGGTTATGACATTTGGCGTCTTTATGAGATGACCTATTTAAACTTAAATGGTCTGCCTAAAGTTTGCATGGGTATTATGACAGTACCTGCTGACAGTAAATACATTGTTGAGTCTAAATCATTAAAACTCTATGAACTGTCATTTACCATGACCAAGTTTAAAGATTTAAAAGAGGTCGAAAGCGTATTTGAGCACGATCTTTCAGTACTTTTAGAGAGCAATGTGAAGGTAAGTTTATTCGAACTTGATAATGAGGAGTTCTCTACACGTGCCGTAAAAGGTACTTGTTTAGAAGAGTTAGATTGCTGTAAAGATTTATCTTTTAAAGGTTATGAATACTCCCCTTCTTTATTAACTTTTGATAAAGAAGAGAAGACCATTAAAAAGACTTACTACACCAATCTTTTCAGATCACTCTGTCCTGTAACCTCACAGCCAGATCATGCTGTTGTAAGAATCGATTATGAAGGTAAGAAACCTGATCTTAAAGGACTGCTATCTTACTTAGTTAGTTTACGTAACCATCAGGGATTCCATGAGCAGTGTGTAGAGCTTATCTATTCAGACTTAATGTATTACTTAAAGCCATCAAAACTTACAGTATCAGCCTACTTTACCCGTCGTGGTGGTATTGATATCAATCCTGTTAGATCATCTGCTAAATTAAACAGCAGTGAATCTGTAAGAACAATCAGACAATAAGGATACAAACTAATGACAGTTTTGCTAAAAGCGCAAAGCTGTCATTAAAACAAAAATTTAAATTTGGAACATCTGTCCTAAATTTCATTAAAAATTAAAAGGTTATATAAAGTTCATAACCTATAATGAAAGAGTGATAGAAAGTACTGATAAAAAAAATAAATCACGAACACAATACACATTACAAAAACAATAAAAAGGAGCATTTATGAGCGTTGTAGACGTTTGGCCAGTAGGCTCCATGTCACTTTTAACCCAATATGAGGCTGATTCACTATCACTGTCAAGTCAGGGAGAGCTATATGATTTGTACAGAAACTGCTCTCTTGCTGTCTTAAACAGTGGCAATATCACTGATAACTCCAAAGAACTTTTAGATAACTTCAAATCTTTTGAAATCAATATCATTAGAAATGAGCGTGGTCTGAAACTTGAGCTTATCAATCCACCAAAATCATCTCTAGTTGAAGGGCAGGTCATCAAGAAACTGCGCAAGCACTTATATGCAGTTTTACGTGATATTGTACAAATTCACTTATTCTCAGAGTTCTATAACGATAGTCTTAAAAAGAAATATAAGACTGAGTCTGATTACATCACTAATCTTATATTTATCATTTTAAGAAATGCCAGTGTCTTAAAGGCTGGCATGAAACCAAACCTCGCTGTATGCTGGGGTGGTCACTCAATCTCACAAGAAGAATATGATTATGCCTATCAGGTAGGTCTTGAATTAGGTTTACGCAAGATTGATATCTGCACAGGATGCGGACCTGGTGTTATGGAAGCTCCTATGAAAGGCTCATTACAGGGCTATTCAGAGCAGTGTGAACAGGAAAAATGCCGTATGATTGGTCTTACAGAGCCATCTATCATTGCAGCAGAACCACCTAACGCCATGGTAACTGATCTTGTGATCATGCCTGATATTGAAAAGAGACTTGAGGCCTTTGTCCGTCTTGGTCATACGCTTATAATCTTCCCTGGTGGTCCAGGTACCGCTGAAGAATTACTCTATATTTTGAGCATCAAATTAAGTAATGAGAACAAACACAACTTCTTACCTTTGATCTTAACTGGTACAAAATCAGCTAAAAGCTACTTTGATGAATTACAGGACTTCTTAATTAAATGCTTTGGTAAAGAGATTACTCGTTACTATGATCTTATAATCGATGATCCAATTGCTGTAGCTCAAAAGGTAAAGCAATACAATGACTCAGTACTTGATCATAGAACCATTACTCATGATTCTTATTGCTTTAACTGGACTTTACATATTCCTCTTGAATTGCAGATTGCATCTCCAATTACTCATGAATTCATGGCAAATCTTGATTTAAGACGTGATCAGGAACCATGGAAGTTAGCATGCAACTTACGTTCTGCTTTCTCTGGAATTGTAACTGGTAATGTTAAAGAGAATGGCATCAAGATAGTAGCTCAAAAAGGTCCATTTAAATTACATGGTGATAAAGACATCATCAAATCCATGGATGGTCTTTTAAGAAGCTATATCGATCAAGGTCGTGTGCTTTTATCTCAGAAAGAATATGTACCTTGCTATGAGTTAGTTGAAGAGTAATACAATTTCAATGCTCCTGAATGTGAAGTCTGTAATCAATTCAGGAGCAAAAGTGTTGTTTTAAATTTTAAATACTGATATATAATATATGTATATTAACTTTTATATTTAAAAAACAAAGGTTGATGACATTGAAATGTAGCAAATTTTCGAATCTTACCTAAAAGAGTTGTACGGAAATAACGCTAAATTCAGAGAAGATCAGCTAAAAGCAATCATTTCCACGGTGACTAATCATGCCACATTAGTTGTAGAAAGAACAGTATGGGGAAACAGCCTCATTTACTTTTTAGCTACTAAATATTTAAGAGACAAAGGATCTGCGCATACACTAATAGTAAGCCATTAAGATCACTTATGCGAAATCAAAAAAAGCAGATGCATCATTCTGAAATGCAAATTTAAAAATTTAACATGAGTTTTCAGAATATGAGATGATTCCATACAAAAGATTAGAAACAAGGACGTGCATATAATAGATGATATGGTTGATTCTCGATGGACTTTTACCATATGTGGAGGGTTACTTCTAAAAAGAGGGTTGGTAAAATCAGTGACTCCATTTGCAATAGCAGATACTTCAAATCAAAATGAATAATATTAAATCTCTTTCAGAAAATGATTTTGCAACATAATTGCTATGTTCAGATAAGGCTTGTGACAAAAAACTAAAGCCATATTCAGATTCAACATACTCAAAATTTGCACTGGCTCTTTTTAAATCTGGATATCAACCATCAGATTTATTTACAATGAAACCTTCTAAGATCTTAGAAATTACATAGGAACATAAAGCTCTTTTTACAAGAGTTAAAAATCTAGATTTTTCAGAAAGAATTCCCCTTCTAATAAAAAGACATACTCAATTAACCATTGAATTAAGTGAACTTGAAAAAAGAGGAATAAGAGTCATAACTAGAGCAGATAAAAGTGATTATCCTCAAAAGCTTAGACTCAAATTTAAAGACACAGGAATAGCTATACCTTCTGTTATCTATTACGTTGGTGAACTTTCACTTGTGAATAGTTTTAGTGCAGTTGCAGTCGTTGGCTCAAGAGATCTGACTTCTGACAGTGGCGCTCAAAAGTTTACAGAGCTTTTCGTTGAAAAAGCAGTTCAATCAGGATTTGCTATTTCATCTGGAGGAGCAAAGGGAATTGATCATATAGCAGAATCTACTTCTCGTTGTTGTGGAGGTATTAGCATCATTACTGTACCAGACAGTCTTTCAAAAAGAATTCTTGATCCTGAGATTAGAAATTCAATATTAGAAGAAAATTCTGTATATTTATCGCTTACTCATCCTAATTTTAGATTTTCTGGCTACAACGCTATGGCAAGAAATAAGGTAATTTATGCACTTTCTGAATATGCTATGATTGTGACATGTTCTTTTTTTGCAGATCCTCGCGGTAAGCCTTATCCTAATAAAGGAGGAACTTGGGTTGGTGCGCATGAATGTGCAAAATTTAATTTGTCAAAACTCTTGGTAAGAGAAGCTGAAAATAGAACTCCTGTAGGTAACTATTATCTTACAAATGAACTACATTGTTCTACTATTTCTGAAAATGACGTTTACTCAATACTCAGCTTTAAAGAAATCCTTAATAAAGAGAGAAATCAGTTTCTGATGGATTCCAAACAGACTTATTTAGCGCTATTTCTTTGTAGAATGTAAGTAATAACTTTTTACAAGATCCCATCACAACTCATTCCTACTAAAGAACAGGCTGTATTGAATACTTCATTAAAGTTATGAGTAAAGTTACTCATAAAGGCATTTAGTGACAGGAAGAGTACGCTTAAGCCTACAATCATGGATACGGCAAAGCCTAATGAGAATATGTTCAACTGAGGAGCAGCTTTTGTCATTACACCTAAAGTAAAGTTAACCACGAGCATAGTACAAATCGCGCTCATGGACATGGCAAGACCTGCTTTGAACATGGAGCCTGAGAATATGACAAACTCTCTTATACCATACAATGGTAAAGCCTCACCCATAGGCAGAGCTTTAAAGCTCTCTAGCAATAATCTTAAAAAGATTAAATGACCATCTACACTGAAAAAGACTAAGGTACACAGTACTGTAAAAAACTGACCTACTACAGGAGAGTTGGTACCTGATACAGGATCAACTAAGGAAGCAAAGCCTAAACCTGTCTGCATCGCTACAGCCTGACCTGCAATAATAAAAGCCTGTGAGATAAAGAGCGTACACAAACCTAAAGCTAATCCGATTAAACACTCTTTTATAGTTACGATAATGCCGTATACAGTAAAAGGATCAGTGTTAGGTGCCAGATTGGGAATAGATGGCAGCATACAGACTGTAATTGTAAGAGCCAATAGAGCTCGTGTCATCATAGGAAAAGAGTTTCCAGAGACAGCGAACATTGTTGCTAAAAAGGCACTGATACGACACAGTGGCCAGACAAACTGAGCTACTGCTGTAAGAGTGATTGGCTCTAGTACGTCCATTAACCTACAGCCTGTGGGATTAAATCAATAATGGTCTTGAAAAAGGACATGAGCTTTTCAAGTCCCCAGTGAGAACCTACCATCAAAGCTCCTACTGTTACAAGCAGACGAGGTAAGAATGACAAAGTCTGCTCGTTAATTGAGGTTGCAGCCTGGAAAATAGATACACACAGACCTACACACAATGAAGGTACGATACTTGCGCTTACTAATAGTGCCACCAGACCTAAAGCTTCACGGACAATATCGACAAAGACTTCTGGTTCCATACACTACCCTCCTGCGACACCGAGTCCGAAACTGGACATCAGTGTTCCCATGATAAGAGACCAGCCATCTACCAGAACAAACAGCATCAATTTAAATGGCAACGACACAATCATAGGAGACAACATCATCATACCCATAGCCATCAGAATTGATGCTACCACAAGGTCGATGATAAGGAATGGTAAGAACAGCATAAAGCCGATTTGGAATGCTGTCTTTAATTCACTGACAATAAAAGCTGGAATTACCACTCTCATTGGCACATTCTCTAGTTTGTCAATCTTGATGTTGGCAAATTCTGAGAAGGCATTTAAATCTGTCATACGGGTCTGATCGAGCATGAACTTGTGCAAAGGCTTTTGTGCAATTTCAAAAGCATCTCTTGCCTGGATTTTATCATTCATATATGGCTCAATTGCCTGTGTATACATATCATCAAAAACAGGAGTCATCACAAAAATGGTCATAAAAAAGGCAATTCCAATTAACACCTGATTTGATGGTGAGGTCTGTAAACCTATGGCCTGACGCAAAATTGCAAGCACAATGACAATACGTGTAAAGGAGGTCATCATTACTAAGATTGATGGTAAGAATGACAATAAAGTCATTAAGATCACAACCTGTAGAGATAATGAGTAATCCTGCGTACCGTCTGGATTGGTCTTTACAGTAAATGCTGATATATCAAGATTTGCCGCAATACTTTGAGTAGGCAATAAAAACAGAATAAGTCCTGTTATAAGAGTTAATACAGAACTTATAGCAAGACTCTTCTTTAAAGACCTGAGTTTTGACAGCATGGCTTTTGAATTTGCCATGTACTCTTTAGATTCAATTGCTCTTTGAAATATCATGTGAACCCTGCTCTATACTGTTTTCTGTATCTGTATTAGCCTTTGAGTGATCTTCTAATACCTTGTCAAACTCAGCTTTCTCATCATCTAAATCGGTTAAATAGGTGATTTGACTTTGAGTAACGCCCAGCATTATCTGTCTGTTCTTAGCCTTTACTACAACCACTCTTTGCTTAGGGCCTAAATATAGCTGATTTAATATAACAAGCTTGCCTGAATTATTTCTTACAAAACGTGTTTTCTTCAAAAGGTAAGCTACAACAAGGATTATAGCTAAAATTGCAAAGGTAGATAGAAGCCAAGTGAAAAGTTGACTTGCAGAGGATAATTCATGACCTGAGGTAGTCTCATCAGATACGGCAATGCCTGCATAAGACAGCAGGCATAGGGATAACAATAATCTCATCTTATTGAAGCTTTTTAATTCTCTCAACCTGGCTGATAACATCAGTCAATCTGATACCGAATTTGTCGTTAACTACAACAACTTCACCGTGAGCAATCAAAGTGCCGTTAACTAAAACATCTAAAGGCTCACCTGCTAATCTTTCAAGTTCGATTACAGAACCCTGATTTAACTGTAACAGGTTACGGATAGAGATCTTGGCATGACCTACTTCCATGGTAATGGTTACAGGAATATCCAAGATAGAATCTAACTTTTTACGCTCTTCAACTGAAAGCGGCGCTTTATTAGCTGAGCTATCCTCTTCAAACTCTTCAATAGGAGCTGCAGTTGGGTCAGAACCTGAATCCTGTGCTCCTAGAGCTGCTGCCCATTCATCTGCTAATTTCTGATCGTCTGACATATTTCACCTTAATCATCATCAAATTCTTCAACTTCTTCATCATCAGCTACATTCATATTATTGCCCTTGATGAAGCTCAAATCGTTCTTAGCACTCTTAGGTCTCTCAAGAACTTCTGAGATCTTAATTGCAAGCTTTTCTTTAGACTGGCCTAATTTAGCTCTGTAGCTTGGCAGATCCTCGATATAGACCAAGAGGTTTTCAGGGATCTCCACGTTGAGGATATCACCTGGCTGGAAATTCATAATGTCACGCAGTGAGACTAAAGTATCTAAGAGCTTTACTCTCATATCAACGTTAACATCCATAACTTCTTCACGTAAAGCCTTGTTCCAGCGAACATCGGTATCACCTTTATCTGACTGTACACCAGCATCTAAAAGTTCACGAATAGGCTCAATCATTGAATATGGGAAGCAGATATGCAGATCACCGCCACCACCATCAAGATCAATATGGAACTGGTTTACAACTAAGACTTCAGATGGACTGACAATATTTGCCATTGAAGGGTTAACTTCTGAATCTAAGTATTCAAACTCGGCATCCATCACAGGAGCCCAGGCTTCCTTGTAATCGGCAAAAACCATCTTTAAGAGTTTTTGAATAATTCTTCTTTCAGTTGGGGTGAATTCACGACCTTCAATCTTGGTTCTAAAACGACCTTCACCACCAAAGAAGTTTTCTACAAGGATGAATACTAATCGAGCCTCTAAAGTAATTAGAGCAGTACCTTTTAAAGGTCTAAAGCGCACCATGTTCAATGAAGTTGGCACATACAGAGTCTGCAGGTATTCACCAAACTTCATCATGTTCACGCCAGTCCAGGTCACTTCAGCTGAATGACGCATCATGTTAAACAAACTGATACGCATGTGACGGGCAAAACGCTCATCAACAAGCTCAAGTGTTGGCATACGACCACGAACAATACGTTCCTGGGAACCAAAATCAAAGGTTTTGACGCCCGAGACGTCTTGCGGCTCTTCTGGCTCTACATCATCTGCTCCGTGTAACAGAGCATCAATTTCATCCTGCGTTAAAAATTCAGTCACAAATATTTCTCCTACTGCAGGACAAAGCTAGTAAAGAGGATCTTATCAACTACTGGAGCTTTAGCAATTTCAGACATTTTTGCTCTTGCAGCATCTAGTAACTCTCTTTTAAGTCTCTGACGTCCTGAAGGTAACAGCAGTCCTTCATAGGTCTGTGCGCTGAGTTTATCAAAAATAACACTATCGATTAAAGTCAGATGTTTCTTAGCTAAAGCTTCGTTCTCTTCGCCTTGAACTACTAACACCACATCTACCTGACCTGTATGTAATCTTCTTTCACTCTTGATGTTAAAAGAGAATTTCTCTGAGCAATTAACATAGATCTCGCGCTGCAGAAGTTTTTGAGATTTTTCTTCTTCAGCCTTTTGAGCAGCGATTTCTTCAGCGGTAGGCCCAGGAGGCTCAAATGGAGGTAACTGCAAGAAGTAAGCAGCACCAAAATAGCCACTAACACCTATGATTAGCAACAACAAGGCTGCGATAAGAATAAATAGCTTCTTACCACGCTTTGGGCTATCCAGTTCGTCATCTTTTTTCTTTTCAGCCATAACTCTCTCCTAATTATTTATATTATGGCACAGAGAATTAAATAATCTGTTGATTTTTACGCAAAATAGCTTACAGAATCACCATTTTGTGAGTTCATTATATTTTCAGTCTGATTTTCTGTCAGATTTTCTGACTGATTATCATCCTCATCATTTGAAGCAAAGAATGTGCCGTAACTTAGATCATCTTGATTTTGCTCTTGCTGACCATGTTGAGACTGATGCTCATTGCCTGCAAATTCCTGATTTGGGTTCTGATTTGAATGGTTGTCTTCATATTCAGTAACCTCTGCTTTAGCATTGATGTCGTTATCTCTTAAGGTCTGTCTTAAAGCTTCCATTCCCTGCTCTACTAAAGCTTTAGTAGCAGGAGAGCTTGCTGAAATAGAAATCTTGGTAACATCATCAGCAGAACCTACATCAAGAGAAATCTTCATCTTACCTAAACCATGAGGATTTAAAGTCAAATCCATAGTCTTTAAGTTCTTTGCTGCCATCTGCATTACTTTTTCAGTTAAAGCCTGCGCATTTTGCTTTAAGTTAGATGACATGCTCAATAAGTCAAACTGTTTTGAAATCTGGTTCTGAGTGTTTTCCTTATTAGTTGCTGCAGACTGCTGTAACATACTCTGGAATGACTGATTCTGATTAGTGTCAGAGTTTTCTCCCTGAGATAAGTCTGATGACATTACTGAGCTTGAGTTTTCAAAAGCTGACTTTATAGCCTGCTCTAGACTTTGAAAACCATTTGAGCTTGTCTTCTGATCTTGAGTATTATTTAAATTAACTCGATTTAATCCGGTGCTGTCAAGAGTAACTCTTGAGCTTGTATTAGTATCGCCCTGGGTTGTCACCCTTAATAATTCTAAGGATTTAGCTAAAGTGTTTTCTGATGTTTCTTCTTTAGAATCCATAATAGCGTCAATCTTGCTCTTTACATCTGCTTTAGAAAGTTTTTCATCCAGTGATTTAGATAACTTTAAGCTCTGCTCAATTAAATCAAAATCATCAGCACCAAAATCAGTGTTTTCACTGTCATTGGAAGTTACTTTAACTGATTCAACCTCTGCATCACCTAAAAGTTCATTGAACCATGAATCAAGATTACTCTCTTCTGATGAACTTGCATTTAAAGTATTTTTTGATGCATTTACATCTGATTTTAAAGTGGCATCAATTGCTGTTTTGATAAATTCATTTAATTTAGTGTCATCTAAATTCTCAATGGAACTTAAATCCTCATTTGAAAGATTTAAAAGTGAATTCTTTAAATTCTCTGTATCAAATGAGCTAGACTGTAAGCAATCAGCGTTATTAGCATTAGAGCTAATTAAATTAGAGCTTCTCTGCACTATTTTATCTACTAACACAATTTTCTGATTTAAGGCATTAACATCACTTGCATCCATCAATTGATTTGAATTAGAAAAATCAACAGTATAGTTATCAGTATTGCCTAATAAGTCGGCTTTGTCTAATAAGTCAGTATTATCTAAAACTAGCTCTGTATTCTCTGTACCTAAAAGATCTGAGATTAGGATTTCATCATTTGATGATAAGTTTTTATTTGATAAGTTTTCTTCATCATCTAAATTTGATCTAACATCTTCAACTTTAGCTGACTCTGTCTTTACAGCATGATTATTCTGCTTTACAGAATTTTTGTTAGATACAAGAGTATCAGTTTTCAAGTTAGATGATTTATCAAGAGTCTTATTAGAGCTTGTGCTCTTTACATTCTTCTTGATAGTTCTTACAGGACTTTTTACATTCATGGAGTTCTGTACTGATGAAGTTGCAGTCAGTGATTTTGAGTTAATGGCTCCAGTTAGAGAACAGAATAGATCACTAAAGTCAGAAGCATTCTGTTTAGACACTGTTGAATTAACGTTGCCGTTAGAGGCAACATTGTTTTTAATAGTCTGATATGTATTGCCGATGTTTTGCATTGCACATCCTCTCTTACAAGACAGCTGTATATTTTTATTTAATAATTCAATTATTCAGAGCAACTTCTCAGATTACAAACTGTCTCATGTATCTCAGAGAAAGTTTCAGGCTGTCCAG
>OLYN01001084.1_pt1 | contig 14334 bp, 10 predicted proteins | sample 1674231 | NCBI WGS metagenome assembly OLYN01 (sample SAMEA103958153, study PRJEB25191) | human gut metagenome
ATACGAGAGCTGGAAGGCCAAGGGCCTCAAGCTCAACATGGCGCGCGGCAAGCCGGGCAAAAAGCAGCTTGAGCTCTCCAACAGTCTGCTGACGGTACTGAGCGATCCTGCCGACTGCGTCGACGGCGGCGTGGACGCGCGCAACTACGGCGAGCTCAAGGGTCTTGCAAGCGCACGCGCGCTCTTTGCAGAACTTCTCGGCTGCAAGGTCTCGCAGGTCTTCGTGGGCGGCAACGCAAGCCTTCAGCTCATGTACGACACCGTTTCCAAGGCCTACACCCACGGCCTTTTGCACAGCGAAAAGCTGAAAAAGCTGCTTTTGGCGGCGCGGGCGGACGAACGCTTTGACTATGTTTTGCTCGATTCCCCACCGATGCTGCTTTCCGCCGATGCCGAGGCGCTCAGTGCGCTTTCGGATCTTTCGGTGCTCGTTGTGCGGCAGGACTACACTCCGGCCGGTATAGTAAACGACTGCGCCGATGCGCTCACGCAGAGCGGGACGGATTTTGCCGGATTTATCCTGAATGATTTTTACGCGGCTGTGCACCCGCAGCAGCTTTTTGCAGTGCGGACGGCTTCGTCAAAATAGTGCCTTGTAGCTAAAAATGCAGATGTTTTGTCGGCGTTTTACTGATTTTGACGGCTTTTTGTTCAAATCCGTTGACGCACAACGGGTAAAAGCGATATAATAACTCGAATAAGGCACTGCCGCGGAATGCGCGGCGCGCCGAATTTTCCCGAAACGTCAAAATCAAAGGAGTACACGATATGAGCAAATGGAAGGAACGGATCCTGGGCATTGTGATCTCTGTCATTTTGGTGGCAGTGTTTGCCGTGTTTATGGTGATCCTTCTGCAAAGCAAGATGGTGCCGACGAAACTGCTGATCCTTGGCGGTATTGCACTTGTCCTTTTGGTGGCTTCTGCCGTTTTGTTGGTGCGCAGCATCCGAAATAAAGGTCAGTTCATCTGCGGCGCGTCGCTTTCTCTGGTGCTGGCGCTGGTGCTTGGTCTTGCGAGCAACTACATTTCGGTCGCGACCGGCACGCTGACGGAGATTGGCACGGTGCGCACGGAATATACGCCCGTAGCGGTCTATGTGCGCACGGATGACCCGGCTTCCGCGTTGGAAGACACAAAGGGCTATACGTTCGGCATTTTGGAATCGCTTGACCGCGAAAGCACCGATTCCGCCGTCAGCCAGATCACGGAGCGCTTTGGCAGCGCAGTGACGACGAAGACGTATGCCGGCATCACACAGCTCATCGACGGCCTGCTCAACAAAGAATGCGGTGCGATCGTCCTAAATACTGCATATCTCGACGTTGTGACGGAGCTCGATAAATACGCCGATGTGGAAAGCAAAATTCGCGAGCTTGAAGTGCTGCACGTGGAAACGGCGGTACAGAGCGAAGCGGAAAAGACGCAGAGCACCGGCAACAGCGATGCGGAAAATCGTATTTACACCCTGTATATCAGCGGCAGCGATACGCGCCAGGGCCTTAACACGGTCGGCCGCAGCGACGTAAACATTTTGGCGACAATCAATACGGAAACGCGCCAGATTCTGCTTGTGACGACCCCGCGCGACTACTATGTGCCGCTGCCTGTTTCGGGCGGCATTCCGGATAAGCTGACACATGCGGGTATTTACGGCGTGAACGTTTCCATAGGCACGCTCGAAATGCTGTATGATACGGATATCGATTACTACTTCCGCCTCAATTTCTCCGGCTTTACCGGCATTGTGGATGCGCTCGGCGGCATTACGGTCGATAACGATGTTGCGTTTACAAAGGGCAACTACACGTACCCGGTGGGCAAGGTGCAGATGGACGGCAAAATGGCGTTGACCTTTGCCCGCGAGCGCTATTCGTTTGTGGATGGCGATATTCAGCGCGGTAAAAACCAGCTGAAGGTTATTTCCGCTATCATTGATAAGGCACTTTCCCCGGATATTCTGGTGCGCTACAACTCCATTATGGACAGCATCAAGGACTGCTTCGAGATGGATGTGCCGTATGACGACATCGCGGCGCTCGTGCGCCGTCAGCTTTCCGATAACGGCTCTTGGAACGTTGTCCAATGCAGCGTGACCGGCACGGGCGATTCGCAGATCCCGTACTCCATGAGCGATTACGCCTACGTCATGCGTCCGGATTATAACACCGTAAATAAGGCAAAAGAGCTGATGCAGGCTGTTAAGGACGGCAAAACGCTCTCGAAGACCGATACAAACATTACGGATGCGGACCGCACAAGATATGCTTCTATGCCGGGCGACCCCGCAGCCTCGTACACGAGCAGCGGAAGCGGCACCCAGAGCAGCTCCAGCAACAACTACAGCTACTCCGACAGCAACGATTACAGCTATTCGGGCGGCTCCGATAATTCCGGCTACGAAGAGCCTTCTGTGCCCTCCGAACCCTCCGGCGGCGAAACGCCGTCTGAACCTGCGGGCGGTGACGAGACACCGTCTGAGCCTTCCGGCGGCGAAGAGATTCCCTCCGAACCCTCCGGCGGCGATGAGACACCCGCAGAGCCGGATTCCGGCACAAACGGCGGCGAAACAATCGCAGAGCCTGCGGCCTAAATGAGATTTCATACCATGTAAACTTTTTCCCCCGAAGCCCTTGCGGTTTTCGGGGGAATTCTTTATAATTATTATGAGGTGTTTTGGCTATTCAGTATGCGACAAGGAGAAACTATGCACCGAAGAAGAAAATTGCCCGAAAACGGCGTTGTCATTGTGCTTGGCGCACGGGTGGTGGGGGCATCGAAAACCTGCCCCACGCACCTCAGTCGCGCGTTTCAATATCGTGTGGATACTGCAGCATCGTATCTAAAAGCCTATCCGAAAGCCGTTTGCATCACGACCGGCGGGCAGGGTAAGGACGAGCCGCAAAGCGAGGGCGAAGCCGCAAAGGAAGCGCTGATGAAGTTCGGGGTTGCGCCGAAGCGCATCTTTGCGGAAGTAAGCTCCAAAACGACGCTTGAAAACCTGCGTTTTGCGCGGGATATTCTGCGCGAAAATGGCTTTTCCGATACCGTTTTGCTTGCAACGCAAAGTTACCACCAGTGGCGCGCCTGCCGCATGGCAAAAATGTTGGGACTTACGCCGTATCCGCTGCATGCGAATACCAATTTGAAAAGTCTGCCGAAAAACCTGTGCCGAGAATTTCTGGCTATCTTGAAATTTCTGCTGTTTACCCGAAAGGAATGAGACGAATGGAACAAGAGCAAAAGCGCTTGCTGATCCGCGGTGCGCGCATTTTGAACCCCGCGCGCGGCGAGGATTATATCGGCAATATTTTGATCTCCGGGGACCGCATCAGCGCGGTTTCCGAAAACCTGTACGATGCGGATGCCGAAGTCATTGAAGCAAAAGGTTTAACGGCGGTGCCGGGCTTTGTGGATATGCATGTGCATCTGCGTGACCCTGGCTTTACCGATAAAGAAGATATTTATACGGGCTGCCGTGCGGCTGCGGCGGGCGGCGTGACGAGCCTTTTGTGTATGCCGAACACGAAGCCGGCGGTTGATACGCCCGAGACTGTGCGCTATATTTTGGACAAAGCAAAGACCGCCGATGCGCATGTTTACGTTGCGGCGGCGATTACAAAGGGTCTGAAAGGCGAAGAGCTGTGCGACTTAGAAGCGCTGCACGATGCCGGCGCCATTGCTTTGAGCGACGACGGTCGCCCGGTCATCGATACCGCCTGCCTTGTAAAGGCATTGTGCGAAGCGCCGAAGCTCCACATGCGCGTGACGGCGCACTGCGAAGATTTGTTCCTCGCGAAAAAGTGGGTCATGCATGAGGGAGAAGTTTCCGAAAAGCTCAATCTGCCCGGCGTGCCTGCGGCGGCGGAGGACTGCGGCACGGCGCGCGAAATTGCGGCGGCTGCGGCGTATGACGTGCCGGTGCACATCTGCCATGTCAGCACGGCAACCTCTGCGGCGCTCATCCGTGATGCCAAAGCCCGCGGCGTAAAGGTGACGGCGGAGACCGCACCGCACTACTTGCTTTTGACCGACGAAGCGCTCGAAAAGCACGACGCGGACTACCGCATGAACCCGCCGCTGCGCAGCGAGAAGGACCGCCTTGCGATGATCGAGGCCGTAAAGGACGGCACGATCGACGTCATCGCGACCGACCACGCGCCGCACACGCCGGCGGAAAAAGCCGATTTTCTGCACGCGCCGAACGGCTCCATCGGTATGGAAACGTCGTTTGCGGCGGCATATACCGCGCTTGTAAAGACCGGCGTTTTGACGCTTACAGAGCTCATCGAAAAGATGAGTGTGCGCCCGGCGGAGCTGCTCGGCATTGAAGCCGGCGCCATCGGTGCGGGCGAAGTGGCCGATATTGCGCTGATTGACGAGCACGAAGCGTGGGTTGTGGACTCCGAAAAGCTGCACGGCAAAAGCCGCAACACGCCGTTTAAGGGCATGGCGCTCACGGGCCGCGTAAAGGCGACCGTCTGTGGCGGCAGAGTTGTATTTAATGAACTGTAAAAGTTTGAGAAATTTGAAATTATAGATTTGAAATGAGAGAGGGATTACTATGTCTTTTGACCGTATGATTGAAAAAATCGTGGAAACCCAGAATCCGACCGTTGCAGGTCTTGATCCGAAGCTCGCGTACATTCCGTCCTACATTCTGGACGGTGCCGTCGCAAAGTATGGCAAAACGCTGGAGGCTGCGGCCGCCGCACTGCTCGAATACAACAAGGGCCTCATCGACGCGCTGTGCGATATTGTCCCGGCTGTAAAGCCGCAGGCGGCGTACTATGAAATGTACGGCTGGCAGGGCGTGAGAACCCTTGCGGAGACCGTCGCTTACGCGCGCGCAAAGGGCATGTTCGTCATCACGGATGGCAAGCGCAACGACATCGGCACCACGATGGAAGCCTACGCCACGGCGCACCTCGGCAAAACGGATGTGTTCGGCGAGAAAACGGAAGCCTTCGGTGCGGACGCGCTGACCGTGAATGGCTACCTCGGCACGGACGGCATCAAGCCGCTGCTCGGCGTTTGCGAAGCGGAAGATAAGGGCATTTTTGTGCTCGTGAAGACCTCCAACCCGTCCTCCGGCGAATTGCAGGATCAGAAAATGGAAAGCGGCAAGACCGTTTACGAAACCATGGGCGCGTTCTGCGAGCACTGGGGCGAAACTGTCATGGGTAAATACGGCTACTCCGGTGTCGGCGCGGTCGTCGGCGCAACGTACCCGGCACAGCTCGGCGAAATGCGCGAGAAGGCGCCGCACACGTTCTTCCTCGTGCCCGGTTACGGCGCACAGGGCGGCGGCGCGGATGACGTTGCCCCGGCGTTCGACAAGAACGGTCTCGGTGCCATCATCAATTCCTCCCGCGGCATTATGTGCGCATGGCAGAAGGAAAAGCGCGACGAGCATGACTATGCACAGGCGGCAAGACGCGAAGCCATTCGCATGCGCGACGAGATCTGCGCACGCATCGGCGAAATTCGTACGAACGGATGAGTAACGCTCGGAAAGGACAAGCTATGAAATATGACGTTCAGTTCTGCGAGGTGCTGCGCCGCGCGCAGACCGCAGAGAACACCTTTGATTATACGGTCTTAGCGCCGAAGCTGGCAGAAGTGGCGCAGCCCGGACAGTTTGCGCACATTTACGTGCCCGGTAAAACGCTGCGCCGCCCGATTTCCATTTGTGACATCGATAAGAAAAACGGCACGCTGCGCTTTGTGTTCCAGATTCGCGGCGCGGGTACAGAGCAGCTCTCGAAGTTTGAGGTCGGCGACAAGATGGATATTTTGGCGCCCCTCGGCCACGGCTTTACGTTCGACCCGAACGCGCACAATTTGTTCATCGGCGGCGGTATCGGTGTGCCTCCGCTTTTCGGCGCAGCAAGGCAATGCGGCAAAAATGCCACGGTGGCGGTCGGTTTCCGCAATAAGGATTTCGTGATTTTGGAAGACGACTTCCATGCGGCAGGCTGCGACCTGCGCATTGCGACGGATGACGGCAGCTACGGCCACCACGGCCTTGTCATCGATTTAATTCAGGATGTGCACCCCGATAAAATTTTTGCCTGCGGACCGAAGGTCATGCTGCGCGCCGTGACGGAGTTTGCAAAAGCGCACAACATTCCGTGCGAAATTTCCCTTGAGGAGCGCATGGCGTGCGGCATCGGTGCGTGCCTCGGTTGCGCGGTGGAGCTTTACGACGAAAACGGTGAAACGTATATGGGCCATGTCTGTAAGGACGGCCCGGTGTTCCCGGCGGAAAGGGTGGTATTCTGATGGCTGATTTAAAGGTTTCGGTTGCGGGTGTGGAGTTCCATAACCCGCTCATTGCGGCGTCCGGCACGTTCGGTTTCGGCCGCGAATATGCAGAGTTTTACCCGCTCTCCGCACTCGGCGGTATTTCTTCTAAGGGCATCACGTTAAAGGCGCGACCGGGCAATCCTGCGCCGCGCATTGCGGAAGCCCCCGGCGGTATGCTGAATGCCGTGGGTCTGCAAAATCCGGGTGTCGATCACTTCATCGAAAAAGATCTCCCGTGGCTGCGGGAGCAAGGCGTGACCATCATTGCGAACATTGCCGGCAACACGCCGGAGGATTACTGCGCCATGGCGGAAAAGCTGAATGACACCGACATCGACATGATCGAAATGAACATTTCCTGCCCGAACGTGAAGCAGGGCGGCGTGCAGTTCGGCACGAGCTGCGCAGGCGTTGAAGACATCACGAAAGCGGTGCGCGCGCACTGCAAAAAGCCGCTGATGGTGAAGCTTTCCCCGAATGTGACGGATATTTCCGAGATCGCGCTCGCGGCGGAAAGCGCCGGTGCGGATGCCGTCTCCATGATCAACACGCTGACCGGCATGCGTATCGACATCAACACGAAGCGTCCGATCATTCACAACAACACAGGTGGCTTCTCCGGCCCGGCGCTTTTGCCCATTGCGGTGCGCATGGTGTGGCAGACGTATCAGAAGGTGAAAATTCCGATCGTCGGTCTCGGCGGCATCAGCACGTGGCAGGACGCCGTGGAAATGCTGCTTGCGGGTGCGACGGCGCTGCAGATCGGCACCGTGCTGTTCACAGACCCGTATGCGCCCGTGAAGATTATCGATGGGCTTACAAATTACATGGATAAAAACGGCGTGAAGACCCTTTCCGAATTGACCGGTGCGATGCGTCCGTGGTAAATGGTATGGAAAAATTACACTTATATCTTGTGCGTCACTGCGAAAGCCTCGGCAACCGCGAGAATATTTTTCAGGGTCAGCTTGACCTCGATATCAGCGCTACAGGAGAAAAGCAGTTGGCGCTTTTGGCGCTGCGGTTTCGGAACATCCCCATCGATGCTGTGTATTCGAGCCCGTTAAAGCGCGCGTATAAAACGGCGGAAGCGGTGGATTTGTACCACAGTTTGCCCATCATAAAACTGCCGGAGCTGATGGAAGTGGATGTTGGCGCGCTGTCCGGCATGAAGCTTGACAAAGCGTTTGCGGATTATCCGGTATTTGCCGAAAAGTGGCAGAATTCCCCGCAAAACTGCATTTTTCCGGAGGGAGAGACGACAGCGGAAGTCTATGGCCGCGCAAAAAAAGCGCTTGCACGCGTGAAAGCGGATTGCATGGGCAAAACAGCGGTCATCACGTCGCACGGTTTTTTGTTGCGCTGCATGGCGTGTGAGATTTTGGAGCACGATATTGAACGTTTGAGTGATATTCGTATCGGCGGCAACACCTCGGTTTCGGAATTTTATATCGGCAAAGACGGCAGCGTGGAAACGGTGCGTCTCAGCGATAAAAGCCACTTGCCGAAGGAACTGCTCGGCGACCCGAACCAGTATGTTGTCCACAAATAATATATAGCAAAAGACATAAGGAAAGCCCCTAAAGCATACCATTCTCTAAAGGGGGAGTGGGTATGCTTTGGGGGCTTTTGGAGTATTTATCATCGATTTTGTTTTTCTTTCTGCACATCACAAGCGCCGGGTCGTTTCCAAAGGCGCTGACTGCGGCGGAGGAGAAAAAATATCTGGAGCAAATGGCGGCGGGCGACCACCATGCGCGGCAAAAACTCATCGAACACAATTTACGGCTTGTGGCGCACATTGCGAAGAAATACTATGCCGATGAAAATGACCGCGATGACCTCGTTTCCATTGGCACGGTGGGGCTCATCAAGGCTGTGGATAGCTTCGACCCGACAAAGGGCATTCGGCTTTCGAGCTACGCTTCGCGGTGCATTGAAAATGAGATTTTGATGTTCTTCCGCAGCGCGAAAAAGACAGCGCAGGACGTATCGCTGAACGACCCCATCGATACCGACAAGGACGGCAACACGCTGACGCTGCTCGACACCATCGCGACGGACGACCACATTTTGGAGGACATCGACCTGCGCATGAAGGTGCGGCAGCTGTACGACGCGGTGAAGACCCGTCTTTCGCCGCGCGAGCGCGAGATCATTTTGCTGCGCTACGGGCTTACGGGCCAGCGGCCGCTCGTGCAGAGAGAAATCGCAAAAAAGCTGAACATTTCCCGCAGCTATGTCTCGCGCCTTGAGAAAAAAGCGCTGCAAAAACTGCGAAAAGCATTCGACGAATAAAAAAGGCGCGTGCATCACACGGAGTTGTGGGTACACGCGCTTGGTTTAAATAAATTTTCCGGTCACGCTGTCCGCGGCGTTTTTGATCTGTTCCGGAGTTCCGCAGGCGACAAGCCGCCCGCCCGCTTCACCGCCGCCGGGGCCCATATCGAGAATATAATCAGCGCTGCGGATGACGTCGAGGTCGTGCTCAATAACGATGACGGTCGCGCCGCTTTCAATGAGCGTTTGGAACACGGTGAGCAGTGTCTGCACGTCGAGCGGGTGTAGGCCGATGGTCGGCTCGTCGAACACGAACACGGAGCCGCTCTGTGCCTTGCCCATCTCACTCGCAAGCTTTAAGCGCTGCGCTTCGCCGCCCGAAAGTCCGGGTGTTTCCTCACCGAGCGTGAGGTAGCCGAGGCCGAGGCTGTTTAAGACATTTAATCTCTGCGAGACGAGCTTCCAGTCCTTGCAGGCCAAAAGCGCCGTGCGCACGTCCATGTCCATGATTTCGGGCAGGGTGTACGCTTCGCCGCTTTTCGTCACGCAGCGGATCTTCGATGCGTCTTTGCCGTAACGGCTGCCGCGGCAGTCCGGGCAGGGGATATTCACATCGGGCAAAAACTGCACGTCCAGGCTGATACTGCCGGTACCGTCGCAGGTGGGGCAGCGCAGCTTGCCGGTGTTGTAGGAGAAGTCGCCGGCTTTGTATTTGCTTTTTTTGGCGTCCGGCGTGCGGGCGAAAATTTTACGCAGCTCATCGTGCACATTGGCGTATGTCGCAACGGTGGAGCGCACGTTGATACCGATAGGCGTAGCGTCGATGAGCTTCACTTGGTCGATGCCCTCGGCGCTGACCGACTTCACGTGCGCTGGCAGCTTTTCACCACGAATATGCGCCGAAAGCGCCGGGATAAGGCTTTCCAGAATGAGCGTCGTTTTGCCGGAGCCGGAAACGCCCGTAACAACGGTCAGGCGGCCTTTCGGAATATCCGCTTCGAGCGGCTTCACCGTATGGATGCGGTCGGTGGAAAGGTGGATAGCGCCGTTTTGGAAAAGCTCGCTTTCGGGCGCTTTCTGTCGCGAGATGCCCTGCTTTCCCGCCAAAAACGGGCCAATCTGCGAGTTTTCGTTTATCTTAATGTCGTCTGTTGTGCCCTCCGCGATGACATGGCCGCCTTTTGCACCGGCTTCCGGGCCCATTTCAATGAGCCAATCGGCCTCGCTCAAAATCTGCGTGTCGTGGTCGACGAGCAGAACGGAGTTGCCGTCGTCGATGAGATCGTGCATCACGCCGGTGAGGCCGACGATGTTCGCCGGGTGCAAGCCGATGGAAGGCTCATCGAGCACATATAAAACGCCGGTGGTGCGGTTGCGTACGGCACGGGCAAGCTGCATGCGCTGGCGCTCGCCTGTGGAAAGCGTGGAGGCGGCGCGGTCGAGCGTCAGGTAGCCGAGCCCTAACTCCAAAAGGCGCTTGGCGTTCAATGTAAACGAATCGCAGATGCTCTGCGCCATGGGACGCATTTCTTCGGGCAGCGAACCCGGCACGTCCGCGACCCAATCGGTGAGGCCGGCGAGCGTCATACGGCAGACTTCATCTAAAGAAATGCCGCGAAGCTTCGGAGCGCGAGCTTTCTCCGATAGCCGTGAGCCGCCGCAGTCCGGGCACGGTTCGGTCTTCAGAAACTTTTCCACGCGCTTCATGCCGTTTTCATCTTTGACTTTGGAGAGTGCGTTTTCCACGGTATACACGGCGTTGAAGTAGGTGAAATCCATTTCGCCTGCTGCGCCGCTCGTTTTATTCTGGTAGATCATGTGCTTTTTAATGGCAGGGCCATGAAACACGATGTCCTTTTCTTTTTCCGTCAGCTCGCGGAACGGCACGTCGGTGCGCACGCCGAGGTCGCGGGCGATGTCCTTCATCAAAGACCACATCAGCGTCTGCCACGGGCGCACGGCGCCTTCGTCAATCGTGAGGGTGTCGTCCGGTACAAGGGTGCTTTCGTCCACAATGCGCACGATACCGGTGCCGTCACATTTGCGGCACGCGCCTTGGCTGTTGAACGCGAGTTCCTCCGCGGACGGCGCGAAAAATTCCGCACCGCAAACGGGGCACACGCATGGCTGACCCGCCGCGACGGCCAATGTCGGCTGAATGTAGTGTCCGTTCGGGCAGCGGTGGCTTGCAAGGCGCGAGTACATCAGGCGCAGGCTGTTGAGTAACTCCGTGCCCGTGCCGAATGTGCTGCGGATGCCCGGGACATTGGGGCGCTGGTGCAGTGCGAGCGCGGCCGGGACATATAGAACTTCGTCCACCTGCGCCTGTGCCGCCTGCGTCATACGGCGGCGCGTGTAGGTGGAAAGCGACTCCAAATACCGCCGCGAGCCCTCTGCATACAAAACACCGAGCGCGAGCGACGATTTGCCGGAGCCCGAAACACCCGCTACGCCAACGATCTTATGCAGCGGCACATGGATGTCAATGTTTTTGAGGTTGTGCACGCGCGCACCGCGCACCTCGATGTGGTCGACAAGATTGAGTTTGTGCTTTGCTTGTTCCATTTATTCTTCCTCCGCTTTGCGGTTGATCTCTTCCAAAAAGGCCTTGCCGTAGCGATGCGCCTTGCGCTCGCCCACGCCGGAGACCTGCAAAAGCTCCTGTTCGTCCGTCGGCATTTTGGCGCACATATCGCGCAAAGTGGCGTCGGTGAAAACGACGTAGGCCGGCACGCTCGCTTTTGCGGCAAGCGCGGCACGCAGCTTTTTCAGCCGTGCGAAAAGCTCCGGGTCGGCATCGCCTGCGGCCTTGTCCGGCTTCTTCGCTTTTTCCTGCGGCACGGGAATACGCATTTCAAAGCTTTTTTCCCCGAGCAAAACCGGCCGCGCGTTCTGCGTCAGCTTTAAAACCGGGTATTGCCCGTCGGTCTGGATGAGCAATTCCTGCATCAAAAGTGCGTCGATGATACGCTTAATTTCAAAAATCGGCTTTTCGCGCATGAGCCCGTAGGTGGACTGTGTTTGCAGATTCATTTGCAAAACACGCTCATTTTCGCTGCCGCGCAGAATGTCGCAGATCATGCTGATGCCGAGCCGCTGCCCGGTGCGCGCCACGCAGGACAGCACCTGCTGTGCTTCCACGGTGGCCTCTACCAAAACGGAGCCGCCCGCGCAGCTGGAGCAATTGCCGCAGTATTCCTCGGCGGGCTCGCCGAAGTACTTTAAGATGAATGCGCGCAGACAATCGGCCGTCGTGCAGTAATATGTCATTTTTCGCAGACGGTCGTATTCGCGCCGGATGAGCTTTTCCTGCGTTTCAAAGTCGAGGTCGGGGTTCGGGTCGCTGTTTTCGATTAAATAGCGGTTCGTGCGCACGTCCTGCGGGCTGTAAAGCAAAATACACTCGGCGGGGCTGCCGTCGCGCCCGGCACGCCCGGCTTCCTGATAATAGCTCTCGAGGTTTTTCGGCATGTTGTAGTGGATGACGAACGACACGTTGGATTTATCGATGCCCATGCCGAACGCGTTCGTCGCGACCATAATGGGCTTGCGATCATAGACGAAATCGTCCTGATTCCGCCTGCGTTCTTCCTCCGGCAGACCGGCGTGGTAGCGCGTGGAAGGGATGCCCTTGTCGTTTAAAAGCGCGTCCACTTCTTCCACGGTGCGGCGCGTGGAGCAGTACACAATGCCGCATTTGCCCGGGCGTTCCTCAATGAGCTTCAAAAGCGCCAGCGCCTTACTGTGCGGCATCTGCACGCCGAAATATAAGTTCGGGCGGTCAAAGCCCGTCGTGATACGCACGGGGTCAATGAGGTGCAGGTGCTCCGCAATGTCCTTGCGCACGGCTTTTGTTGCCGTGGCGGTGAATGCGCCGATCGTCGGGCGATTTTTCAAACTTTCGGCAAATTCCGCAATCTTTAAATAGTCCGGGCGGAAGTCCTGCCCCCACTGAGAGACGCAGTGCGCTTCGTCCACGGCGATGAGAGAAATATTGAGGTTCTCTACGGCCGTGCGGAAGTTCTCGGTCGAAAGGCGTTCCGGCGCGACGTAAACGAGCTTATACAACCCCTCGGATAAATTGTGCAGTGCGCGGCTGTACTGTGCCGGGGTGAGTGAGCTGTTGAGGTATGCCGCGTGCACGCCCGCCTGCGTCAGCGATTCCACCTGATCTTTCATCAGCGAGATGAGCGGGGAGATGACAAGCGTGATGCCCGGCAGCAGGAGTGCCGGCACCTGATAGCACACGGATTTGCCTGCGCCCGTCGGCATGACGCACAGCGCATCGCGGCCCGTGAGCAGTGCGTCTACAATTTCCTCCTGACCGCGGCGAAAGGACGTGTAACCGAAATAGCGCCGCAGAATATCGAGTTTCGTTTCCATAGATCTGTTCCTTTACGGTCAAAAATACCCGCGCGTGCAAAAGCACGGCGGGCATTTAACGTTTTAAATTAAGAGAGCTTCTTCATTTCGATGGTCTTCCAGTCGCACTCCTTGTCCATCCAGCGGATGCCGACATCTGCATATTCGGCTTCGCCGCGCTGGTTGTCGAACGGGTCGATGCGCAGCTGTGTCTTTGGCGGGTCAAAATCCGCCTGAAGCTCGCTGTTTGCCGCCATGCGGAACGGGTCGAGATTGCCGAAGTAGAAGTCGTTGCGCTCGCTGTCGCCCATGCGGTGCGCACTGCCGCCGAAGGACGGGTCTGCAAACAGCCAGCCGTAGGGAGCAATGTAGAACTGCGCCCAGTCGTGGCAGCCGGTGTCATCCGGCGTGACGAACAGGCCGCTCTGCCAACGGGCAGGAATACCTGCGCAGCGGCACAGCGTGATGAACAGCAGCGCCTGCACGCCGCAGTCCCCGTGCAGCCCCGCGCCGTAATAATCCGGAATGCTGCCCGGCAGCGTGAAGTATTCGCGCACATACGAATATGTACCGACCTTCGTGCAGTAGTCGTAAAATCTGCGTGCGAGCAGAAGCGGGTTCTTCTCATCGCCGGAAAGCTCTTTGCAAAGCGCACGGATGAGCGGCGTGAAGCGAATGTGCGGGTAAAGCTCCTCGGTGTCGAACGTCGGCTGCTCTGCACTGACCTGTGCGGATTCGAGGTTGTTGTATTTCACATAGGAAAGATATTTGTATTCGACCCAGAAGGTTTCGTTTTTCTCGAATTTGCCGCGGAATGAGACCGTGCGCGCGGGTGCATTTTCATCTGCAAGCTTATAAATGGGGTGGGAGGTTGCAAGGATCTCAATGTCGCGCATGTTCATCGCGTTCTTCGGTACGGGAAGATGCACGGTCAGTTCTTCGCCGGGACGGAAAACATCGTCATGCAGACGGAACTGGGCGCGCAGCTGAATGCTCCACAGCGCGTCGCCGTCTTTTTTCATGTCGCGTACATTTTGGCGCAGAAATTCCACGCGATCACTTTTGTCCTTCGGCGGCTTGCCTGCACGCGTGGCGATATCCGGGTAAACGCCCAAAAGCGTATCGTAGAACGTGCGGGAATACGTCGTTTTGCCGTTGATGTAGATCCAGTCGATGGCGCCGCGGTCACGCAATGCGTCAAGCTCTGCCTTCGTGAAATCCGGAATTTCCTTCTGCACGAGCGCCAAAGCGTCTTCTTCGCTGTATGTGTAGCCCGTCGGCAGTGCTTTCAAGACCTCACGCTCCAGTGCAAGGCGTGTTTTCATAAACGCCGGGACTTTCTCGTTTGCAAGGTATAGGTCGATAAGGTGGAACGCGCGGTCAA
>OLYN01001087.1_pt1 | contig 14319 bp, 17 predicted proteins | sample 1674231 | NCBI WGS metagenome assembly OLYN01 (sample SAMEA103958153, study PRJEB25191) | human gut metagenome
AAGCAGCGTTCGCAGGGGGGCGTTCCTTGCCAAGGGCGTTGTCGTAATGCCTCCTGCTTATGTCAACATCGGGGCTTATGTGGATGAGGGGACGATGATAGACTCTCATGCGCTGGTGGGCTCATGCGCGCAGGTTGGAAAGAGGGTGCATCTCTCGGCGGCATCGCAGCTCGGTGGAGTGCTTGAGCCGGTCGGGGCGCTGCCCGTCATCATCGAGGACGACGTGTTCATCGGCGGAAACTGCGGAATCTATGAGGGCACAATAGTGAAGACCCGTGCAGTGATAGGCACTGGCGTCATCATCAATTCTTCCACTTCGGTTTATGATGCTACAAATGGCGAGTGGATCCGTCGGAACGACGCCGGACAGATTGTGATTCCGGAGGGTGCTGTGGTTGTGGCCGGTTCAAGACCCGTGACCCATGGTCCGGGGGCCTCCGCCGGGATTCAGCTCTATTGCCCTGTGATTGTGAAATATCGTGACGAAAAGACCTCCGGCTCAATCCGACTTGAGGACTTGTTGCGCTAAGGCCGTATCCACGAAGAATTGATTGGCGGGGTCGTTATTGAGTTGACGGGATAGTAAAAACTGTTTTGAAGATGACATTCTATAAATATAACGGGGCGGGAAACGATTTCCTTGTCGCAGACAACCGCGACGGGAGCATTCACCTGACTGAGAAGTATATTTCGGAAATCTGTGACCGTCACTATGGCGTGGGAGCGGACGGCGTCATGCTGCTCGGGACCGGGTGTGACGGGGCGGACTTTACGATGGACTACTATAACTCCGACGGTTCCGGTGGAATGATGTGTGGGAATGGCGGACGCTGCATCGTGGCTTTCGCAAGTTTTCTCGGACTGAAACCGGCGTCACAGGACGGCCGCTGGTCTTTTGTTGCTGCCGATGGAGAACATCGTGCCGAATTGCTTTCCTCGGAAGGGAATACATTGAATGTCAGGCTTCAGATGATAGACATTTCCGTTGCCCGGCATTATGATTCTTTAAAAAACGATGCTTCTGCATCCGGCTGGTTCGTGGACACGGGAACCCGTCATTTTGTTCATTTTGTGGACACTCCTTTGACTTCGGAATATGTGGATGCGCAGGGGCGCAAACTTCGTCATGCCGAGGAATTTGCTCCGCTTGGGGCTAACGTGAATTTTGTAGTTAAAGGCAATCCTTTGAAAGTCAGGACTTTCGAGAAAGGGGTCGAGGCGGAGACCTGCGCCTGCGGAACAGGAATCACGGCTTCTGCTGCCGCTGCCTGGCTTTCATCCGTTCAGTCTTCATCTGTTGATTCCTCGACATCTTCCGTTCACTATTCAGTGATGGCTCTCAATGACGAACTTGCAGTTGATTTGACTCCGACAGGTAGCGCGAGGGCACTTCGCGAAGGCATTTTGTCCGGGGACATTTTGACCGGAGACAGACCAAGCGGTGACGTTCTTTTCACGGATGTCTGGCTCACCGGTCCGGCGTCACTCGTGGCGAAGCTTGATATTTTTTAGAAATTTCGTTTTTTGCGACCACTTTTTCATCAATTCTATTATTTTTGCAGAATAACCATTATTTAAAAACAAATGCAAACAAATCAAGAATTTAAAAATGCCGCACTTTCGGCATTGAAAGGCAATTGGGCACAAGCGGTTCTCGCGACTATTGTCTATTGTGTCATTGTCTGCATCGTATCGGGGGCGACGTCAATCTACCAGCTGTACACTCAAGATGTATTTGCCCTTGGAGGAGCAGTGTCCCCGGCGGCTTTCGGAATTAACGGCGGCTCTATTCTTTTGAGCGTTTTCGTTATCATCCCGCTCGGCGTGGGATTCTACTACGCATTCAATGCTCTCTATGCCTATTCAAACGGAGATGTGCTCTCCAACAGCTTCGGTTACGGATTCAAGATTTATTGGCGCGCAATCGGCGGAATGATATTGGCCCAGATTTTCACTTGCCTCTGGACTCTTCTTCTCATCGTGCCGGGTATCATCAAGGCATATTCATATTCGATGACGCCGTATATTCTCGTAGATAATCCGGAACTTTCGGTACGCGAAGCAATCAGAAAGAGCCAGCAGATGATGGTCGGACAGAAGTTCAACCTTTTCTATCTGCAGCTCAGTTTCATAGGATGGTTCTTCCTTGCTTGTTTCACCGGCGGAATCGGTTTCCTCTGGCTTGTTCCGTACTATCAGACGGCGCAGGCCGCGTTCTATCAGAACCTTAGGAACAGTCTCTAAGCGGATTTATAACTGGGGGCGTAAAGCAATAGTTACAGAAGCCCTTCCGGGAGATTCATTACAAGTGTGCATGTCTCGGGGTCGGCTGAAACGATAAAGTCTTCGTGGAGCGGAATAGTCACCGCTCCATTTTTTGTACCCACTTCGATACAAGGATTGCCCGGAATGTCAAGGCAGTCCGTAATCTTGCCCAAGACAGCGGAGAGTGCGGTCTTTTTGCCTGACTCTTCGCCCGTAATGTCCGCGTTTACTGTCGCTACAGTCCAACCGACCAGGTCCGTATCGTCTTCATATTCACTGTCATCCTCGATAAAGACATCCTTTCCGACAAGTTCTTCCGCGTCGTCATAGTTGTGGATGTCATTCAGACGCACTACGGCCTTATTCGTACCCTTTCGGGTGAAACTTTCAATGAAAAAAGGAACCGGCAGTCCGTCAAAATAGACGAATACCGGTTCCGAAATTTCCAAATCTTCGGGAGCTATGGACAGAAAACTGAGAATGACAGCACCGTCAGTCCCGTCAGATTTGCTTACCTTGGCTATTTTAAGCAGGCTTTCCAAAGGAAATCTGATTAAGCCTCGGCAGGAGCCTCGGTTGCCTCAGTCGCAGCAGCGGCGGCAGCCTCTTCAGCAGCCTTAGCCTCTTCTGCGGCCTTTGCGGCCTCGGCAGCTTCCTGTGCCTTCTTTGCAAGAGCAGCAGCACGTTCCTGATTTACCTTTGCCTCAGCCTCTGCAGCAGCCTTTGCCTTAGCATCGGCAGCCTTTACGAGACCGTCCTTCTTCGCGTTTATCTTGGCCTCCTGAGCGGTCTTCCAAGCTGCGAACTTGGCGTCTGCCTGCTCTTGGGTGAGTGCGCCTTTGGCAACACCGCCATCAAGGTGCTTGCGGAGAAGTACTCCCTCGTAAGAGAGGATTCTGCGGGTAACAAGTGTGAGCTCTGCACCGACCTTAACCCAGTTGAGAGCCTTGTCGAAATCGAGGACGATTGTCGCAGGGTTCGTGTTAGGGTTGTAAGAGCCGATCTGCTCGATGTAACGACCATCGCGAGGTGCGCGGGTGTCGGCCACAACAATGTGGAAGAATGCGAAATTCTTCTTTCCGTGGCGCTGAAGACGAATTTTAACAGCCATTGTGAATCTGTTTTAAATGTTTAATAAAATTACCTTGTGCTTCCCTTCCCGAGGAAAAGCCTGCAAAAATAGACATTTTATATTAAATTTGCAAACGGCACATTTATTGAGCGGATTTGCGCCGCACATCGTGGCGCTGCATTGGCGTCGCTAAAGGAGAAAAGTAATATATTGTATGAAAAAGAAAATCATCATTGCCCTGGGCTCGCTTTTCATGCTGCTCGTGGGCGCAGCTGGGCTTTCCGCTCAAGAGTCCCGCAACAATTCGGCTGATGGAATCATCGGCAATTATTTTATTGATTACAATGGTGAGCAGTCGAAAGTTCGCTGCTACAAGGAGGCTGACGGCACCTATAAGTTCTTGAATTATTGGAGCAAGAACATGTATGACAAGAATGGGAACATCTATCTCGACACCAAGAATCCGGACAAGGAACTCCGCAACAAACCATGCAACGAGATGATAATCATGTGGAATCTCAAGTATGATCCTGAGAAGAAGCATTGGAAGGGCAAAATCTATGACCCGACCAGCGGCATCCGCGCTGACGCCACGGTACAGTTCACCAAGGACAACATGATTGCCGTACGCGGCTCCATCATGGGCATCGGAAAAACCGTCAGATGGAAACCTATTGCAGCAGAATAGGAGATAGAGAAAGTGTATGGGCTTACTCTTGTAAACAAATTCAATGTTTCGTCATTTGCTAAAGCCGGTGTCTGTTGTAAGTATCTGGACTTTGGTTTGTTTGTCCGCTATGACATCAGTCCCGTGTATGATAAGGCCGCAGTCGCATCTGATGTCATCCTGAATGATTCCTATGATTTCAATTTCTACAACAACTATGAGGCGATTCGCAACCAGGTCGACAAACGTCTGTTTTTCGGCTTTACGATGACCGTTGTGTTGAAGGATTAGGCTCGGCTTCTTCTTTGTTGTTTTCTTCAATATTCATCTGAAATAACACTTTCCCCATGACTACTATGCTTGTGGGCGGGATACCTTGGTGCAGTGTATGGTCGATTGGGGGAACCGTTTCCCTTATCCTTTGGGAGGATATGGCGGCGGGTTCAGTCGCTGGCTCTTTATGCCGGAACATTTGTCGGATTATGGTACCGGCGAGTCCTTGGGGGAAAGGCATCCGTATGGTTCTTTTGGAAATGGCTCTGCAATGAGAGTTGGTCCGGTAGGGTGGTTTTTTGACAGCCTGGAGGAGACGGAACGTGTGGCGAAGATTTCAGCAGAGGTCACTCACAATCATCCGGAAGGAATAAAAGGTGCCCAGGCAACGGCGTTAGCGATATGGATGGCAAGGAATGGCAGGACAAAAAAGGAAATCAGGAAATATATTCAAAAGAAATTTGGCTACGACCTTGAGCGCAGCTGGAAAGACCTGCACGAAAACTATGCTTTGGATGGCAGCTGCCAAGGTACTGTGCCGGAGGCTATGATTGCTTTTCTGGAGAGTTGCAACTTTGAGGATGCGATAAGAAAAGCTGTTTGCATGGGTGGGGATTCCGACACGCTGGCGGCCATTACCGGATCAATCGCCGAAGCCTTTTATGGGGGAGTTCCTGAGTATATCGCTCAGCCGATTATAATAACTCTTCCGCCGGAGTTCCTGCGGGTTCTTGCGGATTTCTCGGTGTTATGCTTTAATAAATTCAGTGATTTCTTTCTCGCTCATTCCAAAACATGAGGCGACGAGTTCTGCAGAAACTCCTGCGGCAAGAAGTTTCTTTGCTGCCATTCGTTCTTTTTTCTCGCTCTGTGCTTCACCAGCGGCGAATCCATTCTTATAGTTGGCCTTCAACTCGGCCTTGTAGTCCATTTCGGTAAACATGTCCCTGATGTATTGAAGTTTCGTTTCCGGAGGGAAGTTCTCTACCTCGCAGGCGCGGCTCAGCTCCTTTGTGAACTCATCATCGAGGATTTTAGACGGTACGTCTTTCTCCCATTTCTCCGAGTTCTTGAACACATAGCACGTCCTGTCAAACCGTCCTTCGAGTTCATCCTCGCCCTTGAGGAATCTTCCCAGTTCCACAAAAATACAAATAATTGTGTCAGGTGCAAACTCCCCAGTTCTTTTTTCGGTCATCTGATAGCAGGATACGCATCTTCCCGAATCCCACTGCGCCTCATCCTTGTGTGGCAGCGCCTGCTCGAGGAACGCAATGACGTAGACTGGACTCAGATCCTCATAGCCGGCTCCGACCGGCAGGTCACTACCGTATGCGTTTGAGCCGTACCACATGCATCTCTGGAAGAATCTTTCGTGCATCTCGCGTTGCATCTCCACGATGAACGTTCTTCCCTCAATGTCCCTGCACCTCACATCGACGCGTGAATACTTGCCGAAGGGAGTGAAACCATTTACCTCCCGGTCAGGGTAGCTCTCAATTTCGGCAATCTGCCTATTTGTTGGAAGAACAAGGTTAAGCAGCTGCGTGAGGATTTTCTTGTTTCGCGGAGACGCTAGTACGGCCTTGAACCCGGCGTCTGACAGTAGGCTTGCGAACCGCGAGATTCGAACCTCCTTTCTTTCTATTTTCTTTGTCATGTCAATAAATTCTTTCATAACTGCAAAACAACAAAGAAAATCGATACGAAAACAGCAACAGTTTCTTGTGGTTCGCAGCAGATTGTTGCGGTTTTTCCTTAATTTTGTGAAATAAAAGAAATTTTAGGATGGCTTCGAAATATGACAGACTGGGTAAGTGCAGGGCAGTGGCAAGGAAAGTTGCCACTGCTCCGTTCATTTGGCTCATCAAGTTCTATCGGGTCTGCATATCGCCTCTGAAACCTCCTGTTTGCCGGTTCACCCCGACGTGTTCGGAGTATGCTTTGCAGGCTTTCCGGAAGCATGGGCCTTTCAAGGGATTGGCTCTTACCGTGTGGAGAATTCTTCGCTGTAATCCTTGGGGCGGGAGTGGGTATGATCCGGTTCCATAGGCTTTGGGAGCGCGTGTAGTCTGTAATACAACAAAAACAACAGTTAAAACAACGGGATTTACAACCCTTAAGAGATTGGAATGGGCGACATTTGCAACCAGAAAACTATTTGTTTTGTGGCGTTCTCCTATATGTGCAAATCCAATCTCTAAAACGCGCCGCAAAAAAATATCGGAGGAAATGAAATCTCTCATTTCCTCCGATATTTTTTGTATGATGGCGTGAGACTTTCTTCTATGTAGCAGTTACTCCTTGTTCTTGTTTTTGGAAGTGTATTTTACTGAAACCCGCCGGAGAATGTTGCCGACTTGGGTGAAGACGTCGGAGTAGGGAATAAGTTCCTTACTGTTGTAGATGAGAAGAAGGTCGACAGGGGTGTCCTTGACAAGGTCTTTCTGATGGCGATAGGCCTCGCGGATGCGGCGCTTCATCAGGTTGCGCTTCACCGCTCTCCTGAACATCTTCTTTGGGACGGAGATCATTATCCTCGAGAATCCCTTGTCGTTGCCGGTGCAGCAGAAACGGAATGAGCCCCCTGCTCCGTAATGTCCCTTGGCAAGAAGATGCGATACGCTCTTCTCGCCACAAATCCTTTCCTCCTTGGAGAAAGTGAGGGGTGCGGCATCCGTCATATCTGTCAGTGGCTTATTCTTCGTTGACGAGGTAGTTCTCAAGAGCCTTTGATACGGAAGGGATTTCTGGAGTCGGGGCGGAAATCTCAATCTTTAGACCCGCCTCTTCCATTGCCTTCACAACTGAGCGCCCGTAGGTTATGAACTTGATGTTCTCCTGCTTGAACTCCGGAAAGTTGGCATAGAGTGACTTGACGTCAGCTGCATTGAACACGACAATTACGTCGTACTTGTGAAGGTCGACAGCCGTGAGGTCCTGCGGTACCGACTTGACGAATACTCCTGTCGTGAAGTCGAATTTGGTGGTCTCGAACAGCTTTGTTATGGCATCCTTACCGGTTGAGTCGCTGGTCGTTATGAGGAATTTCTCGCCCTTGTGCTTCGGTCCGATGAGATTCATCACCGACTCCGGTTTCCCGTCTCCGAAGAAAATCTTTCTCTTGCGGTAGACGATGTGCTTCTGGAGGTAATTTGCTACGATTTCCGTGGTGCAGAAATATTTCATCGTCTCGGGAATCTTGACTCGGAGTTCGTCACAAAGTTGAAAAAACGCGTCAATGGTCGTCCTTGCCGAGAACACGATGGCCGTGTAGTCGGATATGTTGATTTTCTGTGTCCTGAACTCGCGGGAAGTAAGAGGCTCCATCTGAAAAAACGGAAGAAATTCGAACTTGACTCCGAATTTTTCTGCAAGTGCATCGTATGGAGAGGCCGTCTGCGGCTGCTTCTGTGAGATGAGAATATTTTTTGCGCTCATATCTTTAAAAAATCAATGCCGAGGTCACAAACAATGCTGTCGGCAGAATTTCAAGGGCGCAAAGGTACAAAATTGCTGTCAAATAATTGCTATCGGAAGCAAAAATTTGAAATCTTCGTATTAAAAAGATGAAATATAACAGGCCTGTAATACAGTACATTACAATTACAGACACATTGTTGCCGATTCCGGATGATTTTAGCGGTATGGTTGCGACAAATAGTGTGAACGCAAGCAGAATCCAGAAATTCTTTGGGCATCCGGTCGCTGCCTCGTAGACTTTTGTTCTGAGTCTTCTTTGCAAAACTATATGGCCGAGCGTGATGCACAGAAGGAAATAGCCGAGCATAACTCCAGCAACGCACGGGAGATGGAACTGTGGAGGCAGGGCTTCGAGCCATTCCGGTGCATAGAGACCGCAATGCCAGACAATCGTCATGAGGCCCGGAACGCTCGCCCAGAAAACAATGTCGCGGCTGAGCTGGACTTTCCTGCTGTCTTCTATGCGAATGCAAGTGCCGGTCCGGAACAGACTTGACCATAGTTGGCTGAACAGGTTGACAAAACGTGGGAGTGCCGGCAGAAAAATGAGAATCGACACGCCCGTAGCGATCGTCAAAGTAATCTGTTCTGCATCCATAATAATATGATTTTCAATTCTTTTCCTTGAGCCCGGCCTTTCCTCCATGTCCTTTCAGCCGGTCTTTCCATCCTGTCCGTCCAAAAGGATTCTCGAAACCGGGCTTTGTCGTGCAAAAATAATAAATATGCGCTGAAAATAAAAGGATAAGGTTACGGATAGATTTGGTTATATTTGCAAGATGAAGCGGGCGATGGGTATGTGGCTGTCGCTGCGGAAGTTTGTGAATATTTGATTATTTATTGGATTATGGCAGTGGATAACGATTGGAAAAGCAGACTTGGGGTGGTGTTCTCGACCAATCCTGATTTTCAATATCAGACAGAGGAGGAGCCTGAGGCTGAAACACTCGAGCCTTCGAAGCAGAAGCTTGTGGTGAAGATTGACCGCAAGGGACGCGCCGGAAAGCAGGTTACACTCGTAACCGGATTTGTCGGAAATGAGGACGACTTGAAGGAGCTAGGAAAGATGCTCAAAGTCAAATGCGGCGTCGGCGGCAGCGCAAAGGATGGAGAGATTGTGATTCAAGGCGATTTCCGAGACAGGGTGACGGAACTCCTGAAATCCGCCGGCTATAACGCCAAACGGGGAAACTGATATATCTTTTTGCAAATATTGCCAATCTATTTGTATCTTTGTGGGTTATTCGACAAATAAAATGGATAAAAAAAGATTCAATCTTTGGAATTATGTGACCTCGGCAGTCGTTTTTTTGATTTCCGCCGTTACATACCTTCTCACAATCGAACCCACCGCATCGTTTTGGGACTGCGGAGAGTTCATCGCCTCGTCATATAAACTTGAAGTCGGACATCCGCCGGGAAACCCTGTGTTTCAGTTGATTGCGCGTTTTTGCACAATGTTTACGGATAAAATGCATGCGGCGGTGGCAGTCAATTCGATGAGTGCGATATGCTCCGCATTGACGATATTTTTTCTCTATCTCACCATCGTCTTTCTCGCCAAACGCATCGTCAAACCCAGTGAGGACGGGAAATATTCCATCGGCAGAGCCATTGCCATATACGGAAGCGGAGCCGTTGGAGCGCTCGCATACTGTTTCTCCGACACATTCTGGTTCTCCGCAGTGGAAGGTGAGGTCTATGCGATGTCCTCGCTCTTTACGGCAATCGTGTTCTGGGCGATGACCAAATGGTATGAACAGGCGGACGAGCCTTACGCGAACCGCTGGATTGTGCTGATTTGCTTCTTGATGGGCCTCTCGATAGGCGTACACCTGCTGAACCTGCTGACGATACCGTGCCTCGTGTTCCTCTATTATTATAGGAAGCGTGAGGACAAGGGATATACATTCCGCCAACTCGTTGGAATCTTTGCGCTCTCGTGCGTGATTCTGGCCCTTATTCTCTTTGTGATAATACCTTACCTTCCGAAGATTGCGGCCTATTTCGACCTGTTCTTCGTGAACACGCTCCATCTGCCGTACAATTCCGGAGCTGTTTTCTTCGTCGTGCTGCTTTTTGCCCTCTGTTTCTGGGGCCTTTTCGTGACAATGAAGAAGCAGAAGGCGTTTCTCAACACGCTGTTGCTGTGCTTCACGACCATCGTTGTGGGATTTTCCGTATTCTCGATTGTGATTATCCGTTCATGCGCACACACGCCGACCAACGAATACCAGCCTGATAATCCTTTCACCCTTTGCCGCTACCTCAGCCGCGAACAGTATGGAAGCACGCCGCTCATCTACGGACAGTATTTCGACTCGGACTATTACATCGAAGACGATTGGTATTGGGCGCCGATGGACGGAAAATACATCAAAGCTCCGTCATTCGGAAACATCGTCTATGAGGGCGGCGACAAGATGCTTTTTCCGCGCATGTGGAACAGCGGAAACGGCGTCGATGACCGTTACAAGCAGTTCTACGGCTCTTATATGAAGAACGGAGGCAAGGCAGGCGGACACTACCGCAAGCCGACAATGGGCGAAAACCTCAGTTTCTTTTTTGACTATCAGCTGAACTGGATGTACTGGCGCTACTTCATGTGGAACTTCGCCGGTCGCCAGAACGACGTTCACAGCCCGAGCCCGGGAGAGATTTTCGAGGGTAACTGGGAAAGCGGAATCCCGTTCATAGACGAAATACGGCTCGGCGACCAGAGCGATGCGCCCGACTATCTCAAGGAGAACAAAGGCAAGAACCACTACTATATGCTGCCTCTGCTTTTGGGGCTTCTCGGACTGTTTTTCCAGTTCGCGAGGGACAAGCGGGGCTGTTGGGTCACCTTCCTGCTCTTCTTTATGACGGGAATCGCGATTGTGATTTACCTCAACCAACCGCCGTTCCAGGTGCGTGAGAGGGACTATGCCTATGCCGGCTCATTCTACGCTTTTGCAATTTGGATTGGCTTTGCCGTGCTCGCGATTTACACTTGGATTGAGGAACTGCTCGCAAAGAAGAAAGCCTCATCAGAGACTGCCGGAGTCGCAGTTTCCGCGGCCGTGACACTTGTCTGTCTCGGCGTGCCTGCCCTGATGGGAGCAGAGAACTGGGACGACCACGACAGAAGCAACCGTCGCACCGCTGTGGAGATGGCCTACAACTATCTCAATTCCTGCGGTGAGAACGGCATCCTGATAACCCACGGCGACAACGACACCTTCCCTCTCTGGTATGCTCAGGAGGTCGAAGAATGCCGTCCTGACGTGCGTATAGTGAACACCTCACTGCTCGGAACCGACTGGCACATAGACCAGATGAAATGGGCCTGCAACAAGTCAGCCCCGCTCGATTTGAGCGTCGGCCCGCGCCAGTACCTCTACGGCACAAACGATTTCGTTCACATCTACGACACACGCGACAGCGCTCTACTCCTTTCCGACGTGATGCGCGTCTTCCGCCATCCGTCCGCGAAGGTTCCGCTTTCGTCCGGCAAGATGGTGGATTACATCTGCTCACGCAAACTCGTGGTCCCGGTGAACAAGGAAAACGTGATAAAGTACGGAATCCTCGACAAGAAATATGAGTCTCAGATTCCGGAATATATAGTGCTGACGATGTCGTCGAAGAAGGACTACATCTCCAAGCCGGAATTGTTTATGCTCGATCTGCTTTCGAACTATCAGTGGGACAGGCCAATACATCTCCTGAATATGGGTGGAGACCTGAATATGGGCATCAAGGACTATCTTGAATATGACGGATTCTCCTACAAGTTTGTCCCTATCCGCAATCGCCAACGCACTTCGGAGGTCGGGTTTGCTGATCCGGACAAGCTCTACGACATGATGACGAATGTCTATAAGTGGGACGCGCTCAGCCGTCCGGACTACTACGCCGACAACCAGCACCTCTACACTTTCTGCGGTGTCCTCTCGCAGCGTGCCCTTTTCGTGAACGTTGCGAAGGAAATGGTTAAAGCTGGCCATCCTGAGCGCGCCGTGGAGATGCTCGACAAGTGCCAGGCCTGCGTGCCGGAGAAGAACTACCCGCTGGACATTTCCTATCTCGGATACTCCAACGAGCTGATGGTCATGGATATGATTAACCTCTACTATGTCTTGGGAGAGAAGGATAAGGCCTCAGACCTTGCCACTCGCTTCCTCGACAAGATGTTCCAGTCCGTCAACTTCTTCTTCCAGTTCTACGACTACGCCAAGGACGACTTCGAACGTGCCCGCAGCATAGTTCTTATGGTTCAGGACATAGCCAAAGACAGCGGCGACGAGGATGTTGTAGCCCTCGTCGACGCCGGTTTCGATCGTCTCCGCGCCGATTATGGCATCAAGGACGAGTAAAAGCAAGGACTTCCCAGTTCCCCTCCTTAAGCAGACTCGCCCACTTTTCTTTATAGAGTTCGACGGAGCCGGCAGGAACATACAAAGTCTTCATGCTGTTTGTCGGCCCCACTTTGTTGCTTCCGGTGTTGGGCTTGAATTCTGCGGGAGTTGCACCAAGGCAGACGATTTTGGAGAGGTCCGGAGTGCCTGAAATGCAGTTACCCTGCATTGTTGTAACAGTTGCCGGTATGGTCAGGGATTTGATGACTGAGTTTTCATACAAGGCCCACTCCCGGATTTGCGTGGTCCCCTCCCTCACTATATATTCTTCTCCGCTTCCACCATTCAGAGAGAAAAGAGTGGTAAATGAGTAGTCATAAAGCGCTCCCTTATCGTCTGCTTTGAAACTCGTGTTTTTCGCATTCACCTCCCAAACCATTTTGTCGCAGCCGTTTGCAGGGCTTCCCGAGATGTTGGTCACTGTCGCGGGCAGAACAATCTTATTATAGTCGCTGTAGGCGAAAGCTCTATTCATTATTGTGGAGATACCTTCCGGAAGGCGGAGTTCGCTGATTCCGCTGATTCCGGTCTGTCTGTTGCTGCCACCGCAAAATCCAATGTATTCTTTGTTGTTATTAAGCCCCTGAATCGTCCCGTTTTTCGCAATCGTGCCGCTCAAATCCACAATAATCTGGTGGTCAAGGCTTTTGGTCGCTTCAATTATGCTGCGGAATGTCTCTTCGAGCAAACGTGCACTCGAAGGCATCGTTACTCTGACAGATTTCTGGGCTGTTTTAATCCAATCGAAATCTATCTCGCCCTCAAGTTCGTCAACATACATCCTGTTGGGGTCGAGTTTGATTTCGGTCACAGGGAAGCTCACTTTACTTCCCGGTTTAATTGTCAAGGGGCTCTTCTTTATCAGTTCGCAGCCACCTTCCGTGCAGTTGATTGAGAATTTGAGATTCTCCATCGTCCTTGTCCCCGCTAATGGAACGACAAAGACGATTTCCGTAGGATTTGCCTCATCCGTGCTCACCGCGAGAGGATTTCTCATATCGAGGTTCAGATTGCTCACCACATAGGCGTGTTGAAGCGACGACCATTCTCCGTTTTCTTGCACGTAGGAAAATGCTTTTTTTGCGAGTCCTCCTTTGGCATTGATGACACAAGAATGTACTTTTGTTTCAGTCTCTGACCATATTCTCAACACTATGACAGCTCCCGCATATTTGAAATCAATATTCCGGCTTCTACCGATTCCGTACATCGGCAACTGCAATTTCCCACCGACATTATCTTCATAATGTTGTGTCATTGGGAAATCAAAATAGAAATATCCGTTTGAGGGATTACAGCTGCAAAAAGACGCCGGATAGAATGCGAAAAACTCTTCGTCGCCGAGAATTTTCTCGTCTTCTCTGTCGAAAATGAATTTGCCGACTTTGCCTCCGGCCGCGTCGTCCGCAAGTTTATACACTCCGAAACTTGTGGCATATCCTGCCTTAGGAGAAGATGCGTTTTCCCGATGATTGTCAGACAATTGCACGGCAATCCTGTCGTCTTTCACCCAACTGACATCGACTCCATCAAGAGCGGTTTTACTGTTTACCTCTTCAGCAATAACTCCCGTGAGTGCCGGCGAATTTTCAGGACTTTCAGGCACAATGTTTTTCGTGCATTCCGTAAGGCAGAGAATCCCCATTGCCGCAATGCAGCATACTAAAATTACCTTTTTCATAATTCAGAAATCCAAACAGAATTAATTCCAGTCAGTTTCGACTGCGTTAAGTTTTTCGAGCCCATTGGGGCTTGATACACAAGAGTCCGCAAACCCATCCCGGGCTTGTACACAAACAATCTCTATCTCCGGAACGAGATAGGTGACATTTTTCATAGACAAAAAACACTAAAAATTAAACACACGCGTTGGACACCCGTACAAAACACTGATAATGAGTGGGTATCATAAAAAGTTGGCAAAGATAAATATTTTTTTTGAAAAGTTGTTTTGACAATTACCCCCAAAAATGTTAGGTGAAGTCAGAATGGCCAGTTATTACTATGCTTTAGACTTTTCTGCCTAATATTGCGGATATATTAATTAGAAGTTATGGCAATAATAGGTGGAATATTACCAAATATTGGTAACTTTGCCAAAATCAATTGGCAATGAAAACGACATCAGTGGCTTTGGGTGACTATTTTGAAAATTTTAT
>OLYN01001094.1_pt1 | contig 14226 bp, 16 predicted proteins | sample 1674231 | NCBI WGS metagenome assembly OLYN01 (sample SAMEA103958153, study PRJEB25191) | human gut metagenome
ACGACGGCTTGCAGTCGGCGCGGGTGGAGATGATGGAGCTGCTGCTGACCTACGGTGCTACAAAGCGGGACATCTTTTGCAAGATCAAGGTGCCCTGCACGCTGCCGTACTTCTTCTCCGCCATCAAAATGGCGATCCCCATGAGCATCATCGGCGCGGCCATCGGTGAATGGCTGGGCGCACAGAGCGGCTTGGGATATTTCTCCCGCCGCATGATGACCCAGCTGGACGGCGCGGGTGTCTTTGCCCCCATCGTCCTGCTGTCCGCTGTGGCGATGGTGGCGGTGGCTCTGGTGGCACTGCTGGAGAAAAAGGTCGTCCGCTGGCGGGGCGAATTCTAAAAAACAAAGAATAAGAGAGGTATATAAAGATGAAACGTATCGTATCCATGCTGCTGACCTGTGTGCTGCTGCTGTGCTGCGCCAGTGGCTGCGGCGCGAAGAACAACGACAATGACACCGCCACCGGCGATCTGAAGGAGCTGGACGTGGTGCTGGACTGGTATCCCAACGCCCTCCACGCCTTTATGTACGTCGCCATCGATAAGGGCTACTACGCCGACGAGGGCTTGAAGGTCAACATCCGCTTCCCCTCCAACGCCAACGACGCCATCTCCCTTGTGGCGGCGGGACAGGCGGACATCGGACTGTACTACCAGCAGGATGTCATTCAGGCTCGCGCTGAACAGAATGTCCCCGTGAAGTCCATCGGAGCCGTGGTGCAGGCACCTCTGAACATCGTCCTGTCCCTGAAGGATAAGAACATCACCGGAGCCAAGGATCTGGTGGGCAAGACCATCGGCTACGCCGGCACGGAGCTGTCCGAGGCACTGATCCGCAGCATCATGGCAAACGTGGGTGCCGATTACAGCGATGTCACCATGATCGACGTGGGCTTTGACCTGATGAGCAGCATGACCACCGGCAACGTGGACGCCACCATCGGCTGCCTTGTGAACCACGAGGTACCCCAGATGGAGGAGGAGGGCTTCCAGGTCAACTGGTTCGATCTGGACGACTACGGCGTACCCTCCTACTATGAGGGCGTGTTCCTGGCCAACGACGACGCTATCGCCAACGACAGCGAGACGCTCTCCGCCTTCCTGCGTGCCTCCGCCAAGGGCTTTGCCGATATGAAGGCAGACCCGGAGGAGGCACTGCGTATCCTGCTGGCGAACCAGAACGAGGAGAACTTCCCCCTGTCCGAGACGGTGGAGCGCAAGAGCATGGCGACGCTGCTGCCCCTGATGGAGACGGCGGACGCCACGTTCCTCAGCCAGACGGACGAGTGCTGGCAGAAGAACATCGACTGGATGCTGGCACAGAACCTGATCACCAAGGCTCCCGCGCTGGGCGATGTCCGCGTCGATCTCAAATTCTGACACCATACACAAAAGCGGCACCCGCAGGGTGCCGCTTTCTCCGCCCTCCCGTTTCCAGATCTCCCCCTTGACAAACGGAAAAACTGCGTATAATCCAAATTGAACACCGTTCACAAATGAGAGGTATACCAAGAAAGTAAAACGGAACACACTATTGCTCATCGCCTGCCTTGTGTGGAGCGCGGCGGGCTTCAACATCCTCCGCATCGGCGTGCTGGCGTACCCCGCCTATTTGCGCTTCTGGAACCTCCTCCTGTCCGCACTGGTCTTTACCGTGTTCCAGATCTTCGTTTTCGGCAGACTGGTAAAAAAGCACACCACTCGCATCGGCGGCTACGAGGAGGAACGTCACTTCTTTATGAAGTTCTTCGATGTAAAGTCCTTCCTCATCATGGCGGTGATGATGTCCGGCGGCGAGAAGAGCTATTAGAGAATTGTGGCGTTTTGCCTGAAAACGTGCTATACTGACGGTATCTGACAGCGGAAAGGAGCACATCCCATGAAGAGAACCGTCCTCTACCACGCCCCGGTGGGCGACTTGAAGATCACCTGTGAAAACGGCGCGGTCACGGAGCTGCGCCGCGCCGCCGCCCCTGTCGTTGAGACGCTGCCCGACGCTCTGACGGCGCAGGTGTGCCGCCAGCTGGACGAGTATTTCGCCGGCACGCGCCGCACCTTCGACTTTCCCTGCCGCCTCCGCGGCACCTCTTTTCAGAGGAAGGTCTGGGCGGCACTGTGCCGCATCCCCTACGGTGAGACCCGGACGTACAAGCAGATCGCCGAGGCAGTCGGCAGCCCCAAGGCGTGCCGCGCCGTGGGCATGGCGAACCACGCCAACCCTATCTGCATCGCCGTGCCCTGCCACCGCGTGATCGGCGCGAACGGCGCGCTGACGGGCTACGGCGGCGGACTGGACATGAAAGCCGCCCTCCTCCGCCTCGAAAAAAATTGACTGCCCCGCCCCCACGCTTCGACCCGCCTTGCTGCTGTTATTGCCACGCCAGTCCGCAGACTGGCGTGGCAATCCGTTCTCCCCGCGCCCTCAGGTGCGGAAATATTGCCCCCGGAGGGGAACACTTCTCACACCAATACGCCATATTTCCCGCACAGCGGCAGCAGCACGTCCGCCCCCAGGCTGCCGCTGTACAACGCCCGCCCCTGATAGAGACGCAGCGCACTCTCCAGCAGCTCCGCGTCCTCGCATACGAAGCACACCGGCTTCGTCACCATATGTTGCCACTCCGCCAGACGCTGTACGTCCTCCCGGCTGTCGATACGTATGGCGATGACCGCCTCGCCCCTCTCCGCGGCGTCGGTCAACGCTTCCTCGGCGTTCCCGTCCAGCCGTATGGCACCATCCCGCCCCACGTCGGCGGGCAGGAGAAAAACATCCCTCTCCGTGGCGGCGACCAGCTTATCCGTGTGCGCGGGGGCGGGAGGCGTGATGACCGCCCCCTCCAGCGCGTCCCGAAGCGCGGCGATGTGCGCCGCCGTGGTGCCGCAGCACCCACCGAACACCGCCACACCGGCGTTCAGCAGCTCCGGCACCCACGCGGCGAGAGCTTCCGGCGTGCAGTCGTATACCGCCTGCCCCTCCACGAACCGGGGCGTCCCGGCGTTGGGCTTGGCGATCAGCGGCACCCTTGCCAGCTTTTGCAGCCGCTTCAGCTGGGGCACCATCTCCGCCGGCCCCGCCGCGCAGTTCAGCCCGAAGCCGTCAATGCCCATGCCCTGCAATACCACCAACGCTGCCGCCACATCGGTGCCGAATACGCTCCGCCCGTTTTTGTCACAGGTGAACGTGACGAAAACGGGCTTTCGGCTCACACGGCGTACCGCCAGCACCGCCGCCCGTGCGTCGGGCAGCGTCATCATCGTCTCAATGACGAACAGATCCACCCCGGCGTCCTCCAGGGCGGCGGCTTGCTCCGCGTAAATGTCCTCCAGCTCCTCAAAAGCCGCGTTGCCCAAGGGCGGCAGAAACGCGCCGGTGGGGGACAGGTCGCCGGCGCAAAGGGCGCGCCCCTCCGCCGCCTGCGCCGACAGCGCGGCGAGACGGCGGTTGAACTCCGCCGTGCGGTTGAAAATACCGTGGGACTCCAGCCGCCGCCGGTTCGCACCGAAGGTGGGGGTGTACAGCACCTGGCTTCCCGCCTTCACGTAGCCCCGCTGGATCTCCAAAATATCCTCCGGGTGCTCCAGCGTCCACTGCTCGAAGCAGACCTCTCCGGTGCAGCCGCGCTTCTGCAATTCGGTGCCGGTGGCACCGTCCAGCAGCAGGGGAAAATGAAGCTCCATCACGCCACCTCCACTTACGATCCTGACCTCACGCTATTGCACAGATTAGCGGCGAAAATATCGGTTTTTCGCCTTGTGGGGGCACCCAACACGGCATCGCCCCTTTTCCGCAGTGAGGTCATCAGCAGTACAACTTGAACATCAAGCGAATGTACCGTACTGTGTTCAAGTTATACTTGTAGCAGCAGCACACCCCTTTGTCAAGAGGATACTGCGCCCGGTGCGTGAAAAGCCCGCAGGCTCTGCCTGCGGGCTTTTCGAGCGTAGGTTGTAAAAGAGGGGGAGAAAATGACAAACGGAAAAAATGCCTCCGTGCTTCGCAAAACCTGCGCCCCATGTCTGTGGTGGACTGTCTGCTGTCTTCCAAATCAGGTGGACTGCTTACTTTCGTGCAACACAGTTGACTTTCGTCCTCTATGTTAAAACGCCCGACGCTGCATCAGCGTCCGCACCAGCGAAATAACGGCGAGGACAGCGACCGCAGCCGCCGACGCGATGCTCACATAGGAGAGCAGCATACCGTGGGCATTGGGCAGCAGGAACGCCGCCACAGAGGAGGCGAGGCACACAACGAGCAGTGCCACAATGAGCTTCGTTCTATCCATAGTGTTGTTCTCCTTTCGTGATGTGAGTCTACTTTTCCTTTTATGGGTATAGCATACCACGGGAATTGGTACTTTTCTTTACAGAAAAGCTACGAAGTGGTGGAAAGATGGCTACAAAACGGTTACAAATCAGACGGAACGGTGACAATGGAGCACAATAGGAGTAGACTTTTTGACGCGGTTCTGCTATAATGCAGGAAAGCCTTCATAATCTTTCATTTTATCTCCGGGAGGAGCTTCTATTGCAATACTTGACGAATCTTTGGAACGCGGTGGATTTTGGGTCGCTGCGGGATATATTGCTCCGGGTGGCCGCCGTTTTTCTGTGCCTGACCATCCATGAAACGTGCCACGGTCTGGCCGCCTACGCACTGGGCGACCCCACCGCCAAGCGCGCCCACCGGCTGAGTCTCAACCCTCTGCGGCACATCGACTGGCTGGGTCTAATTATGATGGTGGTGGCGGGCTTCGGCTGGGCAAAGCCCGTGCCGGTGAACCCTAACTATTTCAAAAAGCCCAAGCAGGGCATGGCGGTCACGGCGTTGGCGGGGCCGGTATCCAACCTGCTGCTGGCGATTTTGCTGCTGCTGATCGCCCGCGGCGTGTATATCCGGGCGGCACTGACCGGCAGCTTCTCCGCCACGTGGTTCGCGTTTTTGCTGGACACGGCGTCCCTGTCCGTGGGTCTGGGACTTTTCAATCTGGTGCCCATCCCACCGCTGGACGGCTCCAAGGTGCTGGCGGTGCTGCTGCCGGACAGAGCCTACGACTGGCTGATGCACTACGAACGCTTCGGAATGCTGGTGCTGGTGATGGTCATATCCGTGGGCATCGGCAGCAACGCGCTGGACAACGCCATTCGCTGGACATTTACCATGCTTTGCAGGCTGGTGGGTTTTGAGGTGTAAATTTGGACGATCCTATTTTCAAGCTGGAAAAGGTGGTACAGACACGGGGCGACGAGCCGCTGGAGGATTTCGAGGGGCCTCTTGATCTGATACTGTACCTGCTGGGAAAAAACAAAATAGAGATACAGGACATCCCCATCGCGCTGATCCTGGAGCAGTACCAGGCGTATCTGGAAAAGCGCAAGCGGATGGATCTGGAGGTTGCCAGCGAGTTCATCACCATGGCAGCCCAGCTGATGTTCATTAAGACCCGTATGCTGCTGAATCTGGAGGATGAGGAGGCTCAGAGCGAGATGGACGCCCTCATCAAATCGCTGGAGGAGCGGCAGCGGGGCGAGGCTTACGCACGGGTGCGGCTGCTCTCGGAGCGGCTGGCTCCCCTGGGCGAGTTCGGGCGGAGCATCCTGACGCGGCCGCCGGAGCCTATGGAGCGCGGCAAGATCTATGAGTACGACCAGGAGCCGGCGGATCTGGTGCTGACCATGCAGGAGGTCACCGACCGCCGCACCGCACCGGACGAGATGCCGATACAGGCGTTCGACGAGATCGTGAAGCGGGAGCCGTACCCGGTGGAGACGAAGGCGAAAGAGATCCTGCGCCGGTTGAAGGAGACGGGCATCACGCGGTTCCTGCTGCTGTTCCGGGGCAGCAAGAGCCGCAGCGAGCTGGTGGCGACGTTCATGGCGGTGCTGGAGCTGTGCCGCAGCAATCTCATACGGCTGGCAGGTGCCGCCAACGACTGCACCGTGACCGGCGAGGGCGACGTGCCCGAAGAACTGATGTAAGGGGAACCCTATGGATACAATGGAAATGAAGGACATCGAAGCCGCCGTAGAGGGCATACTGTTTGCCTCCGGCGAGCCGGTGGCGGTGGACAGGCTCTGCGTTGCACTGGATATGGACAGACCCACCGTGGAGCTGGTTTTGCAGCACCTGCAGGACTATTACAGCTATGAGCGGCGGGGGATGCGGCTGGTGCGGATGGAGGACAGCTACCAGCTGTGCTCCGCGCCGGAGTACGGCGACGTGATACGCAAGGCGTTCGAGATACGGAAGCCCGCCAAGCTCAGCCAGCCCGCGCTGGAGGTGCTGACCATCATCGCCTATTACCAGCCCACCACAAGGGCGTATGTGGATCAGATCCGGGGCGTGGACAGCTCCTACACCGTGGGGCTGCTGCTGGATCGCCATTTGATCGAGGAGTGCGGACGGCTGCAGGTGCCGGGTCGCCCCCGGCTGTACCGGACGACGCAGGCTTTTCTGCGGGCGTTCCATCTGAATTCGCTGGAGGAGCTGCCCCAGCTGCCGGGCATGGAGGCGGACGGTCAGCTGCGGCTGGACGAGGATATGCCTCTGGGCGGGGAGAACGCCGGGGAGTAACGCTTTGTACGCCGCACCGGAAGGGAGGGAGTCGCCGTGACCGCGCTGTATATCATACTGGGCATACTGCTCCTGCTGTTCCTGCTGTCGCTGCTGCGTATCGGCATCCGGGCGGAGCTGGGGGAGGAGACGCGCCTCACGGTCATTGCGGGACCGGCGCGGATACAGGTGCTCCCCAAGGCGGAGAAGCCTAAGCGAGAGAAAAAACCGAAGAAGAAAAAAGCGGAGGCACCACCGCCGCCAACGGAGGAGAAAAAGCTCCCCCTGACGGCGCAGGACGTTAAGACGCTTCTGCCGGCAGTGTGGCAGTCCCTGAAGGGCGGGCTGCGGAAAACGCGGCAGAGGCTGCGTATCGACCCGCTGACGCTGTCGGCGTCCCTGCCGGGTGCGGAGGATCCGGCGGGCGCGGCGGAGCTGTACGGCTATATCAACGCGGGGATGTGGACGGTGATGCCGCAGCTGGAGCAGCTGACCAACATCCCCGACCCGCACCTCCACGTGGAGGTGGACTTCGACGGCGTGGAGCTGAAGCTCACCGGAACGGTGGGCGCGACGATGCAGCTGCGGGATCTGTTCACCGTGGGCACGGCGTTCGCCAAGCCGCTGATCCGGTGGTTTTTCGCCCTGCGGAGGCGGCAGTCCGCCCAGGAGAAGGCAAGGGCGAAAGCGGAGAAAAAGAGCGCAGAGCAGGCACCGCGCAGCGGTGCGGATCATACGGACACATCAACTTCGACAAAGGAGAAATGACCATGGAAATGACCGAGAAGAAAAATTCCCTTTCTGAGATGATGGAGACATCTATGGACAAGATCCGCCAGATGGTGGATTCCAACACCATCGTGGGCGAGCCCATCACCACGCCGGACGGCGTGACGCTGATCCCCGTGTCCCGGTTGAGCTATGGCTTCGGCTGCGGCGGCGGGGACTACGGCAAGAACGGCGCGTCCTCCGGCGCAGGCTGCGGCGCGGGTATCCGTGTGGAGCCTATGGCGTTTCTGGTGGTCAAGGGCGGCGTGACCCGTATGCTGCCGGTGGGCACCCCCGCCATCACCACGCTGGACCGCGTGATCGAGATGGTGCCGGAGCTGTTCGACCGGGTGGAGAGCTTCGTGGATAAGAAGCGCAATAAGGATTTCTAAGACGAGCCGTAGCGGGAATACACTGAAAGCATCCCGGAGAAGGGGGAGGGCTTTCTGTGTTCCGACGGATCTGGACGGCGTTGTGCGCCGCGCTGCTTCTGGTATCGTGTTTTCCCGCTGTGGCGGAGGCTGTGGAGGTCTCCGCCACGGCTTGCGTCCTGATGGATGCGGACACCGGGGCGGTGCTGTATCAAAAAAATGAGGGGCAGCGGATGCTCATTGCCAGCACCACCAAGCTGATGACGGCGTTGGTGGCGTTGGAGCAGGGGCATCTGTCCGAGACGGTCACCGTCACCGCCGCCCACATGGCGGAGGGGTCGTCCATGTACCTCCGCGCCGGGGAGTGCCTGACGGTGGAGGAGCTGCTGTACGGCTTGCTGCTGTGCTCCGGGAACGACGCGGCACTGGCGGTGACGGAGTGCGCCGGGGGCGTGGAGCCCTTCGTCGCGTTGATGAACGAGAAGGCCGCCGCGCTGGGCATGGAGAATACCCATTTTGCCAACCCCAACGGGCTGGACGACGAGGGGCACTACTCCACCGCCTACGACATGGCACTGCTTGCCTGCGCCGCGGTGAACGAGCCGACGCTGCGGCGTATTGCCGCCACCCGCACTGCCGTGATCGGCGGCAGGACGCTGACCAACCACAACAAGCTGCTGGGACGCGTGGACGGGTGCATCGGGCTGAAAACCGGGTACACCAAGGCGGCGGGACGGACGTTAGTCTCCTGCGCCCAGAGGGAGGGCTGCCGTCTGGTGGCGGTGACGCTGCGGGACGGGGACGACTGGAACGACCACGAGAGGCTGTACCGCTATGGCTTCGCCCTTGCGGCGGTACGGAGGGAGCTGTACGCCCGCTTTCTGCGGGCATTGGACAACACGGGAGGAGCGACACCATGACTGAGCGTATACAAAAGCTGATGGCCGCCGCCGGCCTGTGTTCCCGCCGCACGGCGGAGGAGTGGATAGCGGCGGGGCGCGTCATCGTCAACGGACGCATCGCCCGGGTGGGCGACAAGGCCGACCCGGACAGGGACACCGTACTGGTGGACGGCAGTCCCCTGCGGGGTGCCGCGCAGCACGTCTATCTCATGCTCTACAAGCCCAGAGGCTACGTGACCACCCTCTCCGATGAGCGGGGACGGCGGACGGCGGCGGAGCTGGTGGCGGACTGCGGCACGCGGGTCTATCCCGTGGGACGGCTGGACAGGGATTCCGAGGGGCTGCTGCTGTTCACCAACGACGGGCAGCTGACCCACGCGCTGCTGCATCCCAGCCATCAGGTGGACAAGACGTATATCGTCAGCGTCACCGGTGCGGAGGACGGCAGCGCAGCGCGTCTGGCGGCAGTGGACAAGCTGGACGGAGAGAGCATCGTCCCGGCGCAGGTGGAGGAGCTGCACCGCAGCGGCACGGCGGCGGAGTACCGGGTGGTGATCCACCAGGGGAAAAAGCGGCAGATACGCCGGATGTGCGCCGCCGCAGGACTGGAGGTCACGCGGCTGTGCCGCGTGGCGGAGGGCGGCCTGCGGCTGGGCGGCCTGCCGCCGGGGAAATGGCGGTATCTGACAGAGGAAGAACTGGGACTTATCAGAGGGAACGACCACCATGAATGAAAATGTGTTACAGACCATACGCGCCGGGATGGACGGCTTCTCCAAGGGGCAGAAGCGCATCGCCGCGTTTATATTGGACAACTACGACCGGGCGGCATTTATGACCGCCGCACGGCTGGGGGAGACGACCTCCGTCAGCGAGTCCACAGTGGTGCGCTTTGCCGCCCAGCTGGGCTATGACGGCTATCCGGAGATGCAGAAGGCGTTGCAGGAGCTGATCCGGGGCAAGCTCACCTCGATCCAGCGGATACAGGTCTCCCGCGACCAGATGTCCGGCACGGACATTCTGGGCAGCGTCATGCAGCGGGACATGAACAGCATACACAACGTCATCGAGCAGCTGGATCGCGACGCGTTCAACAGGGCGGTGGACAGGCTGCTGGGGGCGAAGCATATCTATATCCTCGGCGTGCGCTCCTCGTCCTTTTTGGCGGGGTATCTGAATTTCTATCTGCACCTGATCTTCAAGAACGTGACGCTGGTGCAGTCCACCGCCGCCGGCGAGATCTACGAGCAGCTGGCGCATATCGGCAAGGGGGACGTGCTGGTGAGCATCTGCTTCCCCCGGTACTCCAAAATGGCGATCCACGCGGTGGACTACGCCTGTTCGCGGAAGGTGGAGGTCATCGCCGTCACGGACAGCACCCTCTCGCCCCTGTACCCCATGGCGTCGGTATCGCTGCTGGCTCCCTGCGACATGATCTCCTTCGTGGACTCCATGGCCGCGCCGCTGAGTCTGCTGAACGCGCTGATACTGGCGGTGGGGCAGCAGCGGCGGGACGATCTGGCGGCTACGCTGGCGGAGATGGAGAAGGTGTGGTCGCGGTACAGTATTTTCGGCAAGGAAGAGGACGAATGAGCGGAGAGATCGTGGTCATCGGCGGCGGAGCCGCCGGGATGATGGCGGCCATCACCGCCGCCCGGAGGGGCGGACAGGTGACGCTGCTGGAGCCCAACGAGCGGTTGGGCAAGAAAGTGAATATCACCGGAAAGGGACGCTGCAACGTCACAAACGACTGCGACAGGGAGACGCTGCTGGGCAGCATCCCCGGCAATGGGCGGTTTCTGTACGGCGCGCTGACGCGGTTCACGCCGCGGGACGCCATATCGTTTTTCGAGGGTCTGGGTGTGCCGCTGAAGGTGGAGCGGGGCAGCCGGGTGTTCCCGGTGTCCGACAGTGCCTTCGACATCACCAACGCGCTGGAGCGGGAGATGAAACGCTGCCGCGTCCGCTGGGTGCGCGACCGGGCACTGTCCGTGGAGACGGAGGACGGCGCGGTGCGCGCCGTGACGGGGGAGAATGGGACGTACCCCGCCGGTAAGGTCATACTGGCAACCGGCGGTATGTCCTATCCCGGCACCGGCTCCATCGGCGACGGATACCGTATCGCCGCCGCGCTGGGGCACACCGTTGTGGAGCCTCACGCGTCGCTGGTGCCGCTGTGCTGCGCGGGGACGGACTGCCCGGATATGCAGGGGCTGAGTCTGCGGAACGTGGAGCTGACGGTTTTCAACGGGAAGAAAAAGCCGGTGTACCGGGAGCTGGGCGAGCTGCTCTTCACCCATTTCGGCGTGTCGGGGCCGCTGGTGCTGTCCGCCAGTGCCCACCTGCGCCGGTGGGAGGGGGAGCGGTACACGCTGTCCATCGACATGAAGCCGGCGTTGGACGAGAAGAAGCTGGATGCCCGCATCCTGCGGGACATCGGGGACAATCCCAACCGGGATATGAGCAATATCGCCGGGGGACTGGTGCCCCACAGCATGGTGCCGGTGCTGCTGCGCCGTGCAGGACTTTCCGGAGGGGAGAAGGCAAACAGTCTGACGAAGGAGCAGCGGCAGGCACTGGTGCAGACGCTGAAGCACTTTACACTGGAGATCACCGCGCCGCGGCCGATCAGTGAGGCCATCGTCACCGCCGGCGGCGTGAAGGTGGGGGAGGTAGCCCCCAACACCATGGCGTCCAAGAAGGTGGCGGGGCTTTACTTCGCCGGAGAGGTGCTGGACGTGGACGCCTACACCGGCGGATTCAATTTGCAGATCGCGTGGGCGACAGGATATGTGGCGGGACTGTCCGCTGCGGAAAGCGAGGAAACAGCATGACTGACAGACATTTTGCCGTAGCTATCGACGGGCCCTCCGGCGCGGGAAAGAGCACGATGGCGCGTGCCGCCGCGGAGGCTCTGCATATTTTATATGTGGACACCGGAGCCATTTACCGTACCATCGGCGTATATATGTACCGCCACGGCATCGACCCCACCGACGCTGCTGCCGTTACGGCGGCTCTGCCGGAGATCACCGTGTCCCTGCGGCACGATGAGGACGGCTTGCAGCGGATGTATCTGAACGGGGAGGACGTGACGAGGGAGATCCGGCTGCCCGCCATCTCCAGGTACGCCTCCGACGTGTCCGCCATCCCCGCCGTGCGGGACTATCTCATGGAGCTGCAGCGGTCGCTGGCGCGGGAGCACAGCGTCATCATGGACGGACGGGACATCGGCACGGTGGTGCTGCCCGACGCGGACGTGAAGATCTTCCTCTGCGCCGATCTGGAGACTCGCGCCCGCCGCCGCTGTCTGGAGCTGGAGCAGCGGGGCACGCCCAAGGCGTTCGAGGAGGTGCTGCAGGAGATGGAGCAGCGGGATTATAACGACACCCACCGCGCCGCCGCGCCCCTCCGCCCGGCGGACGACGCCATTATGATCGACAACACGGACATGGACTTCCATAGTAGTCTCGATCTGCTGTTGGACGTGATCAAGGGGAGCGTGGGCGCGTGAGGAACAAGTTTTACGCCGCTGTGTGGCGCGTGCTGCGCCCGCTGGTGCTGTTTTTCCTGCCGGTGGATCTGCGTGGCACGGAGAATCTGAAGGAGGGGGAGCCGGTGCTGCTGTGCGCCAACCACTCCAGCGCGTGGGATCCCATCATGTTCGTGCTGTCCATGCCCCAGCGGTTCAACGTGCGGATCATGGCGAAAAAGCAGCTGTTCTCCATCCCCATCGTGGGCGGCTTCCTGCGGGCAATCGGCGTGTTCCCGGTGGATCGGGGACACAGCGACATCGGCGCGGTCAAGACGGCAATATGCAGCCTGCGGGACGGGTGGAACCTGTTCCTGTTCCCGGAGGGGACGCGGGTGAAGGAGCCGGGACGGGCGGAGATCAAGTCCGGCGCGGGCATGATGGCGATACGCGCCGGGGTGAAGCTGGCACCGGTGTTCATCGGCACGAAGAAGCGGATTTTCCGCAAAACGCCCATCATTATCGGCGAACCCTTTGAACCGGAGTACACGGGGCGCAAGGGGACGGCGGAGGAGTACACCGCCAACTCCCGCGAGGTCATGCGCCGCGCCTACGCAATGGGAGGCATACAATGCGAGTGATACTGGCGGAGACGGCGGGCTTCTGCTACGGCGTGGAGCGGGCGGTGAGGCTGGCGGAGCAGACCGCGCGGGAAAAGGGCGGCTGCGTCATGCTGGGCAGCATCATCCACAACGACAAGGTGGTGGGGCAGCTGGAAGCACTGGGAGCGCGGCAGGTGCAGTCCGTGGAGGACGTGCACCCCGGCGACACGGTGCTGCTCCGCGCCCACGGGGAGCGTGCGGAGGTTATCCGCGCATTGGAGGCGAAGGGCGTCGGCGTGATCGACGCCGCCTGTCCCCACGTGCTGCGGATACACCGACTGGTGGAGCAGGCGGAAAAGCAGGGGCGCACGCCGCTCATCATCGGCGAGGCACACCACCCGGAGGTCGTGGCGGCAGCCAGCCGCAGCACCCGCAGCGTGGTGGCGGAGAACCCGGAGGAGCTGTCCAAATGGCTGGATGGCGACGCTGCGCGGCGCGATCTGGGCTTGTCGGTCGTCGCGCAGACCACCTGTATTCGCTCGGTGTGGGATGAGTGCGTAAAAATTTTAAAAAAACAGTGTACAAACGCAGAAATATTTGATACAATATGTGATGCTACGCAAAAACGTCAGTCTGAGGCGGCGAATATCGCCGGTCAGGTGGACGTTATGGTCGTGGTCGGAGATCGTAAGAGTGCCAACACCAAACATTTAACGGAGATCTGCAGTGCCCACTGTTCCCGCGTTTACCAGGTCGAGGGAGCCGAGGGAGTACAGACTGACTTTCTTAATGGATGTTCTGTGGCGGGGCTTACAGCCGGCGCGTCCACGCCTGCGGGCATCATTAAGGAGGTATATGCAAGAATGAGCGACGAGATCAAGAACATGGAAGCTACCGAAGAGAGCTTCGAGGAAATGCTGGAAAAATCTTTTAAGACTTTGAATACAGGAGAGAAGGTAACCGGTATCGTAACGGCGATCGGCCCCACCGAGGTGCAGGTCGATCTGGGCTGCAAGCAGGCGGGCTACATTTCCGTGGACGAGCTGTCCGCCGATCCCAATGTCAAGCCTGAGGATGTGGTGAAGGTCGGCGATGAGATCGAGACTTACATCATCCGCGTCAACGATGTGGAGGGCTATGCCATGCTGTCCAAGAAGCGTTTGGACGCTGTCAAGGTCTGGGAGGACATCGAGAAGGCGCGCGAGGACAAGACCACTCTCGAGGGCAAGGTCACCGAGGAGAACAAGGGCGGCATCGTCGTCAACGTCAAGGGCGTGCGCGTGTTCGTGCCCGCTTCCCAGTCCGGTCTGCCCCGCGGTGCCGAGCTGAGCACCATGATCGGTCAGACCGTCTCCCTGCGTATCACGGAGGTCAACCGTGCCCGCCGCCGCGTGGTCGGCTCCATCAAGGCGGTCACCTACGAGGCGCGTCAGGCGGCACAGGCCGAGATCTGGAACAACATCGAGGTCGGCAAGCACTACACCGGCACCGTGAAGTCCATGACTTCCTACGGTGTGTTCGTGGACATCGGCGGCGTGGACGGTATGGTACATATCTCCG
>OLYN01001106.1_pt1 | contig 14145 bp, 8 predicted proteins | sample 1674231 | NCBI WGS metagenome assembly OLYN01 (sample SAMEA103958153, study PRJEB25191) | human gut metagenome
GGTAATCGGCCAGATCCGTGGCGTTGATGAAGCCCTTCTGCGCGGCCAGCAGCATAGCCTCCGGCTTTGCACGAAGGCTGGAAAGCATCGGAGCCATGATCTGCAGGCAAAGCTTCGTCGTGTCCACGCAGTCAAACACGGCCTCCTTGTCCTCCTGCATATCCTTATTATAGGCCAGCGGAAGCCCCTTGAGCGTCGTCAGAAGCGCGATCAGATCGCCGTAGACCCGCCCGGTCTTGCCGCGGCACAGCTCAGCCATGTCCGGGTTTTTCTTCTGCGGCATGATGGAAGAGCCGGTCGTAAAGCCGCTGTCCAGCTCAATAAACTGAAATTCCCAGCTCGACCACAGGATCAGCTCCTCGGAAAGCCGCGACAGATGCATCATGACCAGCGCGCACGCGCTCATCAGCTCCACGCAGAAATCGCGGTCCGATACGCCGTCGAGACTGTTTTCACACACGGCGGCAAAGCCGAGCTTCTGCGCTTCAAACACGCGGTCGGTCGGATATGTCGTCCCGGCCAGCGCACAGCAGCCGATGGGGGAGGCGTCCGTGCGCTTATACGCGTCCGCAAGCCGTCCATAGTCGCGCTCCAGCATCATCGCATACGCCAACAGCTGCTGGCCAAATGTGATCGGCTGTGCCCGCTGCAAATGCGTGTAGCCGGGCATAATGGCGTCCTTGTTCGCCTCCGCCTGCGTATGCAGCGCCTGCATGACGGCCAGAACCAGCGCTTGCAGCGCCTTGATCTCATCCTTTAAATACATCCGCAGATCAAGCGCGACCTGATCGTTGCGCGAACGCGCCGTGTGGAGCTTTTTGCCCACATCGCCGATGCGCTTCGTAAGCTCCGCCTCGACAAACATATGAATGTCCTCAGCCTGCGGGTCGAGCTGCAGCGCTCCGGATTCCAGATCGGCCAGAATGCCCGCCAGACCGTCGATGATCGCATCCGTATCCGCCTGCGTCAGAATGCCGCATTTGGCAAGCATTGCGGCGTGTGCCATGGAGCCGGTGATATCCTGCCTGTACATCCGTCCGTCGACGGCGATCGAAGAGTTGAATGCGTCAGCCAATGCCGAAGTCTCCGCCTCCGACCGGCCCGCCCAAAGCTTGTTCATGGTGCGTTCTCCCTGCATGATATTTGCAAAGCCTCCCCTTGCCATGCCCCGCATGGTAAGGGGAGGTGGATTTTTACAGCTTCCCCTGCTCCCGCAGCGCCTGCACCTTGGTCGGCAGGCCCCAGATGTTGATGAAGCCCTCGGCCTCGGCCTGGTTGAAATCGCTCTCGCCGAATGTGACGAGATTCTCAGAATACAGAGAATACGGCGAGGTAATGCCGGCGTTGATCATGTTGCCCTTGTAGAGCTTGAGCTTGACCGTGCCGGTGCAGAACTCGTTGGCCTTTTTCGCGAACGCTGTCAGCGCCTCCTGCAGCGGGGTGTACCACTTGCCGTTGTAAATGAGGTCGGCATAGTCGACGGCCAGCTTTTCCTTCATATGCAGCGTTTCCTTGTCGAGCGTGAGCATTTCCAGCTGCTCATGCGCGAAATAGAGGATCGTGCCGCCCGGCGTCTCATAAATGCCGTGATCCTTCATGCCGATGAGCCGGTTTTCGACGATATCCAGAATACCGACGCCGTTCTCGCCGCCGAGCTTGTTGAGCTTGCGGATGATGTCGGAAACCTTCATCTTCTCGCCGTTGACCGCCACGGGGACGCCCGCCTCAAAGCTGACGGAAACCGTCGTGGGCGTGTCGGGCGCCTGATAGGGGGACACACCCATTTCAAGGAACAGCGCCTTGTCAAGATCCGGCTCGTTCGCGGGATCCTCAAGATCAAGGCCCTCGTGGCTCAGGTGCCAGAGGTTCTTATCCTTGGAGTAGTTCGTCTCGCGGGAGATCTTCAGCGGCACATGATGCGCCTCGGCGTAGTCGATTTCCTCGTCACGGGACTTGATCTCCCACTCTCTCCACGGTGCGATGATCGCCATGTCGGGTGCGAAGCGCTTGATAGCCAGCTCGAACCGGACCTGATCGTTGCCCTTGCCGGTCGCGCCGTGCGCGATGGCGTCTGCACCCTCGGCCAGCGCGATCTCGGCCAGCTTCTTGCCGATGACGGGCCGTGCAAACGCGGTGCCGAGCACGTATTTTTCATATTTCGCGTCCATCATGACGGATGGGACGATAATATCGTCGCACATCTCGTCGGTGAGGTCGGCGATGATCAGCTTGCTCGCGCCGGTCTTGATGGCCTTTTCCTCCAGTCCGTCCAGCTCGTCGCCCTGACCGACATCAGCCGCGACGGCGATGATCTCCGGATCGTTGTAATGCTCCTTCAGCCACGGGATGATGACCGAGGTATCAAGGCCGCCAGAATAGGCCAGAACGATTTTTTTGATCTTGCTCTTATCCATGTGAAAACCCTCCATAAAGCTCCGTTGTGCGGTTGTTTTTCTTTATGCACGTAATATACACACTTTATGCAGAAAAGTCAAGCATAAAATTTATAAATATTCATTTATGTGAAAAAACAATGCATACCCATCCGTACACGCCCGCCGTTTTGTGCAGAATGAAAAAAACTTTACTTTTTCCGCCAAAGCGCGTAAAATTTGAGGTAACAGACGGGAACCGTTTCCGCTGTAGGGGCCGATGCCCACATCGGCCCGGCAGGGCAGACCGGTTCCACAGAGGATTTTGGCGAATTCGCAGCTGCGGAACGGGCCGATGTGGGCATCGGCCCCTACAATATGCTGCATACAGGAATGAATATGCAAAAAAAAGCTGGTTTTGGAACCATCGATCCCCACCGGCGCGATCTCTGCGCCGCCGTACTGGCGCTCTGCGCGCCGGACTTTGCGGAAAAACCCGCCTCCGCGCAGGAATTTCTATCCGCACTCTATCAGAAGCTCTGCGCGCAGATGTTCCCGGACGGACTGCCGGAGGTTCCCGTACTGACGGCGGACGAGACGGCGTACCTGTCCGCGCTGGAAGCGGCGCTTTACGGCCCGGCGGACAGCTTCGACCCCTATCTCGATCTGCTGCCACTGCCGGAAGACGCGATTTCCGGAAGCCGCGTGGAGGCGCAGTATGCCAGATTTGAGCAGGCCGTGCGGGAAAGCCATCTTATGGCCGTCATGCGCCTCGGCATGGAATCGACGCCCTTCGACCCCGCATCGCATACCATCGGCGTCCACAATATCGCTCTGCACACGGCCATTCTCGCGAAAAAGGCCGGGTTCCCGGTCGACCTGCCGCTGGTCAGCGCGGCGGCGCTGGGACATGACATCGGAAAATTCGGCTGCCGGGGCGAGGATCTGAGCCGCATTGCCTATCTGCACTATTATTACACCTGGCAGTGGTTCAGCCGCCATGACATGGAGGAGATCGGCTATATCTCCGCAAACCACTCCACGTGGGACCTGGAATTTGAAAACCTGCCCATCGAGTCTCTGCTTCTCATCTACGCGGACTTCCGCGTCCGCGGCACGAGAGCGCCCGGCGAAAAGGAGCGTATGCGCATCTATTCGCTCAAGGACGCGTATGAGATGATCTTTTGCAAGCTGGCCGACATGACGCCGGAAAAGACGCTCCGCTACCAGAACGTCTATCACAAGCTGAGCGATTTTGAAAATCTGCTCCGAAGCCGCGGCGTCAGCCCGGAGCTGACGGAAACCGAGCTTCTGCCGCATGAGACAAAGGATCCATCGCTCATGAACGCGGAGCAGGCACTTCAGGCGCTGCGCGACCTGACGCTGGACGGCTCCATCCGCCTCATGCACACGCTCTCGACCGACCAGACGCTCGAGCAGCTGCTCGAACAGGCCAAGGGCGAAAAAAATCTCCAGCGGATCCGAATGTACCTGCGCCTGCTGGAGGAATACAGCACCTATATGACGAGGGCCAACAAGCGCAAGACGCTTGTGCTCCTGTATGAGCTTCTCATGCACCCGGACGGCGACGTGCGCCGCATCGCCGGGCGCATCATGGGCAAAATTCTTGCGAATGCCGGCCCGCGCTACCGCAAGGAGCGGCCGCTTTCTGCGAAGGACGGCCAGATGCCGCCCGCCGTGATGGCGCTTTTGTCGGAATCTGCCGAGCTTTGGACACATTATATCGGCCTCTGTCTGCACCCGGATTACCGCATTTCCAGCAAGCACGCGCTGCGCATCTCCAACTCGCTCAAGACCATCTGCCAGAGCCTGTTTGCCTCCTGCGAGGAAAAGGAGGCCGGGCCGCTGGTCAAGCCGCTTCTGAACGCGCTGACCGAGGCGCGGGACGAAGACCGGTTCGTGCTGGTCGACGCGCTGTGCCATGTGCCGTGCCGCTATCTGCCAAAAAAGGAGCTGCCGGAGCTGTCCGCCCGCCTTGCCGCCATGCTCGGCACGGGAAACCCGGAGCTGGATATCATCACGCTGCATATGCTCCTGCGCCTGACCCACGCCGAGCAGGGCCTGCGGCCGGCCGTCTGCGCCGCCGTGCGGCAGTACGCGCCGCGCTGGGAGGATCATCTGGCCCACGACTGGCTCAAAGCAAGGCTGCTGGCGGAGCCGTTCGCGGCGTTGGACGCGCGGACCGTCTCGCAGATCCACCTCAGCAACCTGAAAAACGCCGTCCACTGGACGGTCAAGCTCACGCAGATCAATATGCTGCTGGAATATGTCCGGACGCACCCGGAGACGGCGTTCCACACGGCGCTGCATTTTTCCAATCTGCTCTGCGTCAGCGAGCATCTTCCCGTGCGTGAGGCGGCGGGCAACGCGCTGCTTTCTGTGGCCCCCGATCTGCTCGTCGACCAGATCAACGAGATCGGCATCGACCTGACGCGCGAGCTGGAATCCGGGCAGGAGCAGATCTCGCGCTTCATCCCGCCGTATCTGGGAAGGCTTTTGTGCCTGCTGCCGGAAAAGGAGCTGGGCGAGTCTGTAGAGTCTATCGGAAAGCTTGCCTGCGGCGCGTCCATCCGGCCTGCACGCGTGGCGCTGTTTACGCTCGGCGAGGCGCTGAATGTGCTGCCGGAGCAGGAGGCGCAGATCGCTGATCACATCCTCGGCCTCATCCTCACCGGCATTTCCCACTATGACGAGACGATCCACCAGACGGCGCTGGCCGTCCTCTGCCGCGATATTTTCGGCCGCGACCAGCTTTCCCTTGCCAGAAAGCATGATATTTTCGTCCGTCTGCACAAAAAGCTCCTGACGCTTTTGGCAGAACCGCGCACCGGCCAGCTGACATTCTTCAACTGCGCGGCCATGCTCAACCATCTGTACCGCTATACCGTCCGGCAGGAGCTGCTGGAGGGGCCGTTCCGCTTCCCGCCGGAAAAACCCGCCGCGTTTTTCCCCGGCACGTTCGACCCGTTTTCCGTCGGCCATAAGCAGATCGTGCAGGAGATCCGCGCACGCGGCTTCGAGGTCTATCTGGCCGTCGACGAGTTCTCGTGGAGCAAGAAAACGCTCCCCAAGCTCCTGCGCCGCCGCATCGTTTCCATCTCGACCGCCGACCAGTGGGACACGTATCTGTTCCCTGACGAGATCCCCGTCAATATCGCCATGCCGGACGATCTTGCCCGCCTGCGGCAGCTGTTTCCGGGCAGAGACGTCTATCTTGTCGCAGGCAGCGATGTGATCGCCAACGCCTCGGCGTACAAGCACACAGAGCCCGGCACAGCTGCGGACTATGACCACATCATCTTCTGCCGCGACGGCAGTGCCGACCGCGCGGCCCTGGCCTCGATCATCCGGGGAAAGCTCCTGCTTCTGTCGCTGCCGCCGTTTTATGAGACAGTCAGCTCCACGCGCATCCGTGCTTCGGTCGACCAGAATCTTGATATCTCCATGCTCGTTGCACCGGTCGTGCAGACGTATATTTATGAATGCGGCCTGTACGTCCGTTCCCCGGAGCAGAAGGACGTGCTGCGGCGCGAAGCGCTCTATTTCCGAAATGTCACGCAGGACGAGCAAACGCTCCCGCAGGCCGTCCGGGCCTGTATGCGGGGCAAAAAAGCGCCCCGCGCGGCGCTTCTGCTCGCAAGACCTGCGCGTCTGCTCGGCTGGGCGGCGGGACATACGATTTTGCTGGACGATCTGTATGACGCGCTCGGCTCTCTGGACGCGTGCAGCTATGTGCGCCAGCACGCCTCCGGCCAGATCCTGTTCGTTGACGCGGCGCAGGCCGAGGGGGAGGACGCGCTGCGGATGCTCCTCAACGAGCTGCTTGCCAGAAGTCTTGAGCAGGGGCACACCTATGCGCTCTGCCGCTGTGGGGAAGACCAGACGGAGCTGCAGAGTGCCCTGCGCCAGCTCGGCTTTACACAGGCCGCAGACGGCATCTATTATGTCGATATGCGCAACCCCGTCATGCTCCTGCAGGACGCCATGCTCTGCATCAAGCCCCCGCACCGCGACGCACCCGCTGTGCGCGAGGCCGTTTTGCAGACCCGGCCCCGCCTGCGCATGGCGCTCAGCGCCATGTTCCCTGGCAAGCTCCTTCTGTGCTTCGACACGGAAATGCTCAATCAGGCCATTGCCCAACGCATTGAGCGCATGAACGGCGTGCAGGACGTGCCCGAGGGCGTCTGGCAGCTCGGGCGGTATATGTGCGTGCCCTACGGGAAAATTTTTGCGGACGCCATCGTGCCCAATACGGTCACGAAGACGCTCCACGTGGAAAAATGCTACGCGCCCGACGTGCGCAGCTTCACGATCGAGGAATACCCGGATTATTCTCCGCTGCCGGGACAGGTTCGCACGCTGCGCTCGTTCCACCGGCCCATTATTCTGGTCGACGATCTGCTGCACAAGGGCTACCGCATCGAAAAGCTCGACCGCGTCTTCCGGCAGGAGCAGCTTGCCGTTGACCGCATTGTTGTCGCCGTCATGTCCGGCTATGGCCGCGATCTGATGCGCGTGCAGGGCAGACGGGCTGAGTGCGAGTATTTTATTCCGAATCTCCATTACTGGGTCACGGAGAGTCTGCTCTATCCCTTTATCGGCGGCGACAGCGTCGCGGGCCGCAGGCAGAAGGAGCGGATGCTCCCGTCTGTCAATATGATCCTGCCGTATGTCTATCCCGGCTATTTCTTCGACGTGACGGAAGGGAGCATCCGGGGCCTTTCAAAAACGGCGCTGGAAAACGCCATGCAGATCCTCCGCGCGCTTGAACGCGAGCACCAGCGCGTGTTCTCGGCTGCCCTGACCATCCGCCGCCTCGGCGAAGCCCTGACGCAGCCCCGCCTGCCCGACAAGGGCGACTGCATGACCTTCGATTTCTCCCTCCCGGCCTCCAGCTACCTCGAAGAAGACCTCTCCCGTCTGGACCGCATCTGCCGCTGAGTGCCTGAGAGGCCGAGCGGCAGACAGCTGCGAAAAGCGGAAGCCCAATGCGAATTCGTGACTGCACTGCGTAGGGGCGGACGACTCTGTCCACCCGCAGAATACAGTGTTTTTCGTGAATTTGCGGCGAATTCGCAACATTTATCGGGCCGACAGAGTCGCCGGCCCCTAACAGACGCTTCCACAAAAAAGCTGTGCCCCGGCTGCCTGACGGCAGCCGGGGCGCGGTTGCTTATTTGGTTCTGCTGCAGCCGGTGCAGCTGTCTTCGGGCTTGATGCACGGTTCGTTTTTCCCGGGGAAGAACGCGTCCATCGGGAAATCGATCTGGCTGAAGACCTCGCAGGGGCTTTCCGTGCTCGTGCCGCCCACCGGCGGGCAGGTCTTCGACGGAACGCAGTAGTCGAACGTCGGGATGAGCAGCTGCGTGTCGCGTTCGAGCCGGACGATGGAGAACTGTCCAATCGTGACAAGCAGGCGCTTGCATTCGCCGGTCAGCACCAGCGGCTCGTCGAAGCAGCCCAGCAGCGCCTCCGGGATGGCGGGCGAGGCTTCGTTCTGGCAGCAGCAGTTGCACGCCTCCATCACGCGCGAGCCGAGGATGATCGGGTCGACCGTCTCCGCAATGGCCCGCGGCAGCGAGACGGACTGCAAAGACTTCTTACAAAGGCACGTCAGATCGTCCCGGCTGGAGAAAATGCGTGCGCTCGTTTCCCCGCCGAACAGAACCAGCCGCTTGGAGAACACGGCAAGGCCCGTGACGGTATTCGTGCGTCCGGCCGAGAGCGTCGCGTCGGCAATGACGCGGTAATAGAACGTTACGTCGACCGTAAAATAGCCGGAGGAGTAGGGAACCGGCTCCACCTGTACCTGAGTAAAGAGCAGCTCCACATACCGCGCCTTTGCGCTTGCCGCGCAGTCGAGCGTCTGCTGGGAGTCGACCGTTAAGTACACGCGCAGATCCTCAATGCAGTCCTTGGCGAGACAGCTGTCTGTGATTTTCCCCGTATGCACACAAACCGCTTCACGGATGCCGCGCAGATCACAGGTCTTGCCCGTCTGTGCAGGTTCAGACATTCGGATGACCTCCTATATATGATATCGTAAAGGTTCGCGTGGCCGAAACAGGGTCGTTCACGCTTCGCTTTCATAACAGTTTATGCAAAACCGCCCGTATGTGAAACACCGCGCGGGGAAATTGAACCCGAAATTGCGTGGACAAATGCGGAAATATGTGCTAAGATGATAGATGAATTCTAAATTGGTGAGGTATGCCTGCACATGAAACTGGATATCATGGGGCTGCAATTTGATAATGTCACGATGGACGAGGCCTCTGCGCGCGCGGAACAGATCCTTGCGGGCAAAAAGACCTGCTATGCCGTGACCCCGAACGCCGAGATCGCCTATGAGGCGCTGTACGACGAAACGTTCCGCGCGCTCATCAACGGCGCCGATCTCGTCCTGCCGGACGGCGCAGGCGTTGTGCTCGCGTCGAAGCTTCTCAAAACGCCGCTGAAGCAGAAGGTCGCGGGCGTCGATTTTGCCGACCGCCTGCTGTCTATCCTCGAAAAGACCGGCGGCGGGCTGTTCCTGCTCGGCAGCAAGCCCGGCGTTGCGGAGCTTGCCGCGCAGAAAATGACAGAAAAGCACCCGAAGCTGTACATCTGCGGCATGAACGACGGCTATTTCAAGGATGAAGCACCGGTCATCGAGAAGATCAATGCCGCAAAGCCCGATGTACTTTTCGTCTGCCTCGGCGCGCCGAAGCAGGAGCTGTTTATGAAAAATCATCTGGACGAGCTGCATATCAAGCTTATGATCGGCCTCGGCGGCTCGCTCGACAGCTTCGCGGGCACGGTCAAGCGCGCTCCAAAGTGGATGATCCGCTGCAATCTTGAGTGGCTCTACCGGCTCATCAAGGAGCCGAAGCGGTTCGGACGGATGCTCCGGCTGCCAAAATACCTGTTCGCCGTGCTTGGCAAACGGATAAGAGGGTAAGCAATATGGGAAAACTGATCGTGTTTGAAGGAACCGACGGAACAGGGAAGTCGACGCAGTTTGCGCTTCTGACAAAGCGCCTGCAAAACGAGAACGTTTCATTCCGCCGTCTGCAATTTCCGCAGTATCTGGAGCCGTCGTCAGCGCTCATCCGGATGTACCTGAACGGCGAGTTCGGCGAGAACCCGAACGATGTCAACGCCTACGCGGCCTCCACATTCTATGCCGTTGACCGCTTCGCGTCCTATCAGCGCGTGTGGAAAAACGACTATGCCTCGGGCGGCCTGATCCTGTCCGACCGCTATACGACCTCCAACGCTGTCCACCAGGGCGGCAAGCTGGAGGGAAAGGCGCGGGAGGAATTCTTCTCGTGGCTCTATGATCTGGAATTCAACCGCATGGGCCTGCCGAAGCCGGATCTGGTCCTGTGGCTCGATATGCCGGTCGAGATCGCCGAGACGCTCATGCGCAGACGCGAGAGCGACACCGGCACGAAGGCCGATATCCACGAGCGCGACGACGGGTACCTGCACAAATGCCGCGAGGTCGCGCAGCAGGCGGCGGATTATTTCGGCTGGACGCGCGTTTCGTGCGTCCGGGACGGAAAGCTCCGCTCCATCGAGGATATCCACGAGGAATTGTATGCACGTGTAAAATCATGTTTGGAGGAAGTGTGATACCATGGTATATATCATCTTGGGTAAGGGCTTTGAGCCGATGGAAGCAATTGCGCCGTGCGACATTCTGCGGCGCGGAGGCGCGGAGGTCCGTTTTGCCGGGATCGGCGGGACGCTGATCGAGGGCGGCCACGGCATTTCGGTGCAGGCGGACTGCACCGTTGAGCAGATGAAGCTGGCGGACACCGATATGGTGCTCCTGCCGGGCGGACTCGGCGGCGTGCATTCGATCCTTGCAAGTGAAACTTCGATGAACTTTATCCGCCTTGCGTATGAAAAAAACTGCTATGTCGCAGCTATCTGTGCTGCGCCGACTATTCTTGCGAGACTTCACATCACGGATGGACGCAAGGCAACCTGCTATCCCGGCATGGAAGACCAAATGGGCACAGCACAGATGATCCCCTGCGGCGCAGTGCAGGACGGGAACGTCATCACCGGCCGCGCAGCCGGCTCTGCCGACGAATTCGGCCTCGCCTGCCTGCGGGCGCTCAAGGGTGAGGATACGGCCCGTCAGGTCGCCTCCGACATTGTCTACCGCGCATAAGGGAGGAACACATGGCAGATTTGACCCCGAATAAGCGTCCGGACGGGCAGTCGCCGGAAGACGGCGGGCTGGAAAAAAGTCTGGAATCGCTTTCGCTCGACGAGCTGCTTGCGTCCGTCAAGGACGATCTTGCGCGCGTCGACGCGATGATGAACGACAAGGATGAGGCAGAGCAGGCCAAAACGCAGGCCGAGGCCGAGCTGGAGCAGGAGACGCAGCCGCAGAAGCAGACGCCCAATATGCCTCCGCTGTTCGAGCCGAAGATCCCGGAGGAATACGCGGATCTGACCGTCGACCAGCAGCCGCAGGAGCCGGAACCGGCGGAGGAAAAAAAGCACGGACGGCTGCCGTCCGGCATCCGGGTGCTGCTGTATGTGTGCTGCGTGCTGGCCGCGTCGGTGCTGCTTGCCGTGTTTGCGTGGCGCTGCGCGGACGATGTGCTGTCCCTGACCAAGCCGGACGCAGAGGTGACCGTCACCATTGCAGACGGCGCGACGATCTCGCAGATCGCAAAGGAACTGCGGGACAGTGGCCTTGTCCGTTCGGAAACGCTTTTCAAGCTGTACTGCTGGGCCACCCACGCCGAGCGCACCATTGAGCCGGGTACGTATTCGCTCAACAGCCGCTATGACTATCATGCGCTTGTCAGCAATATGGTCGAGGCCAGCCCCGACCGCTCTGTCGTGGAGATCACCATCCCCGAAGGCTACGAGTGCGAGGATATCTTCCGTCTGCTGGAGGAAAACGGCGTCTGCTCGTATCAGGATCTGGCGAACGCCGCGTCGACCTATGAATTCGACTATGCGTTCCTGCAGGAGATCCCCTACGGCAGCGAGAACCGGCTGGAGGGCTATCTCTTCCCGGATACCTACCAGTTCTATATGGGAGACGACCCGGAGAACGTCATTGACAAATTCCTGCGCAACTTCGACAACAAATTCACCAGCGACCTCTATGACGCGCTGGACGCGCTGAACGACCGCCTTGCCCAGCGCATGCGGGAGAATGCGTTCACCGAAACGGAGATCACGGACGCCAAGCTTTCGCTCTACGACCTCATCACGGTCGCATCCCTCGTCGAAAAGGAGACGGCCAGAACGTCCGAGAGCGCAACCATTGCTTCCGTCATCTATAACCGCCTGTGCAGCAAGCTCTATCCCTGCCTGGAGATCGACGCGACCATCCAGTATGCGCTTGCCGAGCGCAAGGAGATCCTGTCCAACGCAGACAAGGGCGTTCTCAGCCCCTATAACACCTACACGAACGCGGGCCTGCCCGCGGGCCCGATCGCGAACCCCGGCATGAATTCCATCCGTGCCGCGCTTTACCCGGCGGAGACGAAATATTATTTCTATGCGCTGGATACGACCGGCGTCCACCACTTCTCCGAGACGTATTACGAGCACCAGAACTTCCTGAACGAGCTCGCGGGCAAGGACGAAGAGGCAGACCAGCAGACCGGTACGGGCGATGAAACCACCGCAGATCAGACCGGCGACACCGCAGATACGGAGAATCAGACAGATGGATAGACGCAAACCGGAGCTTTTATGCCCAGCGGGGGATATGGAAAAGCTGCGCATGGCCGTCGCCTACGGCGCGGACGCGGTCTATCTGGCCGGAACCAGCTTCGGTATGCGCTCGTTTACCGCCAACTTTACCCCGGACGAGCTGCCGCAGGCGATCAAGCTTGCGCATGACGCGGGCGTGAAGGTGCACTGCACGGTCAATATCATGCCGCGCAACGACGAAGCCGCCGCGCTCCCGGCTTATCTTGAGCAGCTGGACGCGGCGGGCGTCGACGCGCTGATCCTTGCGGATCTCGGTGCGTTCATGATGGCCGGGAAATACGCCCCGCACTGCCAGCGCCATATCTCGACGCAGCAGTCGGTTGCAAACTACGCATGTGCGCAGAGCTGGTTTGATCTCGGAGCCAGCCGCGTCGTGCTTGCGCGGGAGCTGAGCCTGAAGGAGATCATGGAGATCCGCGCGCGCGTTTCGCCGGAGCTGGAGCTGGAAACGTTCTGCCACGGGGCCATGTGCGTGTCCTATTCCGGCCGGTGTCTTCTCAGCAATTATATGACCGGCCGCGACTCCAACCGCGGCCAGTGTGCCCAGCCCTGCCGGTACCAGTACGCGCTGATGGAGGAAAAGCGCCCCGGCGAATATTTCCCCGTCTTCGAGGATGAAAAGGGCACGTACATCATGAATTCCCGCGATATGTGCATGATCGACCATCTGGACGAGCTATGCGACGCCGGGATCGACTGCCTGAAGATCGAGGGCCGCGCCAAATCGGCCTATTATGCCGCCATCGTCACCGGAGCCTACCGCCACGTGCTCGACGACGTGTGGGCAGGCCGCACACCGGACAGGATCTGGCGCGACGAGGTCGAGCACGTCTCGCACCGCCATTATTCTACCGGCTTTTACTACGGCCAGCCCGGCCAGTTTACGGAGAACTCCCGCTATCTGCGCGAGTGGCAGATTTGCGCCGTCGTTGAGAAATGCGACGCGGAGGGAAACGCGGTCCTCAGCCTGCGCAACAAATTTGCGGCAGGGGATACCGTCGAGGTCGTCGGCCCGGATCTGCGCCCATTTTCGTGGCAGGTGCCGCCGATGGAGGATCTGGACGGCGTTCCGCTCCTCGAACCCCGCACGCCGCAGATGCGCTTCCGCGCAAAGCTCCCCAAGAGGGTCCCGCCCCTCTCCTTCATCCGCCACGCCGTCGAATTATCCGGCCGATAAGCAAACAACAGGCGCTCCGATTTCTGCGGAGCGCCTGTTGTTTTCGTCAATCCTTATGGTAGCCGAAATTCGAGATCATGAAATCGCTGTCGCGCCAGTTTTCCTTGACGCGTACCCAGGTCTGCAAAAAGACCTTCGTGCCCATGAAGCGTTCGCAGTCCTTGCGTGCATCCGAGCTGATCTTCTTGAGCATCTGGCCGTTCTTGCCGATGATAATGCCCTTGTGGCTGGCCTTTTCACAGTAGATCGTCGCGTCCAGATCAATGATGCCGTCGTCGCGCTCGGAGAATTTTGTAATCTCGACCGCCGTGCCGTGCGGAATTTCCTTTTCGAGGTTCCACAGCAGCTTTTCGCGGATGATCTCGGCCATGACTTGCTTTTCGGGCATATCGGTCGAAATGCCCTCCGGGAACATGAACGGCCCCGGCTGTGCAAAGCCCTCGCAGACCTGCATCAGGCTGTCCAGCCCGTCGTGCCACTTTGCGCTGATGGGAATGACGTCCGTAAAGTCCAGCAGATCCTTATAGGCCGCGATGACCGGCAGCAGCGTTTCCTTTTCCACGGTATCGATCTTGTTGATGACCAGAATCGCCGGAACCTTTGCTTCCCTGATCTTCTCAATCAGCTCCTGCTCCTGCGGGCCGACGTTTGCGATCGGCTCAACCAGCAGAATGACGGCGTCGACGTCGGCGACGGACTGATTGACGACGTTGACCATATAATCGCCCAGCTTTGTGCGCGGTCGATGGAAGCCCGGCGTGTCGATAAACACCAGCTGCGTATCGCCGCGGTCGACGATGGCGCAGATGCGGTTGCGGGTGGTCTGGGGTTTATGGGATA
>OLYN01001118.1_pt1 | contig 14039 bp, 12 predicted proteins | sample 1674231 | NCBI WGS metagenome assembly OLYN01 (sample SAMEA103958153, study PRJEB25191) | human gut metagenome
GCCGCAGGGCATGGCTTGCGCCTGCGTTCGGCGTGCCGCTGCTGGCGTTCTACTGCACCTTCGGGGATATTCTCTCCAACCTGATCTGGTGCGGCATGATGATATGGCTTTCCTACTGCGCCATTCGAGGGCTTGCCTATGCAGAGACCCGGACGGGCGCGGCGCGGAATATGCGGTACTTCCACATCGGCGTGCTGTGCTTTACGTTCGCGGAGTACTTGCTTTGGACGGCGGGCTGCTTCTGGCCGGATACTTCCCCGGCAAGCCCCGTCTTCTGGTGCGATATGCTGCTGACGCTGACCATATTGGGGCTGCTGCCCGCTGTGAGAAAGGCGGTGGACGCATGACCTATATTGAAAACATATTTCTGTGCATGGTGTCCCCGCTGCTGGTGGCTGCTCTGTGCATGGGCAGGCGGCAGCTCCGCTTTTTCCTGTTCTGCATTGCCGGGATGGGGGTGTGCCTGCTTTCGGCTTATATCAACACCTTCCTCGCGGCGGTGTGTCAGGCGGACGCCCTTGCCGCCACGGCGGAGATTGCGCCGGTGGTGGAGGAAATGATGAAGCTGCTGCCGCTGGTGTTCTATCTTCTGGTGTTTGAGCCGGAGGGGGATAAAATCAAGGCTGCCGCAATAACAGTTGCCCTTGCCTTTGCCACCTTTGAAAATGTGTGCTATCTCATTCAGAACGGAGCAGACCGTTTCTCCTTCATCTTCTTCCGTGGCTTCGGCACGGGAGCCATGCACGTTCTCTGCGGTCTGATCGTGGGCGGCGGGCTTGCCTATGCGTGGCAGCGGACATGGCTGAAAATTGCAGGCACCTGGGGACTGCTGGGCGCGGCCATCACCCTCCACGCCGTTTATAATCTGCTCATCGCCTACGGCGGTGCGGCGCAGTATGTGGCCTACGCCCTGCCGGTGCTGCTGGTAGCGGCGGGAAGGCTGTCTACGTTCCGTTTATCGCGGATGAAATAACCGAACATTCACACCTTGAGAGCTGCTTTTTGGCGGCTCTCAAATTTTTTTGGAAAATTTTGCGTTTTGGGTGAGAGTTTTTCCGATTTTATGTACCTATATAAGTGAAAGGGTTTTTAGGCCACAGTTTCAGACAAACCGGAGAGGAGGGTCAAACTGTATGTACGATACCGCAAGACGGGTCGCACTCGTCCGGCAGCGGGTACGGAAAAACACCCGCCGAAGGCAGCAGCACGGCATATACGGACTGAGTGCCGCGTGTATGCTGCTGTTCGCGGCGCTGATGCAGGCGATAAGCACAGTCGTCAGACCGGGACAGACCGCTGCATGGGGCGTGTTCGGCGCGATGCTGCTGCGCGAGGATGCGGGCGGCTATGTGCTGGTGGCTGTTGTATCCTTTGCCGCCGCGGCGGCAATCACCGCGCTGTGCATGCGGTTCAGGATCAGAGAAAACCGGAAAAAGGGCGGGACAGGCAAGCCGGACCCGCAGGAACAGGAGGGAAAAACGACATGAAGAAACGAATACTCAGCATTCTGCTTCTATGCTGTATGGTGCTGACCATGATGCCCGCGACGGTCTTCGCGGCGGGCGGAGAAGTCCGTCCCGTTGCCACCCAATACACCTATACGCTGCATTACGATGCCAACGGCGGCAGCGGCGCGCCGCCAAGTGAGAGCAAGATCAGCTCGGAATATCACGCGTCGTTCCTCATATCGGACAAAATTCCAACCCGTGACGGATATACCTTCAAGGGTTGGGCAGATAGCCCGTATGGGAAGCCGATCTATCTTCGTGCGGACGGCTATTATTGGTATTGCAATGTGGTAAATGGGCAGACTAACTCCAAAACCCTCTACGCCGTATGGGAGGTGCACAATCATAACTGGGGCGAATGGACTTCCAACGGCAACGGAACGCACACACGCACCTGCAACGCGGACAGCAGCCATACTGAAACAGGCAACTGCTCCGGCGGCAAGGCTACATCCACGGAGAGGGCTGTTTGCGAAACCTGTCATACGGCTTACGGAGCGCTTTTGCAGCCTGCAAAAACGGTCATCACCACCCCGCCCACGCTGCGCCTTCCGGCCTATGTCGGCAATGAGTACACCGACAAGGCGCTCATGGGCGGCGAAGCGAAGGCCGAGGGGACGACGACGCCCGTCCCCGGTACGTTCGGCTTCAAGTATTATGAAGGCGGCAGAGTACACCCGGGCGAAAACCATATGGTGATCCGCTTTACCCCCAACGATACGGAGGCATACACCACAGCGGAATGTATCCTTACCGTGACGGGGACAAAGCGCACGATCACAAGAGTCCCGGACGACGTGATCATCACGGACAAGCCCATTGGCACGGCGTTTGAGGATCTGGGGCTTCCCCTTTCCCCTTTCGGCGTCAAGGTAGAGACCAATACCGGTGCGAGCTACAGTCCCGTCCCCGTGACATGGGACGGCTCCACCTATGACCCGAACAAATATGGCGAGCAGATCATTACCGGCGAGCTGCATGTTGAAAAGAGCGGCTTCACGGATGGGCTGGAGCCGACAAACACGGTCAAGGCAACCGCCAGAATAACGCTTATTGACGACCGCGTCTTTACGCCCACGCTGGAGCCGCCCACCTATTCCAAGCAGCTCTACGGCGGAGATCTGTGCTTCCTTGTGTTTGCCGATAAATATCTCTCCGGCGGAACGGCCAAGGTGAACGGCGAAAAGGTTTCCGGCAAATTCACGCTGGACAAAGAGCAGAAAATATACGGACATTCATTGACGGCGAGCACGCTATTGCAGGCGGGGCAGCTGCGGCTGAAGGTCATCTTCACGCCCGACAACCTGAAGCGGTACACCAAGGCGGAATGCACCGTTGACGTGAATGTCATTCCCCGCAAATATATGTATTCCAACGCCAGTTACATTGACAATAGAAAGATCGGCACGCCCTTTGCGGAGCTGAACCTCTCGGATTCATTCAGCTTTTATGCGGTGGGCGATGAAAAAGATCCCGAGGGAACAGGGATGGACTTCGGTATGAATGTCGTCACCTCGTGGGACAGCTCGACCTACGACCCCAATTCGTTTGAGGAGCAGACCATCTACGGCAAAGTCAACCGCGCCGAATTGGAGAAGTATTTCACCATACCCGATGGCACCGACCTCCGAGCCGTGAGAAAGGTTCAGCTGCAGCCTGACCCGGCCGAGACGGAGATCACGCAGCTGCCCGTATTCCGATGGAAGAACGGCGATTTTACGTTGCCCGACAACACCATATTCACATGGCGAAAGCTTCAGGTGGGAACCTACAACGGTGAAGTCGGCACGCTCGTCGGCGGCGTGGCAAAGGTCAAGGGTACGGATACCGTCGCCCCTGGCACGTTCTCCTTCAAGAATACCCCGCCGTTCTACCTCCGGACTCCGGGCGAACACGATGTGACGGTGGTATTCACGCCGGACGACCTGCGTCTCCACAAGCCGACGGAGATTACCATCAAAATCAACGCCATCAAAAACACCATCAGGAATATCGATGAACCGGATCCCATTACCGATAAGCCGTTCGGCACGCCCTTTGCAGAGCTTGGCTTGCCGGAAAATGTGTGCATCAATGCCGTTGACGGCGCATGGCGCTGGATCGACGTGGCATGGGATGAATCGTCCTATGATGCGGAGTCCGTGGATTGGCAGACCATCATCGGCACGCCGGCGCTTAGCGAAGATGACGGAGACATCTTTCAGCAGCCGGAGCCTGCGGTAACAGCCGCGATTCGGGTGAAGCTCATCGATAACCGACCCCCTATGCCGCCGACAATCGTCGCGGAAAGCCTGCCCGACGGCATGGAAGGCGAGGCTTACAGCAACCGCCTGACTGCCAAGGGTACCGCGCCCATCACATGGAGCATTGTGAGCGGCGTCCTGCCCGAGGGGCTTAGCCTAAACGAGGACACAGGAGAGATAAGCGGCACGCCCGCCGGGGAAGGGACCGAGGTCTTTACCGTCATGGCGGTCAACGATTTGGGTGAGGATATTAAGGAGCTTTCCATCACGATAGCCAAGGCTCCCGAGACGGAATACGCCGTCACCGTCAGGGACGACGGCCACGGCACAGGCAGCGCGGATCCCGCCTCGGCGACGGCCGGAACGGAGATCACCTTAACTGCTACGCCAAACGCGGGCTACCACTTTAAGGAGTGGCAGGTTATGAGCGGCGACGTGACGGTAAGGGACGACAAGTTCACTATGCCGAGCGACAACGTGGAGGTCAAGGCCATCTTCGAGGAGGATGCGCCGCCTACGCCCACGGAGTACACCGTCACTTTTGACGGAAACGACGGTACACCCTCTGTCGGCAGCATGACCACCACCAAGCAGAAGCTGACCTCTCTGCCCGATGCTTCCCGCAGCAAGCACAGCTTCAACGGCTGGTACACTGAAAAGAGCGGCGGCACAAAGATCACGACGGATACCGTGTTCTCTGCAAATACCACCGTCTACGCTCACTGGACGCATACCGGAGACAACAATCCGCCCGTCAACTACTACACGCTGCGCTTTGAAACAGGCGGCGGCAGTGCTATTCCCGGCGTGCGGGAAACGTACAATACCTACATGGATTTGACCAAGTATGTTCCCACTCGGCACGGGTATACCTTTGTCGGCTGGTACAGCGAACAGAGCCTTGTGAACAAGGTCTCAGACATTTATCTGACCGGGGATAGGACTGTGTATGCCGGCTGGCGCGCGGTTACAATCCCGCAGACCGGTGACAGCGGTCAAATGAATTTGTGGAGCACCGCGCTATGTGCATCTTTTGCCGGATGCGTTGCACTGATCGTATGGAAAATCAGGCGGCGGGAGAAAAAATCACTGTAAATCCTCAAAAAGTAAAAGTCTTATCTTCAGGGGCGCGGGCAAATAACCCGCGCTCCATACTATTTCCCAAAAGCAGTAAGGTGGCTGCCCTTTAAAAGGACAGCCACCTTACTTTTCTGAGAGGATAAATCCGTTTGTCAGCCTGCATCGGCGGCAAGAGCCTGGTCGATGAGCTTTTGCAGCTTCTCCGCTTGATTTTTTTCCGTGATGGCGCCTACGATGGGGTCGCCCACGATGTTGCCGTTGCGGTCAACCACATAAGTGGTAGGATAGGCAAAGATGTTGGTGGTAAACTTTCCCGCCTCACCATCGGAGTTAAAATACACATTCTGATAGGTAGCGCCCTTCTTGGCCAGTACATCCTTTGCTTCGGAAATTGCCGCTTCGTCGCCGTCCAGCGTGAAGGTGTTGACACCGATGAGTGCGCCGCCCTTCTCCGCAAGCTCTTTGTTCAGTGCATCCAGCTCGGAAAGCTCGCCCACGCAGGGGTTGCAGGTGGTGAACCAGAAATTCACTACGGTGACGGCGTTGGCAGAGAACAGCTCGTCACTTTTCACCGTATTTCCATCCAGGTCCTTGCCCTCAAAGGTGGGGAATTTCTGCATGCTGCCGTCATCGGATTTCTGCATACTGCCGTCATCGGGCGGCGTGGTCGTGTCGTTGCCTGCGGGCACGCTCATAGCGCCATCCGTAGATTCCTGTGCTGCCTCGGGGTACTTTTCCTCAATCATGGTCAGCTTGGTTTCAATGTCGCGGATCTTCTCCGCTTCGCCCTGAATCAGTTTCAGCTCATCCGCTGTAAACTGATCCTTGGCGGATTCGATTGTGCTGAGTAGGAAATCACCGTAGTTTTTGCCGTCCTCCTGCATGGTCATGCCCTTGTCGGCTGCCATGAATACCTTTTCCCAAAGGGCTGTGTTCTCCGAGAGAATGGCATTTTCCTGCGCCATCAGATCTTTGTGCATGGCGACCGCTTCCTCGGCATTCTTCGGTTCGCTGTTCATTCCGCCCGTTTTGTCTCCGTTCTTTGTGCCGCAGGCTGTCAAAGACAGCATCATCAGGGCGAGAAGCAGCAGTGCCAGCAATCGGCCGGCCGTATTTGTTCTATTCATTTTCATCTGTTTTGTTTCTCCTTGTTATTATTGTTTATTGTTTTTCTGCGGCTTTTTTTGCCGCCTTTGTTTTATCTTTACCGTCTCCGAAGCCGTAACGGAAGCGCACAGCGCCCGTCGGACAGGTGCGTATGCACATTCCGCAGCGGATGCACTCGGTATGGTTGGGCGCTTTTGTTACATCCACATCCATCTTGCAGGCTTTGGCGCATTTTCCGCAGGATACACACTTGTTTTTGTCCACCTTTATCTGAAAGAGAGATACCCGGTTGAACAGCGCGTAAAACGCCCCAAGTGGGCAGAGCCACTTGCAGAAAGGACGGTAGAATATTACGCTCAGCACGATCACGGCAAGCAGGATGCCGAATTTCCATGTAAACAGGCTCCCCAGCGCCGACCGGATACCGGAATTGGCAAGGGACAGCGGGATGGCCCCCTCCATCACGCCTTGCGGACAGAGATATTTACAGAAGAACGGGTCGCCCATGCCTACATCGTTTACAAGGAACGCCGGCAGCAGGAAAACCATCACCAGCAGTACGGCGTACTTGAGATATCGCAGGGGCTTGAGTTTCTTTGTGGAGAACTTCTTCGTGGGAATTTTATGCAGCAGTTCCTGAAACCAGCCGAAGGGGCACAGAAAACCGCAGATAAAGCGTCCAAGCAAGACGCCGAGCAAAATGAGAAAGCCTGTGATATAATAGGAAAAACTGAACTTGGAAGAGCCCACTACCGCCTGAAACGCCCCGATGGGACAAGCGCCGGAGGCTGCCGGGCAGGAGTAGCAATTCAGCCCGGGCACACAGACGGTTTTCCCTGCGCCTTGGTACAGTTTGCCCTTGAGGAAGTTCGGCAGGTGCAGGTTGGTCAATAAAGCGGCCCCCGCCTGTATCCAGCCGCGGAAGCGGGACATAATCTGTGACGCGCCCGAAAACTTCTTACCCAATGCCTACACACTCCAGACATAATTTAATCGCTTTGCTCAGTACCGTCGCGGCCTCGCCGCGCCATGCGCCGAAGCACAGCATGGCGATACCCACAACCAGCAACGTGGCCTGCGCCGCTGCTTTTTTTGCACAGCTCAAATTTATCACCCTTTCACTTTTTCTGCCATCATCATAGCACAGGAAAGATAAAATCCCTGTTAAGAACGAAAATTTAATGCAGATCTTATCTGCTTTTGCTATAATAAAGAAAAAGGAAATGAAAAGGGGGACTCTTATGCACCTTTTGGTAATTGAAGATGAACGCGCCCTATGCGAGACGATTGTCCGCAGTTTGCGGCGCTTGGCATACAGTGTGGACTACTGCTACGACGGGGAAAAGGCGCTGGAACTTCTGGGTGTGGAGCGCTACGATTTGGTACTTCTTGATCTGAACCTGCCGGGAAAGGACGGCATGACCGTGCTGCGCACCTTGCGGCAGACAGACCGCGAGACGCGGGTGCTGATTCTCTCCGCACGCGGCGAGGTGGAGGACAAGGTTGAGGGGTTGGATGCCGGGGCCAACGACTATCTTGCAAAACCCTTTCACTTGGCTGAACTGGAGGCCCGCATCCGCAGCCTGACCTTGCGGCAGTTCACCCAGCAAGCCGTGTTGCTGACCTGCGGGGAGCTGACGTTCGACACACGCTCCCGCACCGCTGCCGTCAATGGGCAGCCCCTGACACTCACACGTAAGGAGACGGGCATTCTGGAATATCTGATGGTACATCAGGGACGGCCTGTGAGTCAGGAAGAGCTGATGGAGCACGTCTGGGATAACAGCGTAGACAGCTTCAGCAATTCTATCCGGGTTCATATCTCCGCCCTGCGCAAGAAGCTCCGCGCTGCGTTGGGGTTTGACCCCATCCGTAATCGCATCGGCGAAGGCTATTTGATGGGAGGAGAGGAAACATGAAGCGACTTTCCTTGCAGTGGCGCATCACTCTGATGACTGTCCTGCTCATCGGTGTCACCTGTGTTGTCATGAATCTGCTGCTCTGTTCCTCCGGTGTGTACTATATGGACACAATCGCGGACACCTTACAGGGAGGCGACACGGTTATGATGAACAGTGAAGGCGCAGAGAGCTTTAATCCGCAGCTCGTAACGCCCGATGAGGATCTGACCATTGTTGTCAACGGAGCGCAGGGGCGCTTTCGCATGACCAACTGGTATATTACGGCTGTGGTGACACTGCTTAGCGGCGTTCTGGCCTATTTTGTCAGCGGACGCGCCCTCAAGCCGCTGCGCAGCTTTGTGTCTCAGGTGGAGAAGGTGCAGCTGAACAACCTGGCGGATATGAGGATTAACGAGAATGTTCTGCCGGAGTTTCGGCAGCTGAGTTCCTCTTTCAATCAGATGTTGGAGCGGTTGAACAACGCCTTTGCCGCCCAGCGGCAGTTCACCGGCAACGCTGCCCACGAGCTGCGCACGCCGCTGGCACTGATGCAGGCGCAGCTGGAGCTGTTCTCCGCAGAGCATCCCGATATGCTGCCGGAAACGGCGAAGTTTCTCGCGCTTTTGCGGGAACAGACGGAGCGACTGACACAGATGACCAAAACGCTGCTTGAAATGAGCAATTTGCAGCAGGTGGCGCGAAACGAGCAGATTCAGCTTGCCCCGATGGTTGAGGAGGTCTTCACAGATCTCGCGCTTTTGGCAGAAAAGCGCAATATTACGCTGGAGATGGAGGGAGACGGCTTCCTCATCGGCAGTGATGCACTGATTTACCGACTGCTTTTTAACCTGACGGAAAATGCAGTCAAGTACAACCGTTCGGGCGGCTCGGTGAAGGTCTCTGTTACGCAGGAGCCGGAAAAGCTTCTGATCCGCGTTTCCGACACCGGCTGCGGCGTCCCGGAGGAATACCAACAGAGCATCTTTCAGCCCTTCTTCCGGGTGGATAAGTCCCGCAGCCGGGAGTACGGCGGCGTTGGGCTGGGGCTTTCTTTGGTGTGGGAGATTGCCAATCTCCACGGTGGTTGCGTCCGGGTGGAGGAGAGCTCGAAGAAGGGCACCACGATTGCGGTGGAGCTGCCGGTACAGGGATAAGGCGCTCGAAATCTCCGGTGAGCCGTTCGCGGAATACGAACGGATTTAGAAAAAGCAGCGGTCTTGCGATGAACAGAAGGGAAGGCGATGAACACATGAGAATCTTATATGAGCTGTCTTGGTTATGGGAAATGTTGGGCATCGCGCTTGCTGCTGCGGCTGTCTGCGTGACTTGTGCCGCACTGATTTGCAAAGCAACGAAGAGGCGGCCCAACAAAAAAATGCTGGCCGTCGTAGGGACGGCGGCATTTGCCGGTGCAATTCTGGCAGTCCTTCTGATTGCGCGGACACCGATGCCGCTTTGAAGATATTTAATCCTTCGGCAGCTTGGTCGACAACACGAAGAAGCCTGCCGACACAATCCGTGGTCGGAGAATATATAGGTTGTCAAAAAAAACTCATGCTTTCAAACGGTGAAAGCATGAGTTTTTTAGTGTGCCGGTATGGACAGCCGCTGATGTGGTCGGCTTTTTACCTGCGATTCCATTTAAATGTGTCGTTTTTTAAGGAGCAGGGCGAGTGCCGCGAGGCTGCCTGCGCAGAGCGTCAGCCAAAGTGCGGGGGCAAAATCATCGCCCGTTTTGGGGTGGTTCGTCGGGCTTGGGGTTGCGGTCGGCACGGCAGTCGGTACGGCTGTGGGAGCTGCCGTAGGTGTCGCCGTTGGTTCCGCTGTGGGCGTGGCCGTTGGTTCCGCTGTGGGCGTGGCCGTCGGTTCTGCGGTTGGGGTTGCCGTGGGCTCCGCTGTCGGCGTGGCCGTCGGTTCCGCCGTGGGCGTTGCGGTGGGCTCTGCAGTCGGTGTTGCCGTCGGTTCCACGGTGGGGGTTGCCGTCGGCTCCGGGGTCGGGGTCAGTTCGGGCGCGGCGATGGTGAAGGTGTTCTTTATGCCCTCATTGGCCAAAGATACGGAAGATAGGGAATGGCTGGCTGCTATGTCATTGCCTGCTTTGTCATGCGAAAGGAAATTTATGGAGCCTGTTACGGCTGTTACTTTATAATTTCCCGGTTCTAACGTGTAGGGAATCAAGAGACTTACACGTGTAGTTGACAGTGCGCTACCATTCGCATCAAATTCTGCATGTGTGAACGCAGGATCCGCGTCGATCACTACGCCCGTCAGCACGGTCGTAGCATTGGTATCCGTATTCGTAACGGTGAAGGACATATCTGCTGACAAAGAAAGGTCGTTAATGGTTATGTTTGGTGATAGTTTGATGCTTGCCGAAGACGACACTGGCGCGAATGAAATGCGCAGCTGCCCGCTTGTAGGCCCCGGCTGTCCCGGCTCTACGCCTACGATCACGACGTCCTCGTATTGACAGCCTGCCACTGAGAGCAAAGCGAACAGCAGAAGAAACACGACTCCGATTTTTATACCCTTGTTTTTCACGGCGTTACCTCCTCATAAATTTGAACGGTGTTTGTTGTGTTCATTATACCATGACATGGTGTGAACGTCAATTAAAATATGCTTAGAATTTATTCGTTTTTATTTTACAGCGGGCAAAATTTTCCGTTGCAGCGGGCAAAACGGTTTTTCTTGCAAATGGGTGTTGCTATCTGCCGTGGGGTATGGTAAAATCAAGCTGTATGACCCGTTCTATAATAAGAAGAACGAGGAAAAAGAGAGGATTGGTTCAAATCATGAAAAATATAAAAAAGCTGCTGGCTGTTCTGCTGGCCGCGCTGCTGTGCGTATCTGTGACGGCCTGTGCAAACAACAGCGCTTCAAGCACGGCGGTCGCAACGCTGGAGACGTCTTCTACGGCGAGCGAGGGCGAGACCGCGGAGAGTACCGACAAAGACCCTGCGGGCTATGACGATGATATTCAGGGCCTTTGCAAGTACCTTGAAGACTGCAAGGTGGCAGCGGGCGAAAAGGTGCAGATGTCTTACGACGTCATCGGTGCCGAAAACGGCTATAAATATGTATACCGCTACGCAGATTCCGCTGTGCAGCTTGAAGTGTATGAGTTCCCGACGGAGCTTTCCGAGACCGCTAAGGCGCTTCAGGACGCTGTGCGCGCAGACGGCACGTTTAAGGTGCTGGATAACACCGTGCCGGGTTATCTTTCAAACGACGGCCGCTTCCTTTTGATCTACACCGACGCGAAGTCGGAAAAGGAAGACGCGAATAAAACACACAAGGAGCACGTTCTGGAGTGCTTCAATACGTTTGCGGACGCAAAGGCAAAATAAAAAAATTATAGGGGGCGGAAAGGCATGTGCTTTTCCGTCCTTAGTGCTTTCTTATTTTAAAAAATCGGCGGCGGTTAGGCATAAATGGGCATGAAACGCGCCGAGAGGGGAGTTGTACACCATGAACACACAAGATACCGTGCACCGCAAAAGCGCCGCAGAGCTGCGCATACGGCGCGTGATGGATGCACTGGAGAAAAACAACATGCAGGCGTATTATGCGCCCACGTGTGCGGACGCCGTAAAAATCGCAAAAGAGCTGCTGCAGCCGGGCGATGTGATTTCCTGCGGCGGCAGCGTGACGCTGGATGAGACCGGCGTGATGGATTTAATGCGCTGCGGGAACTATGAATTTTTGGACAGAACAACCGCGAAAACGCCCGAGGAGCGCGAGAAGCTGTACCGCGAGGTGTTTTCCTCTGATGTGTTTTTGACGGGCACAAACGCCGTTACGGAGCACGGAGAGCTCTATAATGTAGACGGCAACGGCAACCGCGTGGCGGCGATGCTGTTCGGCCCGAAAAAGGTGCTGGTTTTTGCGGGGTGCAACAAGATTGTGCGCGACATAGACGACGCCGCCAAACGCGTGAAAAGCTGTGCGACGCCCGCAAATGCCATGCGGCTGAATTTGGACACGCCGTGCACGCACGGGGCGTGTCCCGGCACGGACGGCGAGCTGTGCGCGGGATGCCGCTCGGAAAATCGCATCTGCGCGATGTACACGGTTTTGGCACGCCAGCGCGTGAAGGGCAGAATTCATGTCATTCTCATCGGTGAGGAGGTCGGTTACTGATATGAAAGAAAAGATACAGGCTTTTATGGCGAAACGACAGGCAAAAGGAAAGCGGTCCTACGAGATCGACATGTGCAACGGTCCGCTGCTGGGCAAAATTCTGCGCTTTGCGGTGCCGCTGATGCTTTCCGGCGTTTTGCAGCTGTTTTTTAACGCGGCGGATATTGTGGTGGTCGGCCGCTTTACCGGCCACACGGCACTGGCGGCGGTGGGCTCTACCGGCGCGCTTATCAATTTGCTCATCAACGTGTTCGTCGGCCTTTCCATCGGCACAAACGTGCTTGTGGCGCGCTATTACGGCGCACAGGATGCAAAGCAGCTGAGCGAGACCGTACATACCTCTGTGCTGACAAGCCTTGTGAGCGGTGTTATATTGATTGCCGTGGGCGTTGCGTTTGCGAAGCCGCTGCTGACCCTGATGGGCACCCCGGAGGACGTTTTGGGTCAGGCGGCGCTTTACATGCGCATATACTTTGTGGGCATGCCGGCGATGATGCTGTACAACTTCGGCGCGGCGATTTTGCGCTCTGTGGGCGACACAAAGCGCCCGCTGTACTTTTTGACCATTGCGGGCGTTGTAAACGTCATTTTGAATCTGTTCTTCGTCATTGTGTTCCATCTCGGCGTGGCGGGTGTTGCCATTGCGACGGTCATTTCGCAGGTGATTTCTGCGGGACTTGTGACCATCTGCCTGATGAAAACGAACGCTTCTTACCGTTTGGAGCTGCATAAGCTGCATATCTATAAAGATAAGTTTTTCGGCATGATGCGTGTCGGCCTGCCAGCGGGCATGCAGGGCGCGGTGTTCTCCATTTCGAACGTGCTCATTCAGTCCTCTATCAACTCGTTCGGCTCTACCGTTATGGCGGGCAGCACGGCTGCGGCCAACATTGAGGGCTTTGTGTACACTGCGATGAACGCGTTTTACCAGACGGCGCTGTCCTTTACCGGGCAGAACATGGGCGCGAAGAAATACGACCGCGTGGCGAAAATTCTGCGCATCTGCATTTTGTGTGTGACCGTGACGGGCGTTGTGCTCGGCTGCGGCGCGTATTTGCTGGGCACACCTTTACTTTCTATATATACGTCTGACCCGGAGGTTATCCAGTACGGTTTGGAGCGTATGCTCATTGTGTGCGTACCGTACTTCCTTTGCGGCATTATGGACACGCATGTGGGTGTTTTGCGCGGTATGGGGTATTCGATCATGCCGATGATTGTATCGCTTACAGGTGCGTGTGCGCTGCGTGTGGTGTGGATCCTGACGGTCTTCCATATGCACCGCACGCTGTTTATGCTGTTCCTCTCGTACCCGGTGACGTGGGCCGTGACGGCGGCCGCGCATTTTGTGTGCTACCTTATCGTGCACCATAAGATGATGGAAAAGGCGAAAGCGGAGCAAGCCGAGGCGGCAAAAGCATAAAGTATACTTATATATTAAGAAGAAACGCGTTGTGGGATGACCGCAGCGCGTTTCTTCTATATATAAAGAGAAAAGCAGAACCGCAAAATAAAAACGCGTCCTCCTATAACTATATATAAGAAGATATGGGGCTGCATTGTAAAGCTTTACGATACCTTCACGGCGATTTTAAGTGTTTTAAAAACTTTTTTCGGATAAAATCAGAAAGATTATGAGGAGATTCAGAAGTGAAAGGACACTGATGCGCCAGATATATAAGAAGATGTGCTTGAAGCTTTGGGGTACAGAGAGGGGCTTTTGCAACTTTAAGACCACCTTTTCAAAAAGTTTTTCTTGATTTTTTCAAAAAAATTTCGTAAAATAGTTTGCGTAAGCCATGTATATGGGCATGTAAATGCAAAAATGCCCATCTGAAGATACACTATATATTGTGTTTAGATCAAAGCGCAACATATAGATGTAGTCTTTCGAAAAAAAACTTAAAAAAACTTTCAAAAAAGTGTTGACAAAAGGGGTTGTACGTGGTATTATAGTCAAGCGCTCGAGAGAGACGGCAAAAAACTGAAAGCGAAAAGCTTGAAAGGAAAGCCGCTTGAAAGAGAGCACAGGACCTTGAAAATTAAACAACGAGAGA
>OLYN01001148.1_pt1 | contig 13865 bp, 10 predicted proteins | sample 1674231 | NCBI WGS metagenome assembly OLYN01 (sample SAMEA103958153, study PRJEB25191) | human gut metagenome
GTGCAACTGTGATTAAAAGATATTTTTTCATTTAGCCCAGTGTTTGGTGGTTTTTTACTGATGCAAAATTACATCATCTTCTCCGGTCTGAATGTCGGCTTTGTTTCATCTTGTGCCACGTTGTTTCAAGAACTTGCATTTTTGTTGAAAAATATGCTAAAATTTTCCAATAAGTCGGTGTTTGTGAAAAATTCTTGCACTTTTCTGCACAAAATTAGGGTAGTTTCCACACTTATTCTCAAACTTGCGACAAAACTGAACGAAGACGGGAGGATAATGAACTAATTTTGCATACGGTTAATTCCCGCAGTTTCTCGCCACAGGAAACTGACTTGAGTTCGCTTTGGCGTCACCCTCGGGATTTGCCCATTAAACGCTAAAACAGTTTAAATATGACTTTCAGACATTTTACTTCCATTGCCTGTGCAGTAGCGGCGCTTGTGATTTCTTGCAACAACAAAACCCCGGAGTGGGTTGGCGCTGCATTGGAGACTTCCACTGGGCAACTTCTTTCCACTGCGGACACACTTCGCGACAGCGGACGTTTCCCACGTTCAATCTGGTCCGGGTGGGACATCGAATTCCTCGCTGAACAAATCGGCCCGTCTGTCTATGCGAAAGTGGATTCCCTTCGTCCACAGCCTTCAGCGGATAAACTCGGAAAACTCAGAACCTGCGATGTTTACGACTGGACAAGCGGCTTTTTCCCCGGTTCTCTATGGCTCGCTTATGAGCTGACCGGAGACGAAAGGCTCTTGCTTGACGCTGTGGACTACACAAACAAGATGCTCCCGGCAACATTCTACACCGGCACACACGACCTCGGATTTATGGTCGGTTGCAGTTACGGCAACGCCCTCCGTCTTTGCCCGAACGACAGTCTCAAAACCGTCATCATCCGCACGGCAGACAATCTCGCTTCGCGTTTCAATCCTGAAATCGGGGCAATCCGTTCCTGGGATTTCGGCCCGTGGAATTTCCCTGTCATTATTGACAATATGATGAATCTCGAACTCCTTTTTCAGGCGAGCAAACTCACCGGAGACAATAAATATAAAGACATCGCAATCCGCCACGCCGACAAGACAATGTCCTGCCATTTCCGTCCGGATATGACCAGCTATCACGTCGTAAGCTACAATCCTGACGGCAGCATCGAGACACGCCAGACTTTCCAGGGTCGCAGCGACGAGTCTGCCTGGGCACGTGGACAGGCTTGGGGCGTCTATGGCTACACTGTCTGCTACCGCGAGACGGGAGACAAGAAGTATCTTGAGTTTGCGCAGAAGATAGCGGATATGATAATCTCCCGCGTCAAGACCGAAGACCACATTCCTCTTTGGGACTATGATGCACCGAATCTTCCGACAACTCCTCGTGACGCTTCTGCAGCCGCGGTGACTTCTTCCGCACTGTTTGAACTTTGCGGCTATCTGCCTGATGGACAGAAGTATTTCGACTACGCAGAGAGCATTCTCCGCAGCCTTTCTTCTCCGGAGTATCTTGCGGAGATAGGCACTAACTGCGGGTTTATCCTGAAACATTCGACGGGGTCGCTTGCTCACGGGTCGGAGATTGATGTGCCGCTCAACTATGCGGACTATTACTATTTGGAAAGTTTAAAGAGATATATTGAAATATGATGAGAGTCAATAAGATAATGATGGCTTTGGGGATTTTCCTCTTTTGCGGAAATCTCGGGGCACAGGAACTTCGTACAGAGGTTTTTGATTTGTTGGATTTGACGCGTCCCGGACTTGAAAAAGTCAAGGCTGCGCACGAGGGGGGAGACGATGCGGCTGCGGCTGCGGACCTTCTCGAATACTACCGTAGCCGGAAAGGAATCTGCACTCCGGAAATCCGGAATGTCAAAAAAGTGAAAATCAACAAAGAACAGCAGAAATGGGCAGACGACGCCCTCCAGCACACATTCTTTGTTCATAAGGGCTACCAGCCTTCTTTCAACTACGGAGAGGACATCGACTGGAGATACTGGCCGGTGCAGGACAACGAACTCCGCTGGCAACTCCACCGCCACAAATGGTTCGCTCCTATGGGATATGCCTACAGAGTGAGCGGCGATGAAAAGTATGCGAAGGAGTGGACAGCCCAGTATGTGGACTGGATTCGCAAGAACCCTTATGTAAAAATCAGCAAAAAGGAATATGAAATCACTCAGGACTCGCAGCTCAAAGCCGATGCCGAGAACGCACGCTATGCCTGGAGACCTCTCGAAGTGAGCCATCGTCTTCAGGACCAATGCCTTCAGTTCCAGCTTTTTGTCGATTCTCCGTCATTCACGCCGGAGTTCCTCACGGAATTTCTCGTGAACTATCATCGCCACGCCACCCACATTATGGGTAATTGGTCCAAGCAGGGCAACCACCTTCTTTTCGAGGCTCAGAGGATGCTCTATGCCGGTTCTTTCTTCCCCGAATTCAAGGACGCCGAACTTTGGAGACAGAGCGGAGTGGACATACTCAACAAGGAGGTGAAAATTCAGGTCCTTCCCGACGGCGGACATTTCGAGCTTGACCCTCACTACCATCTCGCAGTCATCGAGATTTTCCTCAAATCCCTGCGTGTCGCCGACCTCAACGGATTCAGGAGCGATTTCCCTCAGTCCTACCAGGACGCAGTGGAGAGCCTTGTGATGTGGTATCTCAACATAATGTTCCCGGACTGCACCAATCCTTGCTTCAGCGACGCGAAACTCTGCGACAAACGTGAAATGGCCAAACACTTCAAGCAGTGGACAGAGGTCTTCCCGGACAATCAGTTCATTAAATGGTTTGCAAGCGATGGAGCCGAAGGCACTCAGCCGGACTGGCTTTCCAAGGGATTCAACGACTCCGGATTCTATGTTTTCCGCAGCGGATGGGGCAGCGACGCCGTTCAGATGGATGTGAAGGCCGGTCCTGCAGGGGAGTGGCACGCGCAGCCGGATTTCGGAACATTCGAACTCTGGTACAACGGCAAATGTCTTTTCCAGGATTCCGGTTCATACGTCTATGAGGGCAAAGACCCCGAGGTGATGGAGTGGAGAAGGTGGTTCCGTGCCTCTGCCCATCACAACACACTCACAATGGACGGAAAGGATGTGGACAAGGTCGCTTCTGAAACTCTCCTTTGGCAGCCTGAGGGCGATGTGCAGATTCTCGTGACCGAACATCCGAGCTACCCGGGACTCACTCACCGCCGTTCGATATTCTTCGTCAATAATGAATATTTCGTCATCGTCGATGAGGCTGTGGGACAGAAAAAGGGATGGGTGAATCTCAACTGGCAGATGCCGAAGGGCAAAGTTCCGAACAGCCGTGAGGATATGACATTCTATTCCGAATTTGAAGGCGACAGCAATTTTATGTTCCGTTGTTTCGGACCGGAAGGTATGAGTATGAAAAAGGATGAGGGATGGCAGTCTCCTGCGTATATGAAAAAGGTGAAGCGAATCCACGCATCTTTCAATGCGAAAAAATCTGGAAACGAGCCGCTGCGCTTTATCACCGTCATCCATCCGAAACAGGATGCCGGATATGAGAATATTTCCGCCAAATTCACCGACCGGGGCTTCAGCAACAGCGGAATGTCACTTGAGGTGAAGGTCGGAAAGGGGAAGAAAGTGAAATTGAGTTATAAACTTTAGGAAATATGGCTTCATCCCGTCTTTTGGCACTTCCTCTTGCGGCTGCGGCTCTTGCCTCCTGCGCTCAGAAGGAACAGGAAAAAAACCGGCCGAACATCCTCTTTATAATGACTGACGACCACACGACTCAGGCTATGTCCTGCTACGGCGGGCGTCTGATTGAGACTCCGAATATGGACCGTCTCGCTCGTGAGGGAATGCGTTTTGAAAACTGTTACGCGACTAATGCCCTTTCGGGCCCATCCCGTGCCTGCATTCTCACCGGCAAGTTTAGCCACGAAAACGGATTCACAGACAATGCGTCCCGTTTCAATGGAGACCAGCAGACTTTCCCAAAACTTCTTCAGAGCGCAGGTTACGAAACAGCTATGATTGGAAAGTGGCACCTGATTTCAGAGCCTCAGGGCTTTGACTTCTGGAGCGTTCTCTCCGGACAGGAAGAGCAGGGAGACTACTACAATCCGGGTTTCTGGGAGATGGGCAAGGAAATCACCGAGCAAGGCTATGTCAGCGATGTCATCACCGGAAAGGTTCTCTCCTATCTCGAAAACCGCCGCGCTGCCGCACTCCAATCGCAGGCCGCCTCGGGAGGCAAATCCGCCCCTCTCAAGCCATTCTGTCTGATGTTCCACCACAAGGCTCCGCACCGGAACTGGATGCCGGCCCCGGAGCATCTGGGCGAATTCAACGACCGGATATTCCCGGAACCGGAAAATCTTTTCGACGATTATTCAGGCCGTTGCCCCGCTGCTGCAGAGCAGGATATGAGTCTTGAAAAGACTTTCACAGAGGATTGGGACCTCAAACTGATGACAAGGGAGGAAATGCTCGCCAACCCGGACAACCGTCTCTCGAAGGTCTATTTCCGTATGCCGGAGGAGGCTCAGCACAAATGGGATTCGGTCTATGCGGGGCGTATTGCGGAGTACCGTAGCGGTCGTCTTAAGGGGCGGGAACTCGTAAGCTGGAAATACCAGCAGTATATGAGGGATTATCTCGCGACTGTCCTTTCGGTGGACGAGAGCATCGGTCGTGTGTTGGACTATCTCGAAATGACGGGTGAACTTGACAATACTATCGTGGTTTACACCTCCGACCAGGGATTTTTCCTCGGCGAGCACGGATGGTTTGACAAACGCTTTATGTATGAGGAGTCTCAGAGAATGCCGCTTCTGGTCCGTTATCCAAAGGCAATAAAGGCCGGGACAGTTTCGGACGCGCTCTGTATGAATGTCGATTTCGCACCGACTTTCCTCGACTATGCCGGCGTGGAGATACCGTCTGATATTCAGGGAGTTTCGCTTCGTCCGGTCATAGAGAACGACGGTGCAACCCCGACGGACTGGCGCAAGGCGGTATATTACCACTATTATGAATACCCCGCCGAACACTCGGTGAAACGTCACTACGGCATACGCACTAAAGACTTCAAACTCATACACTTCTACAACGACATCGACTGCTGGGAACTCTACGACGAGACGAAAGACCCTATGGAGATGCACAATGTGTATGATGCTCCGGAATATTCGGAGACACGGGAATATATGCTTTCGCTCATCGATTCTGTGCAGCGGTCGTATGGCGACGTTGATCCGTGCGAGAGGGAGCGTGTATTGTTTAAAGGTGACCGCCGATATATACAAAGAAGATAAGTTTAATATACGCAAGAAGTTAGAATACTTGCGAAACGTGAATAATTGATAATAAGATGGATAGACGTAAATTTTTGGAAGTTTCCGGTTGGTCGCTGGTCGGACTGGCGGCTACGGGCAGCCTTCTGGAGTCTTGCAGCTCGGTGAGGGATGTGAAGAAAATTGTTCCTTCGGCTTCAGACCTCAAACTCTATTGGGGTGACCTCCATAACCACTGTAACATAACTTATGGGCACGGAGATATGCGCGATGCCTTCGAGGCGGCCAAGGAGCAGCTCGATTTTGTCAGCGTCACTCCGCACGCAATGTGGCCGGACATCAACCTGCTCAACCGCGAACCGCGTCTGAAATGGGTAATCGGCTATCATACAGATGCTTTCAAACGTCTTCGTCAGGGCGGCTATGAAAAATACAGCGCGATGACGAAAGAATACGACAATCCCGGCAAATTCCTCACATTCATAGGATATGAGGCTCACAGTATGGTTTACGGCGACCACGTGGCTCTCCACAAGAGTCTCGATGCTCCGCTTGTGGGCTGCTCTTCCATCGAAAACTGGAAAGACAAGTTCAAGGGGCAGGATGTCTTTGTGACTCCGCACCATATGGGCTATCAGGAGGGATTCCGCGGATATAATTGGAAATATTTCACTGAAGGCGACCAGACTCCTTTTGTGGAGATGTACTCGCGCCACGGACTCGCAGAGGGGGATATGGGCGACTATCCATACCTTCACGATATGGGCCCGCGCAATTGGGAGGGTTCCATTCTCTACGGTCTCAAACAGGGACATAAATTCGGAATTATGGGTTCTACAGACCAGCATTCCGGCTATCCGGGCAGCTACGGCGACGGTCGTGTAGGTGTTCTCTCCCCGAATCTCAGTCGCGACGGCATTTGGGATGCCCTGCGTCGTCGTCATACTTGTTGTGCAACAGGAGATAAGATTGTTGTTGATTTTCGTTTGAACGATGGCTTTATGGGAGACGTCGTGAGCGGTGAACGACGCAGAATCTATGTCAATGTTGAGGCGCAGAGCTGCATTGACTATGTTGACATCATCAAAAACGGGCGGCTGATTGCCCGAATGAACGGTCCTATGCTTCCGACTTTTGAGCCTTCGGGACTCATTCGCTGCAAAATAAAGATGGAGTACGGATGGAACAGAGAAGAGAAGTATGTGAGTTGGAACGGGAAAGTAAGCATCGACAAAGGACGCATCCTTTCAGTGACCCCTTGTTTCCGTGGTGCGGCTTTCACCTCCCCTCAGGAGGGCGAGACCGAGTTCCACACTCACGTGAACCGCATCCGCGCGGTGACAGACTCATCTGCGGAGCTGGAGCTCTACACGTCCAAGAACCCGAACACCACAACAGCTTCCACCCAGGCGGTGATTTTGGATGTGGAGATGCCTCTTGACGGTGTCATCACTTCTGACTTCAACGGACGGGAGTTCAGCCACACTCTTGCAGAACTGCTTGAAGGCGGTCGCAGCCACTTTATGCGCGGCTGGCTCAGCGAGGCGGTGCTCTTCAACCGGGCTATGCCTGAGTCTTGCTGGAGCATTGAGCATTATATGGAGGATGATGTGCGGGAGACGGATTGTGACTGGTATTATGTGCGGGTGCGGCAGAAGGATGGGCAGTGGTTGTGGAGTTCTCCAATATGGGTGCGGGGCGCATAAAAGGCGGTCTGCCGCGTTGCGTGTGAAATTCAAGTCCTCACAACCGATAGGTTGCTGCGGGTTGAATTTCCCAGCGCGCCTTGCATCCCATCCTTTTATGCATCCCCTTTGGCTTTGCTTTTTATTGAAGTTGCTTGATTTAGAAATAGTTGCTTTGGAAAATGGATAAGAAATTATTGATGATGTCGCTGGGAGCGACTTTGGTGCCGGCGGCGGCTTTTGCCTTGCCTGTGGAGGGTGATGCTGAAGGAGAAGTAATGGCGGAGGCGCGTGGGACGCAGAAAAGACCTAATGTGATTTGGATAATGACCGACCAGCATTGGGCGGGGGCGATGAGTTGTGCCGGAAATGCTGATGTTCGGACTCCAAATCTGGACCGCCTTGCCAAGAGGGGAGTGCGTTTCGAGAATGCTTATTGTGCGATGCCGCTGAGCGGTCCGTCGAGAGCGGCGATGTTTACCGGTTATATGCCATCGCAGACCGGAATGGACGTGAATGAAAAGCCTCTCGTGGATTCTCTTCGTCACAACACTCTCGGTCAACTGGTCGCCGATGCGGGCTATGACTGTGTCTATGCGGGAAAATGGCACGTCAATACCATCAGTATACCTGACGGAGAATTCGGTTTCCGCAACATACGGGACAATGGAGACGAGGGCCTTGCAGAGGCCTGTGTCGACTATCTCGAATCACGCTATGGTTTAACCTCCACCAAGAGCGTCGGGGCAGCCAAGCGCAGGGAATCTTCAGGAGCAAAGTCGGGCGCGGGCCTGAACTCCCCAAGCGGCAACCCCTTCTTTATGGTCGCCTCATTCATCAACCCACACAACATCTGTGAATACGCCCGCGGACAGAAAACCCCTCACGCTCCGACTCCGGTCGCAGAAATCCCTGATTGTCCGAACCTTCCAGCAAATTTTGAGAAAGCACCCTACGATGCGGCGGTCCTGAGTTTCGAACAAAGACAGAACTATTCTCTCTACCCAAGCGTGGACTATTCCCCTGACGACTGGCGCCGTTACCGCAACGCCTATTTCCGCCTGATTGAGCACGTGGACGCACAAATTGGCATAATCGTGGATGAAATAGACCATCTCAATCTTTGGGACGACAGCATCATCATCTTCACCTCCGACCACGGCGACGGCGCCGGAGCACACCGTTGGAACCAGAAGACAGCCCTCTACGAAGAGGTCGCGAATGTCCCTCTGATTGTCTGTCTCCCGGGAGGCAAAAATGCCGGAAAGACCACCGCGGCGCTGGTTAACAACGGAATAGATATGATGCCGACCTTCTGTGAGTGGACCGGTGCCTCTCTTCCGGCAAACCGCCCGGGCAGGAGTTTCGCATCATCAGCAGCTCTAAAGGACAAAGGACCCGACTACATCGTCACTGAAACCAATTTCAAACAGACTTCAGGCACGGCCGGGTGGATGGTCCGCAGCTCCCGCTACAAATACGTCCTCTATGACAAAGGACTCCACCGCGAGCAGCTCTACGATATGAGCTCCGACCGTCTCGAAATGGTCAACCTCGCCGAGGAAAGCGCCTACGCCCCAATCCTCGCCCAAATGCGGGCAGTTCTGCGCAACTGGATGGAAACCACCCCTGGGCCCGACCGCAAACGCCATCTCAAGGCCCTCCCCGAGTAGTTTTATAGGCTTCTCAGCCTAAAATGAATCCAGCAGCCGACTTCGAGGAGTCTCATAAACTCCAGCCGTACTTTCTGTGACTGCGCAGCAGACGCAGAAAGTGCGGATGACCGCTTTAATTCTATTTGAGGAGCTTACGGCTTTCGACTTCCTCGAGTACTGACATCTGCTGAATTGCTATTTGATTGAGTTTCTTCAAACGCTCGTTTTGAGGCATTCCATCGCCAATGAACACGGCGTTGATATTCTCCATATTTGACAAGCAGATGAGCTGGTTGATTGTTGCATAGTCACGAATGTTTCCTTTCGCATCCGGGTTGGCATCGCGCCATTCCTTCGCTGTCATTCCAAATAAGGCTACATTGAGGACGTCAGCCTCGTTGGCATATATGAATGTGATGCGGGAAGCAGGGAGCTCTGCCGGTATCAGGTTGTTCATTATGGCATCGGTGTGAATCCTGTAATTCAACTTTGCCAGCTCGCGCTTTACAGACCATCCAAGCTGCTTCTGCTCTTCTTCCTTGAGACGTTGGAACTCCTTTGCTATGTAAAGCTCGAATTCTACGGATATCCAGCTGGCGAAACGGAAGGCAATGTCTTTGTGGGCATAGGTGCCGCCATAACGTCCGGACTTGCTGATTATACCTATGGCACCAGTCGTTTCAATCCAGCGCTGGGGTGACAGAGTGAACGCATTGAGGCCTGCTTGTTTTCTAAACCCCTCGAATTCGGTGGGTTTAAAATTCGGATTATAGAGAGACTCCCATAAACCGAGATACTCAATCGTGTTTCGATTCCTCATCCAGCTAGCTATGACGGCAGTCGGGTCATCGGATTTATACCGCGCGATGTCCGTAAGGGAAATGTAATCGTTCTGATTGTTGGCGACTACTGTAATCTCGGTTTCGTTGACTTTTATCTTTGCCATACGTCTTTCATTTATTGTGGTAAAGATAATCATTTTTAGTGTAATTCAGTACATTGTAGATATGCGTATTTCGTTTTTCCGCATAAAATAACCCCTGATTTAAAAACTCGTTACGAAACGATTTTGAGATTCGGTTGAATTAGGATAAACTCTTCTTTAATCTCCGGCATTGTCGGACTTTTGAACTTTGATTATATGCAACCTATCATCTCCTAGGCATTGATATATGACGGCGGCTCCATCTTTTTCTGGGATGCTTGCCATATTGTTCTCTTCTGATATAGGGTCGTTGAATTTGACGCCTTCTCCCATACTCAATATATGCCAAGTGCTCCCATTGTCAGAAGAATAAAAAATGCAGTCTCGTTTCTTCTTTGATGAGAAAAATTCGGCGCCGGCGCAAATGTAAATCCCTGAACTTTGTATCAATAATTTGGGAAAATATCGTCCGAAATAACCGCTCCAATTGAAACGTGACAGATAGTTTATGCTCTGCCCATCGTATTTGTAGAAGACCATTCCTGTCGAACATGCTAATAGGGAATCTGCTGCCTGTGCGACTGTAACATATCCTGTTTTAAAGAACTGTGTGGTCTCGTCAATAATGTCCTTTATATAAAGAATATACTTGTCGTTCTTATCATGTAGCGGAACGGCAATCTTATTGCCTATATATGCGCAATTAATTCCAACAATGCTTCCCGGTAAGTCAAATGTTTCCCAACTCATCCCATAATTTTTTGTTAAATAAAAATTACCAATTTCGCCATGATTATAACAAAGATAACAGAAAGTGCTGTCGTTAAAGGCATGAAATCCGAATATCTCATCATCTTCTGCCGCGATTTTTTGGGGCGAAAATGCGTCTTTTTTTGTGAACCAAATCTCTGAATGCTCGTTACCATATTCAAAATTTCTCTGAAATATATTGTTTGTAACGAAGAATACCATATCCCCATATTCGGTTATACTAATGCAATTCCCATTAGTTCTTCCGAATATGTCCCAAGTCCGTCCTCTATCAACTGTCTTTGATATAACAGATTCCTCTATGTGGCATCTTCCATTGATATCCTCCAGAATAGGAGTTGCCGCATATCCTATGCTATCAGACTCAAAGCATAGCATATGTGCTGTCTGGGGCAGTCCTATAGGTGTAAAATCTTCGTGGATAATAATACTCTCGCACTTCCTGTCATCATTGCACGACGACAGGAAGGATAATATAAAAATAGAAATAAGGAGTGCTGCACTCAAGTACAGAGCCTTGTTCTGTTTCATCAGTTTATTGGGTTAATCATATTAATCGAGTAGACGTATAACCTCGACTCCTTTCTCTGACAGATCTGCTGAAAATCCCGATATGGAGTCTTGTGACATACATTCTATGCCATACAAGATAGGGTGTTGAAATGTATTGGAATATATTCTTAAGCACGGGTAGTGAAAGCCACCATGACAGATTTCCACTTTCCTGATGTCATTGTACGCAAATCTTTTCTTGTATGATACATGCAAGGCATTCCTAATAATAAGCTCATTGTCACTTAATTCCGGATATCCCAAGAATATTGCAGCCAGAATGAGGTAAAAAATGAACAGGAGTATGATAATCATTATCCAGAATGGAATCATGACACGTCTCGAATCAATGATTGCCAGAACTATGAATAACCCTTCAGTCGTGATTGACAATATAAGTAATGTGACAATCATTCCGAGTGAAGACAAGTACTTCTTTTTGTTGCGATGCAAGGTATTATTTATTTTTTGGTTGTACATATTGTATCAACTCCGTGAGAATTCAGTTCTTTTATAAAAACCGGCACAGATTTGTCGGACATGCTGTCAATGCAGTGCAGAATAGGTTTTGTACGAGACTTTAAGTAAATTCGCAGACATGGATAATGGTAAGGTGCTGCACAAATCATTACTCTTTGTATCTCATCATAGGCATAGCTCTTTTTGTGGAACCGATATAGAACATTCCGTATTTTTAAGTCAGTGTTTGTGAGTTCTGGATAGCTCCAATAAGCACCTGCCATAAGAAGAAAACACCCTAAAATATATATAGCTAATACTACGTAGGTCTTAATATTTAGTTGTGGCCTATAGATTGGCAAATAAAGACACGGTGAAAATATTAGCAAAAAACATAACCAAATGATGATTTGCTTTTTTGATGTTAAGTATTTCATTATGCGGCATTAATAGAGTTATTGCTTATGTATGTGTATATTAATTAGCTATGTGGTATAAAATGTCAGATGTAAAGTTACGAATTATTTGAAGAATTCAAAATTGAACTGATAAAAACTCCTCGCATTGGAGAGAGCCGATGCGAGGAGTCCTATGGTGTTGCATTGCGAAAGCCTATTTCTTCACGGTGTATTCACCCCAGGTCCCGACCGCAAACGCCATCTCAAGGCCCTCCCCGAGTAATTGTCGCGGAGGTTTTCTCCCCGAAGAATGTAGAGTGCTCATCGCCCCTGATGATCCCTGCTCCACCAGTTTCCTCAACACAACTAAATGCGCCGGGTAATCTCGTTTGCCAAACCATCGACAGACAGTCCGTATGCAAGTGTGTTGCCGGCACGCCAGCTGCCCAGACGAAGATGTTAAAGGATTCGAAAAAGTGGTGTCTTGTTCCATTCTGCAGGGGGGTGGAACAAACGGAACGGCTGAGTTAAGGAGTGATTTCCTCAGCAAATAAGAATCAACTGAAAATCAGCGAGTTCCATATCGGATGGATTTCCTTGGCAAATAAAAACGCTATACATAGTACGGAACGTACGAAGAGTATTTCTTCGAATCAGGCGCCTTATCTGAGAGGTGAATCAGACCAGCATCAACCGCATCGGCAATGATTCTGGAGGCTCCGGCAGAATTGTTCTTAGGCATACCCAGGCGTTCCCGCAGGGACTGGTTCGTGAGTTCAAAACCATTTTCGTATAGAAGACACGCATGTTGATAGCAAGCCTGTACTTTCTCGGCCCGAGTCATCTCGGTGTATTTCTTCAGCGGGAACAGTCGAGCCCGGGTGAAGTCTTCACCCCTTTCAACCGTGATGGCGGGAAGACGCATGGCCTCAATGCCGGCAACGGCTCGGTCCATTCCGCTGCCACGTTTCTCGCAGAGGTTGAAGAGGAACATGGCCTGGGCCATCTTGTCATTCCGCGACTTCGGCGGCAGATCTATGAAGCGATTCGTGTCTATGAGCGGCGCGCCCGGATTGATCATCACGATGCGATTGGTGAAAATTTCAAGGGCCAGGGTCATGCCGTGGACATCGAAACTCTGGTGCAGAACCATGTTTGCAGCCAATTCCCTAATGGCCACTTCCGGATAAGGATACCGATTCTCACGCTGGGGATGAAGGATGTCTTCCGTCTTTTCGAGCAGACTCATCACATACTTAACTATTTTATCCAGAGAGATGGCATATCCCTCGTAGAAGAAGGTCTCGGCTGAAATGTCCAGGTTGTTAGCGCCCTTGTATTGACGCACAACGACATAGCGGAACTCCAGGGAAGGGAATTTACGTAGATCCCTGGCAAAAAGCGCGGCGCCCAGGTTGGTAATGGCCCAACCATTCTCTTGCTTCTTGCAGAAGTTGTAGTCGGCAAGACCTTCGGCTATACTCTCGGCACCAGTGGGTGTGGGTTTTCTAGTGAGTCTATAAAACTCCGCAAAATCAAGCAGTGTGATAATTTGGTCGGCCGGCAAACCGGATGCCGCAATACGGTCCTCGAATGCAATTCCTTCCTTGGCGGCTATCATATCGTGGACTTGCTGGCGCGACATCTTATGCGTCTGGCCGGCGGAACGATAGTAGCTGTCATAAATGGTCCCACCACGAAGGTAGACGGGCTTGTCAAACTGTTCCGGGACATGGACGAAGAGGATACCTTGGCCATCATACTCTGCGGAAGCGTGTTCCAGTTTGATTGGAAAATGCAGATTGTTCCTGGCAATACTACCCAGACGATTGACGATATCTTCGGCCTGCTCACGTGTGGGCGTGAAGAGGGTCGCGTCGTTATTGACGCCGAAGGCAAAAGTGCCGCCGCCCATCTGGTTGGCAAATGCAGAGATGTGCTGCGCAAGCCGTTCCGATTTCTCGGACAGGCCGCTCTTCCAGTCAAGTTCGTTCAACTCAACCTTCACGGGGTGGAGGCTGTTGTGTAGGTTTCTTATGGCATCTTCTTTCCAGCTCATAGTCATTCTCAAATTAGCCAAAGACAAAGATAATGAATTCATTGGGATTCGTCAAATGAGATTTGATTCCTCCTCTTGTTC
>OLYN01001150.1_pt1 | contig 13853 bp, 12 predicted proteins | sample 1674231 | NCBI WGS metagenome assembly OLYN01 (sample SAMEA103958153, study PRJEB25191) | human gut metagenome
TACAACTGACACTATACCCTGAATATTTCGCACGTCCGTTACTTACGCTGTGCAAAGGTGAATGTCTTAAAGGGAGAAAAGAGAGCGTACCTCATCAAAAGTTTTAATCGTCTTCATATGTTCGGTCGGTGTTCCAATCATTTTCTCCATAACAACAACCTGATACCAGCGGTCAAACTTGTATCCGGCATAATCCATACACCCCAGCATCTGATATCCCATCTTCTCATGAAATGCCACACTGTTATAGATCTTCTTTTCCTCTTCGCTTGGCGGTGGCGTGATCAGTGCAATCGTCTTGATCACACCTTGTGCTTTGAGGATCTCTTCCACTAACGAATATAACTTCGCACCGATCTGATGCCCTCTCACCGTATGATCTAAATACACCGTCATCTCTGCACCCCAATGGTATGCCGCTCTTGGGTGAAACGCTCCTGCATAGGAATATCCCACAATCTTTCCATCCATTTCTGCTACCAGATACGGATACTTTTCCAATGTATGTGCAATCCGGCTCTTAAATTCCGCAAGAGACGGAACATCATATTCATAGGTAATTGCCGTCTCCTCCACATAATATGCATATATATCCAACAATGCCTGTGCATCTTCTATGGCTGCTGTTCGTATTATAATCTCTGAATCCATGTATCCTTACTCCTTTGTATGAATTTATGCGCCTGGTATCTTTTCTCCTCGCACTTTGGTGTTATTGTACCATAAACCCGTATTCCGCACGAACGCTCACTTCGAAACCTTCGGTTTCTCAGTGTTCGTTTCAAGCAGCCTCTTATAAGAAAGATCAATCGCAAACGCTCCAAGCGGTGCCGTTAATACGATTGCCAATACTGCTACCGTCAGCACGGTATCTCCACAGGCAAAGCCAAGAGATAGCGGGATGCCGCCAATTGCAGCCTGCACCGTTGCCTTTGGAGTATATGCCAGCATTGTAAATAACCGCTCTTTCCATGCAAGATTTGTCCGCAGCAGACAACAAAACACTCCGCACATCCGGAATAGCAGTGCTCCTATAATAACCAGCAACGCGTTCCATCCTACATGACCCAGATATCCAATATTCACCGTTGCACCCACTAATACAAACAGGAATACTTCGGCTGCCACCCACAGCTTTCCATACTTAACGGATAACCGGACTGCTATGGGTTCTCTCTTCTTTCGAAGACCAATACCAATAAACATAATGGCGATCAAGGCTGAAAAAGTAATCGGTGTGGCAAGAGAATCCTCAGCCGCAACTAACAAAAAGGAAATACTTAGAATGATCAGCACCTTTGTCGTATCCCGGATATGCACTTTTTCAAAATATTTTGCTAATGCGATACCAAGGATCAGACCCAGCCCAATTCCCAATACAATAGATACCGGAATGTTGACAAAACGCAGTACCGAAGCACCCTCTCCCTGCATCATGCCTGTAAATGTAGAGAACAATACGATAACATATACATCATCTACCGATGCCCCTGCTAAGATCAACTGTGGGATACCTTTCTTCACCCCATAGCCTTCCTCCATCAACCTTACCATACGAGGAACAACCACTGCCGGGGATACTGCTGCAAGCACGGCTCCCAATATTGCTGCCTCCAATATCGACATTCCCATAAGTCGTGGTGCCAGTAACAAGATTCCCAACAATTCAAAACTTGCCGGAACAAAACACATCAGGATTGCCGGTCGTCCAATCTTCTTCTCCGCAAGGTGCACATCCTTAGCGGAGCGTTTTTGCTTTATAGGGCGATCTTTCCTATAAAGTGGAAAAAGCCGACAGCTTCTGCGTTACTCTTAACACAGAAGTCATCAGCTTAATAAGCGGTTCAAGTATTCACTACTTAGGGAGAACTTCATTCCCTTCCTATAAAATAGCACACCCGATACCGAATTGGCAAGACTTTCTTTCCATAAGGGTTGATGAAAAAGGAATGTCTTATATTACATTGCTTTCGCATACAGATCCGCAATCTCTTCCTGTGTAAATACCACTGGATTATTTGCTACACCTGCTGCAGATACCTTCATACAGTTCTCTGCCATCCAAGAAATATCTTCCTTTGATAAGCCAAGATCCGATAACGTACATTCCATGTCCAGATTCCGTAACAAGGTACGGATCTTCGGTGCAAGATCCTTCGAGGTCACACCGCCAAAGATTCTTGCAATCTTTGCAAACTTGAAATGATCTCCTTTTTCGGATGCTTCAATCACAACCGGGGTTAAGGCTGCAAGACCTTTGCCGTGTACGATATCCTTCAGGCCGCTTGCCGGATGTTCCATACCATGTGCTAACGTAACACCTGCTGTATTAATTACCATACCACCAATGGTTGATGCCAACGTGATCTTCTCCCATGCTTCCTTGCTGCCCTCACCACGATAGACCTTCACAAGATTATCTGCGATCAATTCCATTGCATACACACTAAGCGCATCGGTAAATGGCTGTGCAATCTTTGATGTATATGCCTCGATACAATGACACAACGCATCGAATCCAACAGATGCTAATACATGCTTTGGCATTGTCATCATGCACTCCGGATCAACAATGGATACCTTTGCCACAATCGCATTACAACGAAGAGACTTCTTATCTCCATTTTCCGGATTGGTAAGTACTGCAAATCCATTACCTTCAGAACCCGTACCGCAGGTAGTCGGAATCAACACAAGCGGTAATGCCGTATCGCTCTTCAATCTGCCATAGATATAATCATTGATATCTCCGTCATTTAATGCCAGGAATGCAATTGCTTTCGCACAGTCCATGATCGAACCACCACCAATCGCAACAACCACATCACAGCCGTTATCTTTTGCAAACTGTGCGCCTTCGATTGCTGTTGTCGTAAGCGGATTCTGTGCTACCTTATCGAACAATACATGCTCAATTCCTGCCTGCTTCAGACTGTCTGCCACCTTATCATAAAGACCTGACTTCTTGGCACTGCTCCGTCCGGTTACCACCAATGCCTTATTACCATACGGTTTTGTAAGAGAACCGGTCTCTAACACCTTACCACAGCCAAATACCACATTGACCGGAAGGAAATAATTAAATGCGATTGCAGGAGCTGCTTCTTCCTCAGCCTCCACAGAAACCGTATCCAATGCTTTCTGCAATGCTGCATCCACGTCATCATTTTCTTCTTCCTCATCTGAACTAATATCCACATGAGATGCAAATTTCTCTTTGTATTTTAACTTACAGATGATAAAGAATACAACACCGAGCAGTGACCAGCCACCGGCCATTGCCCATTCCTGAACAACTAATGTACTTCCTGATCCCGGAATCATATACATTACGACCATGAAACCGGACATCAATACTGCCATAGCTCCAACAAACTTATAATACTTTACCTTGTATGGCCGTTTCATATCCGGTGCTTTGCTTCTTAATATAATGAAGGAAAGTGCCACCATACAATATGCCAGACAACAGCCAAAGTTACCTGCATCTACGATCCACACTAACATTTTACGTCCAAATAACGGAGCTAATACAGAAAGAATACCAATCAGATACAATGCATTGACCGGAGTCTTATACTTTGGATGTAACTTGGCAAAGGTTCTTGGAATCATATAAGATTCTGCCATCGAATACATTGCCCGGCTGCCACCGATCAGGAAAGAATTCCAGCTTGTAACAATACCACACATACCGCCAATAATCAGAACCTTTGACATTATACTGCTATTAAATGCTTTTGCCATCGCATCTGCAGTAACTAATCCGGAACCTTCCATGGATGCCGCAATATCAGACGCATTCATGACATAACCAACGCCTACAATAATCAGCGCATAAAACGCAACCGCCAACACAATAGAAAGAATCATAATCTTTCCAATCTTCTTAAGTGGTACATTAATCTCTTCTGCCGCCTGCGGAATTACATCAAAACCGATAAAGAAGAATGGTGTCATAACAGCAACACTCATGATCGCTTTCAAAGAAGTTACCGTATCCTCACTTGCAAACAACTGCGGCTGCAGGTTACTCATATCTCCCGAAACAGCAGATGCTACTACTAACAGGATACCAACACCACCAATAATAACCGTAAGCACCGTCTGTAAGATTGCGGCAGTCTTTGCACCTTTGATATTGATAAATGTAATAAAGATTGCTACGATCATGGCAACTGCCAACCAGCTTGCATAAATATCAAAGCCTGCTACTGTATACAGATATCCTTTCAAAAACTTAGGATAGATATAAGTAATGATGGTTGGAAGTGCACATGCTTCAAAGCATACTACACTGACATATCCTAAGATGATCGCCCATGTGCAGATAAAGGAACCGATCGGTCCCATCGCCTTATAGCTGAATACATGCTCGCCGCCACACTGCGGAAGTGCCGCGGTAAGCTCTGCATAAGTAAGGCCTACAAAGAAGATCATTACTCCTCCTAATGCAAAACCAATTGCTGCTCCTATTACACCACCACGGGAAATCCAGTCACCGGTTGATACGACCCAGCCCCAGCCGATCATCGCACCAAACGCAATGACTAAGATGTCCCATGCACTAAATACTTTGTCAAATTCCGATTTTTTCTTTTCCATCTGCCATCAACCCTTTCTTACGTATTTGTCTGAATAAAGGAGAAAGGCGCCAAAAAAACAGGGTATCTGTTTCTTTAACGCCTTTGTTAAATGTAAATGCTTTATTCCTACATTAATCTTCAAATCTCAAATCGATCAACTGCAGGATATATTCTGCCGTCTTCTTTAATCCTAATACACTCGAATCGATCATCATATGTCTGGTATGACAATCACTCATATCCGAACCGGTCATATATTCATATCTTGACTTCAACATGCCATCATTATATTTGACCAAATCCTCTGCTTGCTTCCGGGATACTCCTCTTTGTTCCATAATATGCTGTATCCGGTATTCCTCCGGTGCATAGATAAATATATTAATGCAGTCATCGCGATCCTTTAAGATATAATTCGAACAACGTCCGATAATCACGCAAGAGGATTTCTTTGCAAATTTCTGAATTACCTCAAACTGTGTATAGATGACACGGTTCGTCAGATTCGCATATCTTGGTCCGAAACTCGTATCAAATTCATATTTGACCTTATCTCCGGAATCTGCTTTCTCTACCAGCTCCCGGTCAACACCTAACTGATCGACCACCTTATCTACTAACGCTCTGTCATAGAATGGGATTCCAAGAGACTCTGCAACCAATTTTCCAATATCCGGGCCGCCACTTCCGTATTCACAGCCAATATTTACAATAAAGTGTTTCATTTACATCTCTCCTATCTCTCTGTGCAATATCACATTATATAAGTAAGAATGCTTTCTATAATGTTTCTACTGCTTCCTTAATAATCTCATATGCTTTATCACATTCCTCTTCGGATACGATAAGCGGTGGGATCAAACGGATGATATGTGCTCCAATTGCTGTGATCAGCAGCTTACGATCTAAGCATCCGTGTTTTACTTCCACGCCACTAATGCTGTCGTCAAATTCTATACCAACTAATAAGCCCTGATGTCTGACTTCCTTAACATGCGGTAACGTCTCTAACTTTGCTGCGAAGTAATCACCCATCTTCTTGGCATTGCCTGCCAGGTCTCTGTCTAACAACTCATTTACTTCTGCAAGTGCTGCTGCACAGCTTACCGGATGTCCACCAAAGGTAGTTCCATGAGAGCCCGGTGTAAATGCTTTCGCAACCTCTGCAGTCGCACAAATGGCACCGATCGGCATTCCTCCACCTAAGCCCTTTGCCATAGATACGATATCCGGCTTAATTCCATAATTCATATAAGACATAACCGCTCCGGTTCTGCACCATCCGGTCTGTACTTCATCGATCAGGAGCAGCATACCCTTCTCATCGCAGAACTCACGAAGTCCTTTCATGAATTCCATTGTTGCAGGATGTACACCGCCTTCACCCTGTACCGGCTCCACCATGATAGCAATGGTATTCTCTGTACATGCATTCTTAAATGCTTCCAGATCATTATATGGTGCATAAGAGAAACCGTAGGTCATCGGACCAAATCCAACCTGACATCCATTGCCCGGCTGACCGGTTGCTGACATTGCTCCGAAGGTTCTTCCATGGAATCCCATCTTAGCCGTTACGATATGATATTTATTCGGACCATACTTCTCAATTCCATACTTACGAGCCATCTTGATCATTGCCTCATTGGCCTCTGTACCGGAATTCTGATAAAAGATCTTATCCATTCCGATTGTCTCACAAACCTTCTCAGCTAACAGTGCCTGTGGAATGGTATATGGATAATTGAAGGTGTGCATGATGTCACTTACCTGATCCTTTACAGCAGCCACAACCTTCTCATTACAGCTGCCTGCATTGTTTACAGCAATTCCTGCATAAAAATCCAAGTATGGCTCGCCATTCTCATCATATATATACATGTCCTTTGCTGTCTCAGCAAGAAAATCGAAACGCTCATAAGTCTCGATCATGTATTTGTTTACTTTGTCCTTAATGTCCTGTACGCTTAATCCTGTGTCTTTTAACTTCATATTCGTATCCTCCTATATGTATGTACTATAATATTGTTCCGTTCCATCTGGTTCTCCAGGTGTTACATCCAATAAATACGTTCCCAGAATTCAGATTTTCGCGCAAGCACAAATCTGTACTCTTCTCATCGTATACACAAAAAAAGAGCAAGGAACACTTATCCTGTGATAAGCACCCTTGCTCAAATCTTTATCTTTTATATTGGACAAACATACAATAGCACTCTCTGACACTCTTGTCAATACAAAATTTTGCAAAAACTATATTTTTTTCGATCAATCCATATGTTTTTCTTAATTTTTAAAACTTTTCTGTCAAAATTCTTAATTCTATCGTTTAAATCTTCCTATTTACTTTTGTGAAAATCTGCATATTTTGCATTATTTTTTTGATCATATCGTACATTCCGCTCAGCGCTTGTGCATTATATTGAACAAAGCAGACATTTTAATAATATATATGCTATTCCCCATTCACAATGCATAATGCTCGCATTATCATCTCATTGCAACAAAGAAACACATGAAGCTTACTTTATCACTGGTTGCATTGCGATAGATATGCATCTGATCCGTTTCAAACCGAAACACCTGTGACTTCCCGACTACATACTGCTCGCCACGACATTCCACTGTCACCTCTCCATCCATCACAGCCAGATATTCCCGTGTCTTCTCTCCATGGCCACCACTGATATATTCCGCTCCGGGCTCAATATCGATCCGGTAGATCTCAACCTGATGATTATCTTCATAGGGGAAACACGTCCATACACGATACTTTCCCTCTAATTCCTTCGTCGGGATCATTTTCTCCGGTGTTACCAGACAGGCATCCATAGGCGGTGCTGCAATCAGTTCCTGAAATGTGATCCGCATTCCACTCGTAATCTTACCTAACACGCCTAAGGATGGATTCGCTGTTCCTTTCTCGATCTGTGCCAGCATACTCTTGCTGACCCCCGTCTGCTCTGCGACTGCATCTAAACTCATTCCCTTTGAGGTCCTTATTCTTTTCAAATTCATTGCTACATTGTGTGACAAATAATCCATACCTTCACTCCTTGTATCTCTTTAGCGAAAAACAGCGGCTGCATACAGCCGCCGCTTTCTAAAAAGTTTCCTTTATACTCATTATGACATATACGGTACGTCAGTGCAAGACAGATCGCACACATCATTTGCTGCTGCACTCTTTCACTGCCGCCTCAAATATGTCAAAACCTGCTTCCAACTGCTCCTCAGTAATAACAAGTGGTGCCAGGAATCGAATGACATTGTTATAGGTTCCGGCTCCCTCCACCAGCAATCCGTTCTTTGCACAGGTCTGTATGATATCCGCTGTCAATGCTGCATCCGGCTCCTTCGTCTCCGGATCTTTCACGAACTCAATACCAATCATGCCACCAAGACCACGCACATCACCAACCACAGGATATTTCTTTTGTATCTCTTTATAACGAGCCGTCACCTTCTTACCAATCTCAACGGAACGATCTGCTAAATGATCCCGCTCCATGATCTCAATCGTCTTAAGGGATGCTGCACAAGCAAGTGGATTACCGCAATATGTACCACCGATCGTACCAGGAGCAACCCCTTCCATTACCTCGGCTCTTGCGATAATGGCAGATAGTGGAACGCCTGCTGCAATGGACTTCGCTGTTGCAATAATATCCGGCTCCACACCCACCTCTTTCCAATACTCGGATGCAAACATACGACCGGTACGACAGAATCCGGACTGTACCTCATCTGCGATCAGTAAAATACCATTGTCATCACAGATCTTGCGAACCGCCTTGATCCATTCAATCGGTGCCGGAATGAATCCACCTTCACCCTGTAACGGCTCTACCACAACCGCTGCGATCGTATCCGCCGCTGCACACTGTTCAAAAACTGCTTTGATAGAATCAATATAGTATTCTACTTCCTTCTCTTCCGGAAGACCTTCCGGATTTCTATAATAATATGGGAACTGTGCACGGAACACACCATCTGCTAACGGTCCCATACCTGCTGCATACGCTTTCTTAGAAGTCATAGTCATCGTATAATAGGTTCTTCCATGAAAGGCTCCGGAAAATACAATGATATTTGACCGTCCGGTATATCCCTTTGCAACCTTGACTGCATTTTCATCCGCCTCTGCACCACTGTTAGCAAAGAATACCTTCTTCTTATCACCCTTAACCGGTGCAATAGATCCCAGCTTCTCAGCCAATGCCACATAACCCTCATGCGTCACAACATTAAACATACCATGAAAATACTTATCTGCCTGTTCCTTTACTGCCTCTACAACCTCCGGCTGTGAAAATCCGATATTCAATACACCAACACCGCCAATCCAGTCAAGGAACTTATTGCCATCCACATCCTCGATCATGGCACCCTCGCCCCGTTCAATGACAACCGGATAACTGCAACGGATCGCAGATGGTACAGCTGCTTCTCTTCGATCAATGATGGCCTGTGCTTTTGGTCCCGGTAACGTCTCTGTAATTATTTTTGGTAAATCTGTTCTTAACATACTGCATTCCTCCTGTACACTTTGCATTTACGGTGCAAAACCATATATCTTACCAAAGATTGTTGTATGCATCTGCATATTAGAATTTTGCACCTTTATGCCATTATAAAGAAAAAAAGGACCACGATATATACTAAGTACACCGTTGTCCTTAACTGCTTACAAGTATGCCACAGTTTCCTTTTGATTACCATATTCCGTCAGCACAACATTTTCGCATGTCAGTTGTGCCATTAGCACAATATACTCTTTGACATTTACTATGCAAAGTAGTATTCTCCTTATAAATACAACCACTGGCACAATTCACCGGATTTCATGATACAATCCGTGTGACATATTGCACATAGACAAAGGAGGCTCTTTATGTCTTTGATTTTAAAGGATGTTTATGAAGATACCAAAAGAATATATGGTTTAGAACTTCTTGCCGGCAGTAAAGGTCTGTCCGGCATTATGAACTGGGTCTATCTTGCAGAAGATGCAACTGCATCTGATTTTCTAAATCCCGGTCAGCTTGTCATTACAACCGGGGTCAGCCGTCCCCATTCCTCTGCCTGGCTATCTGAACTCATACAGATGCTGATACAGGCACACACCTGTGGTCTGATCATTAATGTTGGGAATTATATCACCGAAGAAGATATTACCAAAGAGATCCGGCAGTTATGTGAGGATTCCGATTATCCATTATTTATCATGCCCTGGAAGACACATATTGCTGACATCACACATGATTATTACAACCGGATCTTTGCCGATAACCAGACCGAACAGACACTTACGAATGCCTTCCTGAATCTGGTTCGCACTCCCTTTGACACCTCCTATAGTGTATCTGTGTTAGAAGAATACGGTTATTCCGCTCATCAGCCATACGGCATCTTATACCTGCAGGCAGACGAATGGAATACGGATACCGCACGGAATATATCCCGTACTGCCAAGGCTGCACATCCACAATGCCACATCTGTATCACCAGACAGTATCTTGCCATTATCATTCCCCAGCCGGATACCGCCGAACTGTGTGGTATTGCAGAGAAACTTCTCCATACTCATACTCTGCATGCACCGGGCAGCAGTCTGTATATTGGAATCAGCAACACCTGCAACTGCTTTGATGAATTCGCCAGATCTTTCTACTACGCTAAATCTGCCGCATGTATCGCACGCTACCGGCAACAGGCAATATGCAACTTTGACAACTTAGGCTTCTATAAAGTACTGCTCTCTGTCAGTGACCGCACATTATTAAAGGATTATGTCCGGCAAATGTTAGGCCCTGTATTCGATTATGATGAACAGCACCACAGCAACTACACGGATACCCTTTATCAGTACCTGCTTTGTGACGGCAGTATTCTCCGCATTGCAGATGCCCTGTACTGCCACCGCAATACGGTCAATTACCGGGTTAAATTACTAAAAGAAACCCTGCATTATCAATTAGACGATATGCCGACCCGTTGTGAACTGCTGATTGCCTATCAGATTCAGGAATTCCTGACGTTAGACCTCTGACTCCGGTTCTTTACAGACATCTACCCATCCATCTGCTCTAGAAGCCTGTTCTAACTCTGCGATCGTAAGCTTTACTGCACTATGATCATTCCCTGCCGCCGGATATACGGTGTCAAACCGTTTCAGGCTTTCATCCAGGTACACCTTCACGCCATCCTTGATACCAAACGGACATACACCACCCGGAGCATGACCGATCCGCTCTTCTACCTGATCGTATGGTATCATTTTCGCCTTCACATGAAAGGTATTCTTGAACTTCTTATTATCTACTCTAGACATTCCCTCGATCAGAATCAGAATGGCTTCCTCTCCCACTAAGAAAGACATCGTCTTTGCAATTCTGCCCGGTTCCACTCCAACTGCTTCTGCCGCCAGAGCAACCGTTGCTGTTGATTCCTCAAATTCTATTACATGGTCAGGGAACCCTTTCTCCTCTAAATACGCTTTTGCTTTCTCAATTGACATGTTGCAAATCTCCCTTTCTCTTTTGCTCAGGCACATCTCATGCACCTACTAAATGTCTAAATTGCTTGCAAACTCCACAAAACTATGATACCACATAAACAGAACTTTTTACAGTTTCATTAATTTCAAAGGAGAAGACAAGTATGAAAAAAAGTAAACTCTTTTTAGCAATCTGCACAATAATGTTATGTGCAATTCCTGCTAAAACGGCATTTGCCAACGACACTGACAATCTCTCAACCAAGGAAATGCAATCGGCTGCAACCGTAACCTATGGAACATCCAGCAGTTATACATGGGAAGATAATAATACCCCTTTACTTACAAAGATTGTTCTTCCTTCCGATGGTATACTCACTGCTACAATGGACAAACCATCACACAGAGACTTTGGAATTTTAAATATTGATTTCTATCTGTATGATTCAACCGGGAAGTGTATACAGCACTATAGAGATGACGAAGATGCCAGAACAACTGCCCAGTGGAAATGCGGACTTACCGCTGGAACTTACTATGTCAAAGAAGATGTTCAATATTGGGTTAGTTCTGCACAGACCAAAGCATATAACTTTACATTTTCCGCAGGTGACTACTATGAAAAAGAAAATAACAACACGAAAGAAACAGCTACTGCCATTCAAACAGACAAAACTTACATCGGCGAATTAGGTGGCGGTTTCTCAAATATTGATTCGGATGACATTCGGGATAGTCAGGACATTTACAAAGTAAATCTTATAAAAGGATATACCTATCATGTAGAAACAAAGAATTTACAAGGTACCACTCTTGCGCTTTTTCTTACCAAAGACATGAAGCTAGGCACATTATCCGATCTTGGTACAGGCAAGAATGTGGTTGCCCCTTATACTGGAACATATTATATACAGATCTACAACTATAGCAGTGATCAGTACGAATATACACTTGATGTAAAGACCGTAACACCGATTGCCACAAAGATCAGCAAGATCAAGAGCGGCAAAAAAGCATTAACCGTTTCCTATAAGACAAAGGATGTAACCGGATATGAAATTGCATATAGTACCAAAAAGAATTTTTCCAAATCTACGACAAAAAAACTGATTACCAAGTCCAAAAAGAGTGTCACGATCAAGAAGTTAAAGAGCAAGAAAAAATACTATGTACGTATCCGTACATACCGCACGATTGGTAAAAAGAAATACTATTCGAAATGGTCAGCCATAAAAACAGGCAAAACAAAATAATAAAAGTTTTCCTTGTGTATTTGGCATAATAATATTAAAATAGATGTGGTTTACAAATAATAATATAATTTTAGGAAGGTTTATTATGAAAAAAGTTGTTAAATTCGGTGGAAGTTCTTTAGCCAGTGCCGAGCAGTTCAAGAAAGTTGGTAATATCATTCATGCTGACGAAAGTCGTGTATATGTGGTTCCGTCCGCTCCAGGTAAGCGTTATGACGAAGATACCAAAGTAACTGATATGTTGCTTCATGCATATGAAAGTGCCAGCGAGGGCAAAGACATCAAAGAAGAAATGGACGCAATCAAGGCAAGATATGACGAGATTATTACCGGCTTAGAGCTCAAAGATTTCAGTTTAGATCAGGATTTTGAAGAGATCACCAAGCTCTTAACCGAAAATCCACAGAAAGACTTTGCTGCTTCCCGTGGTGAATTCTTAAATGGTAAGATCATGGCTACCTACCTTGGCATTGATTTCATTGATTCTGCTGAAGTAATCTACTTCAACGAAGAAGGCAATTTGAATGATTATAAGACATATAAGAGATTAGGCGAGCGTCTTTCCCAGTGTGAAAGAGCGGTTATCCCTGGTTTCTACGGAATGGGCAAAGATGGCAACATCAAGACATTTTCCCGTGGTGGTTCTGACGTAACCGGTTCTATCGTAGCAAGAGCAAGCAAAGCCGATGTATACGAGAACTGGACCGATGTATCTGGTTTCTTAGTTGCAGATCCCCGTATCGTACCGGATCCAAAGCCAATCAAATACATCACTTACCGTGAGCTTCGTGAGTTATCTTACATGGGTGCCTCTGTACTCCATGAAGATGCGATTTTCCCTGTTCGCAGCTGTGGTATTCCAATCAATATCAAGAACACCAACGCTCCGGAAGATGCCGGCACCTGGATCGTAGAAAGTACATGTAAAAAACAGGATTACGTTGTAACCGGTATTGCCGGTAAGAAAGATTTCTGTACCATCTTCATTTCCAAAGCAATGATGAATGCAGAGATCGGTTTTGGACGTAAAGTATTACAGGCATTTGAGGAGAACAATATTTCTTTCGAGCATATGCCATCCGGTATCGACACTATGACTATCGTTGTACACGCAGACGAATTCATGGATAAGGAGCAGAGCGTTGTATCTGCAATTCACCGTCTTGCAGAGCCAGATTCTGTTGAGATTGAATCCGGTCTTGCCCTAATCGCCGTTGTAGGTCGTGGCATGAAGTCAGCAAGTGGTACTGCAGGTAAGTTATTTACTGCTCTTGCACACAAAGGTATCAATATTAAGATGATCGATCAGGGTTCTTCTGAGCTTAATATCATCATCGGTGTTGAGAATAAAGATTTTGAACCAGCGATTGAAGCGATCTATAAGACCTTCATCACAAAGTAAACTTATCCCCTTGCACAGCGTAAGGATTGCGAGAGGTGTGAGGGCACATGCGATAAGATATAGAGAAAGCCATGTGGGTTTGCCTTTATGGTACGCAGGCACGTTTGCACTTA
>OLYN01001162.1_pt1 | contig 13776 bp, 11 predicted proteins | sample 1674231 | NCBI WGS metagenome assembly OLYN01 (sample SAMEA103958153, study PRJEB25191) | human gut metagenome
GAGCAAAAGGAAGGCCCCCGCGGCGAGCGGTGCTAACTATGCCTTTGCAAAAGGCCCCGCGACGCCGATAGGCGACTGCAAACTGGCCTCCGCCGGGCAGGCAAGATGAGATGGGGCCTACCCACATAAAAAGGCCCGGAGAGAAGCTCGCCGCTTCCCTCCGGTAAAAAGGGCTTATTCTGCTTTGGCGGTGCTGCTGGTGCCGTCCTCTCCGTGCAGGATGCGGTCCAGCTCCTCCCGGCGGGCCCGGCGGTAATCGTAGTACTGCTGCAGCTTTTCCCGCAGCGGGATCTCGGTATGCAGGGCCAGGAAAAAGTGCTGGCGGCCGTTTTCCCGGCCGGCCTTAAAGTAGGCCTTCAGCTCCTCATAGCGGACCACCACATTCTTCTCGCGGGCAAAGGTCCTTATCTTGACCATGAGGTGGGTGGAATAGACGAAATCGATGGCGAAAACGCCGAAAAACACGCCGATGACAAAGGAAAACGCCAAATTGCGGGAAAGCCAATCCAGTGCCCGCAAAATGAAAGGATCCACGAAGAAATAATAGGCCGCGCCCATCACTGCCCAAATGGCGGAAAACAGGGGGCAAATAAGACCATTCACATTGCCCCAGCGGCGGCTGTAATCCCACAGACGGGCATTCATCACCTTCAGCAGCAGGATGCCGGCAATGTACTCGATGGCGGTCATGGCGGCGGCCATCAGCACCAGCATGGCAATGTGGTTCCACACGGGGTCGGCGATCTGACGGCTTTCCGAAAGGCGGGAAACCAGGTACAGGATGCAAAGCCCGGTGCCGTACAGCGGCACATAGGGCCCCACCATAAAGCCTGGATTGATCCACTTGCGCTCGGGATTATTGCCGGAAATAAAGCGCCGGAAGAAAAGCTCCAGCACCCAGCCCAGCGAAGAACCGATATAGAACAAAAAAGCCAGCTTCAAGAAGGTATTCATAAGGCCCTCCGGTCACGGTTTTTGGCGGCCATGCCGCGCTGGGGAAAATTATATCACATCTTCGGCCGGGGTTCAACTCACACATGGGATAGAATGGGGGCAGCGGCAGGTTTTGAACCTACTGCTGCCCCCGGAGAGGTAAGTGAGGATGGCTGTTTAGAAGCGGCGGGTGCCTGCATACAGGCACAGAGCCGCAAGCGCCAGCAGGGCCAAGCCGGGCAGCGGCTGGCCCACATGGGCCGCGCCGGTATTGGGGTTGCTGGCGGGGGTGCTTTCACCGGACTGGGAAGGAACGATGATCACCACACCGCTGCCGCTTTCGGTCCACAGGATGATGGAGCCGGTAAGGCGCTCATACTTATCCCCCTCAGTCGGGCGGAACTCCCAATGGTATGCTACGCCTTTTTCTACGGGAGTATCATCGGCGAGTACTCCGTCGGATTCCCCTACCCATCTTACTTCCCCAGGCACAGAGAACGCATTATTATTGGCATTGAGGTGGGCATCGGCCAGGGTCTTGCCGCTGGAGGTGATGGGGGTGTAATTGGGGGTGCCGGTGGGGGTGATCTTGGTGAGGGTAATGTTTACGGTAACGGTGGCATCCTCGTGGTTCTTAGAATAGGTCTGATCATTATATCCAACTTGCATGGTTATTGTAATTTCGTCATTTACACTTAGACCATTAGCCAGTTGATAAGTAATGGCACCAGTATTAACATCCACACCCCAGCCACTTTTTATCGTGTCTACTGGAGAATAAGTTCCCGTGTGGAAACGCAGTGTTCCTGCATCCTTTGCCAGTTTGTTCAGATCTGTACCAATGTAATCATAGATATTGATGGTCTTGCTGGCGGTGTCATTGTAGACCTGGTTTACATTGATGGTGCCCAGCTGGGGGCCATCCGCCTTGGCAATGGTCACTTTGACTTCCTCGCTGGTGAGGGAGTAGGTGCCAACGGTGGCTGTGCAGCAGTAATCGTAGTCCCCCGCATTCAGGCCGGTTTCCACTGTATAGGTTTGGGCAGTAGCATTATCAATCGCGGTTTTCTTGCTGCCGTTTACCTTGTACCACTGGTAGGTCACACCGGTCACATTGTCCGGGGTAATGGCCGCGGTAAGAACAGGAGCCTGTTCGGCGGTGTAGCCATATTTGGCGTTGTTATGGTGGGCCATTACGGATGCCGTGACACTCTTGATGGGGGCTTCCTTAACAGTATCACCATCAAATACATAGCCGGGGCCCAACAGGGTATTCTTATCAGTGACTCCGGTAATTTCGCCGTAGGTGCCGCCGGAGAGTTCTACTTTGGCGTTGGCGGATATCTTCAGAGTGGTGACGGTCAGATTTCCCTCGATCTTCACTGTGCCGCCAGTGACATTGATAGTGCTAACAGTGGAAGATTTGCTATCAAGTGTGTTAGTGATAGTCAGTGTGCCGCCATTTACCGTAATGCTACCGGTCAAGTTATTGCCTGCAAGGTTGAGTATCGCAAGGGAACCTTCAAAGCTCACAGCATCAGCAATGTCTTTCATAGAGAAAAGTTTCGTTTCGGTGCTGCTATTTTCGCTTTTCACATAGTCAAAAGCAGCTTGCAAAGTGGTGGCGCAGCTACTACGGGACGAGTCATTAAAGGAAACGGCCAGCTCTGCACTACAAAAGTCGCATTTTCCATCTTTAGCGTTATTGTTTAAACCATTATCACAGTGCTGTCTGCTGCTGCTTGTATCAACATAATCGCATTTGTCACATCTAAGGCTGTGGTTTATGCCATTGGCATTAGCCACATAGTACTTACCGGTATAGGTGTGGTTACCATCGGTACATTCCGTCGCCAATGCTACAACAGACAGCATGGTAACACACAGCACGGCGGCCAGCAAAACACTACATACTCGTTTCTTCATACTTTCCTCCAGAATTACAGTTTTTATTCTACCAGCCACAGGCGGCGGGCGGCGGTTTTGGCCTCGCTGCGGCGGCTGACATTCAACTTGGTGAGGATATGGCTGACATGGGTTTTTACCGTGGGCAGCTTGATATCCAAAATGCGGCCGATCTCGGCATTGCTTTTATCGGCGCACATCAGGCGCAGCACCTGCAGCTCGGTGGCGGTCATTTCCTCGCCGGGGGGCAGGGGCGGCACCAGGAAGTAGGGATACCGGGCGGCCTGCACCCGGGCAAAGGCCACCACCTGCCGGTACCAGCTCTCTTCCTCCGGGACGGGCAGGGCCTGCAGCAGGGGCAGCAGGGCGGCGCCGCAGCAGCTTACCGGGCGGATGAACCCCAACCCGGCGGCAATATGCAGGGCATCGGTAAGGCTTTGCTGCCAGGCTTCGTCCTTTAGCCGGTACTGGGCCACGGCCCGCAAAAGCAGCAGGGTGGTGTGATCCATCTTCCGCTGGCAGGCGATGCAGTAGGGTTCCAGCGGAGCCAGGGTAAGCAGGGCGGCCTGCGGCCGGCCCTGAGCAAGCTCCGCCATGGCCTGAGTAAAGTACTGGTAGCGCTTCATGATATTGATGCTGAGGGGGTCGCGCGGGGCCTTTTCCCGGTACCAGCTATCTACGGCATCGGTATCGCCAGTCCGCAGGTCAACGCGGCACAGCATGGCATCGATATTGGGCAAAAATCGGCTTTGGCCGCTTTCCGCGAAGCGCTGCCGCAGGCTTTCCAGCGTCCTGCGGGCATCCTGGGAGTGGCCGGCCGCCAACTGGCTGCGGGCCAGCAGGCCCACCGCGGCGAATTCAATATCCGGGGTGCCGTCCCGCTGGATCTCCCCCAATCGGGGCATCAGGGCCAGCATACGGGCGGTGATGTCCTCGCCTTTTTCAAACTTGCTTTCGGCAATGGCGCAATCCGGCAGACCCACGCCATCCCGGCCCAGAATGGCCTCCACCGGGACACGGATGGTCTGATAAAGCAGGTCATCCCGGCGGCTCCATTCGCTGAAGTCCTTGCCGCCGTTCATAATGCTGGGCAGGGCGCTGGTGACCGAAAAGGCCGGCAGGGTCACTTCCTTATTGACCAACAGCCGGTAGGCCGCGGGGATGATGGCGGTGAGATTGGTGACGCCGCGCTGCGGCAGGGAGATATCCAACCAGGCCAGCCGGCCCCGGGCCTGCCGCCCGGCCGCGTCGCTTTTGGCACGGCAGCGGGCAAACTGAGAAAGCGCCTGGTACCAGCGCTCGCTGCCCTCATAATCGGCCGCCAGGGCGCACAGCATACTCATGCCCTGCATCAGCGCCGGGGAGGCGGCGATCTCCTGCTCCGGTAGGCTGCGGTAGTATTTCTCCATCTCGCTGTAATGGCCCATGCCGGGATGAAGCTCGGCATTGCGCACCAGAAGCTCGGAGACCTTGGAATGATCCCCTGCCATGGTGTAGCACTCCAGCGCATGGCTGTAATCCTCTTTCAGCTCGTAGTAGAGGCCGCCGCGGCCCAGAACGGTGCGGCGCTTTTCCTCGCTGTATTCCCGGTCCATCTCCCACAGCAAAAAAGTGCGGAACTGCGGCCAGAACCGGAACCGCTGCACATCATCGGGGCGCAACATGGTGGTATTGTGCTGAAGCCAAGCCAGGCGTTCCCCGGCGTGGGGATCGCCGCTGACCATGCGGGCCAGCTCGGCATCGAAGCTCTCAAATGGGGCAAGCTCCAGCAGAAAACGGCGAATGGGCAGATCGAACCGGCGGTAGACCGCCGCCTCAAAGTAGAAAAAGACCTCGTGGTAGCCCTGGGCGATGAGCTCCGGGCCATAGGGGCGGCCACCGGCCATGCAGTGGGCGATGACCGCCACGCCCAGCGGGTAGCCGCTGGTTTCCCGCAGGATCTCGGAAAGCTCCGATTCGCTGACGGGGGTGCCCTGCTGCCGGAACAGGCTGCGGATATCCTCCCGGTCAAAGAGCAGGGCGTCGGCATCCAGCACCGCCATAAGCCCGGCATACTGGAAGGCCATGAGCCAGCCCGGCACCGCCCCGCGGGAAAGCAGGACGAACCGGCGGTCGCTGTACTCCCGGATGAGCTGGTACAGCGCCTGCTGATCCGGCTCCTCGGTCATCTGCCGCAGGTCATCGATCAAGAGGACCTGCCAGTCCTTATCATCCGCCGGCAGGGCGAAGTCCGGCTCCCCGGCGGTGAGAGAAAGCACCTGCTGCCCGGCAAGCAGCGTTTCGGCCAGGATGCTTTTGCCAAAGCCGCAGGGCGCGGTGAAAAACAGCACCCTGCCCCGTGCCATGAATTTTTGGTACTGTTCCCGGACAGACGGCCGGATGACTACATTTTTGGCCATGCGCTCCCTCCCTTTGCGGCGGGTTCATCCCGTGGGGGCCACGGGATGCCGAAGGGGACCAGTCCCCTTATGGTATGATGGATCGGCGGTATTTTGTGTTCTGGTCTTATTTTACCAGCCAAAGCGGGTGGTGTAAATCATCCCAAAGTATGAGAAAATACATTTTTGCGGGGGATGAGGCACTCCCACAGGGGAGAGCCATGCCGCCAATCAGGTCAGCGGGGCGGCGGGAGGACCTTCCATATAGGGACGGAAGCGAATGCTATGCCAAAGTTGCAACAGTGCGTGCGGATTGTGCAATTGACTTTATACACAAGGCTTTCTAAAATAAAAAGTGTAGATTGTGCACAATTTATTATGGAATCCGTTTTCGGATCGCGACCGAAGGCGGCAGATCACCGTTCACCTGAGAATAAAAATTACAGAAGGGAGGATCGCATGCAAAGCTCCGTGCTTAGCCTTGCATGTGAACTACTATGACAAAGTCAGCTGTCCAAAAGCGTGAATGGCCGATCATTTTGATCGCGTTCCTCTTTATGTTCTTTTTCGGCCGGATTCTGGGCCCGTTCTCCGTGGTTACACAGGTCGGCTCCAATGCCCTGGGCGTATTTATCGGCGTTATTCTGCTTACAGTATTCACTTCCCAGTCCACCCTAGCTGCTATCCTGGGTATTATCGCCATGGTATACAGCGGCTTTTTGACATCCTCCGCCGCTGTTTCCAGTTGGATGGGCGGTTCTACCGTCCCCCAGCTGATCTTTGTATCTGCGCTGTGCGTGGCGCTCAAGGAAGCCGGCGTGATCGATGTGCTGGTGCGCAAGCTGCTTAGCATCAAGGCGCTTCGAGGACGCCCGGTCGCGCTGCTGTTCTCGCTGTTCTTCTCCAGCTTTATCGTTTCCATGTTCATCGGGTTTATCCCCACCGCGCTGCTGTACTTCGGCATTTATGAGTCCATCCGGGATGTGTGCGGCTATGATAAGCAGGACAGATTCTGCAAATTCATGCTGCTGGGCATCTACCTGGGCTGCATGGGTAATTTCTGCTTCCCCTTCAAGGGCATTGCCCTTACCATTTACACCCTTATCAATACCAGCATGCAGGGCTTTGGACTGAGCATCAATATGTTCACCTATATGTTCGTGTGCATCCTGGTCAATCTGGTATGGCTGTGCATTCTGGCCTTTATGATCCCCGGTGTATTTAAGTGCAATGTTGCCCCGCTGAAGGAGCTGGATATTGAAAATGTAGAGGCGCTGCGCAACATTCCTAAGAAATTTAATAAGCGCCAGAAGCTCATTCTCACCATCTTCTGCCTGTCCTTCCTGTATATCATCGTGATCCCGCTGCTGCCGAAGGACTTCCCCGGAAGCGCTGTTCTGGCTCCTATCGGCACTACCCTCATTTTCCTGCTGGCGCTGGGCATTCTGGGGCTTATCAAAGTAGACGGCAAACCGCTGGCCAACCCCATGAAGCTGCTGAGTGAAGGCACCCTGTGGAATGTGGTGTGCATCGTTGGCTGCTTCACCTTCCTGGGCAATGCCATGGCTTCCGCTGATTTGGGCATTCGCGACTGGATCATCTCCCTGCTTAAACCCGTATTCGGCAATATGCCGCTGCCGCTGCTGCTGCTGCTCCTTACTATTGTTATCACCATCATCACCAACATCTGCAACGGTACCCCCCTTACCCTGTTGGGCAACGCGGCCATCATGCCTTTTGTATGCCAGATGCAGCTGGACACCGGGATCAGCGCATCTGTTACCGCCGCGACGCTGAGCCTGTGCGCCAACATGGCCTTCTTGACCTATGCAGGTACCATCTACGCCGCGCTGCTGCTGGACCGTGAGGAGATAGACAACCGCTTTATTTGGCACGATGCCATCAAGGTGATTCCTGTTTATATCATTGTGGTTTATGTGATTGCCCTTGGCTGCAGCTACATTCTGCCCTAACCGGCTTTTCCGGGACGATATGGCCTATTCCCTTCTTCCCGCGCATCTGCTATAATACACTAAGAAACGAGGCATACCATCAATGGAAAAACCAAAGCAAATCACTGAGCAATCCCATTCCATCCCCATTGCGGGGGAAGCGGATGTGATCGTAGTAGGCGGCGGCGTAGCCGGTGTAGCCGCCGCAGTTTCGGCCGCACGCAATGGCTCCCGGGTCATTCTGCTGGAGAAAAGCATCATCCTGGGCGGTCTGGCTACCCTGGGCCATGTCTGCATCTATCTGCCTCTGGATGACGGTTTGGGGCACAAGGTATATGGCGGCCTGGCGGAGGAGCTGCTGCATGTCTGCATCCGCTACGGCTACGATAACCTGCCAGATTGCTGGCGGAACGGGCCCGATACCGTGGACACCCCCACCGGCCGCTACCGCACCAATTTTAATATCCCGGCTGCCGTGTGCGCACTGGATGAGCTGATGGAACAGGAAGGTATTCAGGTCGTTTTTGATACCAACTTCTGCGCGCCCATCATGGAGGGTAAAACCTGCAAGGGCGTCATTGTCGAAAACAAATCCGGACGCACCGCCTACCTGGCCAAGGCCTTTGTGGATGCCAGCGGCGACCTGGACCTGATGTTCCGGGCCGGCGCTCCCACCGAAACACAGCGGAGCATTGTTTCCCACTGGGCACATGAAATAGACCTGGATACCATGAAAAAAGGCCTGGAGACCGGGCAGGCCCTGCAGGCACTGCCGCTGCGCTGGCTGGGGCTTCGCCCCGATGCCGATAACAGCGAGGCGGAGATCCCCATGTACTATGGCACCACCAGTGAGGGCGTCAACGGATATATCCGTACCAGCCGCAAGCTGGCGCTGGACTACTTAAAGCAGCACCAGAGCCCCTCCTACGCGCAGATGACCCTGCCGCTTATGCCGCAGTTCCGTATGACCCGCCGGCTGGTTGGCAAGGAGCAGCTGGAGGTAGTGCCTGACCGGTATGTGGAAAGCTCAATCGGCTGCATGATCCACTCGCTGGAAATTCCTGCCGAAGTATACGAGTTCCCATACGGCGGCCTCATCGATACCGAGATCACCAACATTGCCGCAGCCGGAAGGATCGTTTCCGCCACCGGCCGCGGCTGGGAAGTCGCACGGTTTATTCCCGCCTGTGTTCTCACCGGTGAAGCTGCCGGCTTGGCTGTTTCCATGGCTGCCAAGGAGAGTATCAGCCTGCAGGCGCTGGATGTGCCCGCCCTGCAGCACACTTTGGCCAGCCGCGGCGTCAAGATCCACATGGATGAAGCCCTGCGCCGGAACCGCCGCCCCCAGCCCGGAGAAAAGAAGGACCCCAAAAAGACGGATGCCACATCCGTTGTTCGGGCGGATTCCCTTTCCTACCGTCACTGAGACACTGAGGAAGCCCCGCTGCATTGCCTACCCGCTGCCATAACCAAAAGGAGGGCGCACTATGGAGATCCAATACCTGAAGACTGTACTGCTGGTGGCCACCCACCTGAATTTCAGCAAGGTCGCTGAGGAGATCCCCTGTGCGCCCTCCTCGGTCTCCCGGCAGGTGAAGTGTGTGGAGGAGGCCCTGGGCATCACCTTATTTGACCGTCCCGCCCGGGGCGAGCGCCTGAAGCTGACAGGGCCGGGCACCAGCGTTCTTCCCTATATCGCACAGGTGGTGGGACAATATGAATCGCTGGAGTTTCACATCAGCCGGCTGAAGGGCCAGGATGAGAAGCCCTATACCATCGGTCTTCCTCTGGGGCGCATCAGCATAAAAACCGAGTGCCTGCTGATGGAAAAATTCTATCTGTATGCCCCCGGGCACAATATTCAGTTTCTATTTTACCAATCCTCGGAGGTCGAAGCCTGCCTGCGCAGTCGGGAATTTGACGCGCTGCTGGTCACTCGTGTCTTTTGGCAGGAGGACCGTAATAAAACGCCTGCCTTCTGCACCATACCGGGTACCCGCTGTACCCTGCTGCACAATCAGCCGCTATGTATTGTCATGCGGGCGGACCACCCCTTGGCTGGACAAGCGGAAGTAGATGTGGGCGACCTGCGGGAGCAGAGCTTTATCCTGTACTATGATCCCATCCGGGAAGGGATCCGTACCGGAGATATTCAAACAGACGGCTTTCTCCGTCACTGCCAGCGAGCCGGATTTGTGCCCAAGCTGGAGATCATCTCCAAGAACATCTCCGAGCTGCGCAATGTATGCGTAGAAAACTTCAACTGGGTCTACCCCACCTTCCAGCCGAACTGGATGCTTCCCTCTTCCCAGATTCGGGCTGTCCCACTGAAGGATCCCCTGTATGGCTCTGAATACTATCTGATTACCGCCGAGGACCACACTGATGACACCGCTGAAATGGTCCGGCGGTTCTTCCAGCAAACCTTCTCTGCGGATTAAATCGCCCTCCGTAAATAAACAAACTGAAGTCCTCCGCATGGGATCCCACGCGGAGGACTTCAGCATATATATTCGGTTTAGAATTCCGCAAAGCCGGTGGTGCGGGGGAAGGGCAGTACATCACGGATATTCGGGATGCCGGTGACATACATGATGAGCCGCTCGAAGCCCAGGCCGAAACCGGCGTGGCGCGCGCCGCCGAAGCGCCGCAGGTCGAGGTACCACCAGTAGTCCTCCTCATTCAGCCCCAGCTCGTGGATGCGGTCCAGCAGGATGTCCAGACGCTCCTCACGCTGGCTGCCGCCGATGATCTCGCCGATGCCGGGCACCAGCAGGTCCACGGCCGCCACCGTCTTACCATCATCGTTCAGGCGCATATAGAAGGCCTTGATCTCCTTGGGATAATTGGTAACAAAGACCGGTTTGCCGAAAATCTTTTCGGTGAGGTAGCGCTCATGCTCAGTCTGCAGGTCCACACCCCAGCTTACGGGGTACTCAAACTCCACATCGGCCTTTTGCAGCCGCTCGATGGCCTCGGTATAGGTGCAGACGGCAAAGTCGCTGTTTACCACATGGTTCAGGCGCTCCAGCAGGCCCTTATCCACAAAGTTATTGAAGAATTCCAGCTCGCGGGGGCACTGCTCCATCACATAGCGCAGCACATATTTTATCATGTCCTCCGCCAGCACCATATTGTCCTCCAGGTCGGCAAAGGCGATCTCCGGTTCGATCATCCAGAACTCGGCGGCATGGCGGCCGGTGTAGGATTTTTCCGCGCGGAAGGTGGGGCCGAAGGTGTAGATCTTGCCAAAGGCCATGGCCATGCACTCGCCCTCCAGCTGGCCGCTGACGGTGAGATTGGTGGCTTTGCCGAAGAAATCCTGGCTGTAATCGATCTTGCCGTCCTCGGTCAGGGGGGGATCAGCGGGATCGATGGTGGTGACGCGGAACATCTCGCCGGCACCCTCGCAGTCGCTGCCGGTGATGAGCGGGGTGTGCGCGTACACAAAGCCGCGCTCGGTAAAGAACCTATGGATGCCCTGCGCCGCGACAGAGCGCACCCGGAATGCCGCGCTGAAGGTATTGGTGCGGGGGCGCAGGTGCTGGATGGTGCGCAGGAACTCCATGCTGTGGCGCTTTTTCTGCAGGGGATAATCGGGGGTGGAGGCGCCCTCCACGGTGATCTTCTCCGCATGGATTTCAAAGGGCTGCTTGGCCTCGGGGGTCAGCAGCAGACGGCCGGTGACAATAAGTGCCGCGCCGACATTCTGACGGGAGATCTCATCGTAATTGGCCAGTTTATTTTCCTCAAACACCACCTGCAGATTGCTGAAGTAGCTGCCGTCGTTCAGCTCGATGAAGCCAAGGGCCTTGCTGGAGCGCAGGGTGCGCACCCAGCCGCAAATAGTGACCGGTTCCGCGGTGTAGCGCTCCGGCTCCGCAAACAGTGCTTTGATCTCTACTCGTTTCATGGGTCTTATCCTTCCTTTTTTCCGAAAGTGATTTATAATATTATAGTACGCCAAAGGGCCGGGCGCAATCCTTTCTTTGCCCGTAATGCGAAAAAATGTCTTTTAGGGCAACTTTTTTGCAAAAAGGGGGTTGCTTTTATGCCGGTAATACGGTATAATAAATTCTCGTCAGGGCTTTGCTTGACCGTCCCGATAACGACATGGAGATGTCGCCTAGTTGGTCGAGGGCGCACGACTGGAAATCGTGTAACCGTCAAAAGCGGTTCGAGAGTTCGAATCTCTCCATCTCCGCCAAAGAAAACCCCGCAGAAATGCGGGGTTTTCCTTTGTTTATGCGGGCTTTCAGGCTTTTTACGCTTTGCGCTTATTGCTTATTTTTTGCGCGTTTCTGCGTTTCAAGGGCACAGAAAAAGCACAGGCAAATATAGTAAAATCCCCCCTCCGTAATTGGAGGGGGGATCTCTTTACCACACCTTCTCTGACACTCCGAGTGCCTCGTACAAAAGGTGCTTTTGCTTTGTGGTCGCATTTGGTACGGCCTTGTCGATGGCTTCTTTCTTTTTGCGGCTTGCAGAGTTGGTAATCGTCTTACCATTCTCGTCCTTGTCGCCGGTGATACCACGGGCTGCAAAGTATGCCGCATAGTACTGGTCGTAGGTAACTCCATGCGCCACATATTCTGCAGCTTTCTCTCCCACATCCTTTTTGTAGTTCTTTAGCGCATATTCCGCGCCAAACGCTTTTCGGTTGGCTTCGCGCTTCACCACATCGCTGTCTGCACTTCCGATGCTCTTTGCGGTTTCCTCGTAGGTGCCGACGGTCAACAGGGCTTTTCTATAAATCTCGTTACGCAGCTCCAGCAGGTCACGAGCCTCGCTCATCTTCTCCTTGCGGGTCTTTTCGCCGCTGTTGTAGATTTCCTTGAGCTGCTTTGTGATCTCGGACGCCGCCTTGCTCTGCTTATACAGGTAGGAATATCATACCCATGTAGATTTCTCCTACGGCAGCAAGCCCATTCTGCACGATGTATCCCTGACCATTCCGGAGAAAATGACTGTCGCCATCGTCGGTCCCTCTGGTAGCGGCAAGACCACGCTGTGCAATCTCATGGCGCGGTTCTGGGACGTGCAGGGCGGCAGTGTGTGCCTTGGCGGACGGGATGTGCAGGAATCCAGCTACGACAGTCTCATCCGCAATTTCTCCTTCGTGTTCCAGCGGACCTATCTGTTCTCAGACACCATCGCCAATAACATCCGCTTTGGAAAACCCGATGCCTCCATGGAGGAGGTGCAGGCCGCGGCGAAAAAAGCACGCTGCTACGACTTTATCATGGCACTGCCGGACGGCTTTGACACCGTCATCGGTGAGGGCGGTGCGACCCTCTCCGGCGGCGAACGGCAGCGCATCTCCATTGCCCGGGCCATCATGAAGGATGCGCCTGTCATCATTCTGGACGAAGCCACTGCCAATGTTGACCCCGAAAATGAAAAGGAGCTGATGGAGGCCATTGCAGAATTGACCCACGATAAGACGGTCATTATGATTGCCCACCGGCTGAAAACCGTGCGCAACGCCGACCGGATATTCGTGGTCGATCACGGTGAGATCGTTCAGCAGGGCATGCACGAGGAGCTGGTGGCTGTTGACGGACTCTACCGCCGCTTTGTGGTGGAACGCAAGCAGGCTGCCGGATGGAAGGTCTGAAGAAACACAATCTAAAAAATATGAAAAGAAGCTCGTATCAGCTATTGACCGATACGAGCTTCTCCGTTTATTCTCTGTTTCCGGTAATAAAGTAGTCGCAATACTCTCCGCCATTCGCCAGCGTCTGTTTTCTGTGCAGCACGCCGTGCTGAAGCGTGATCATCACTTCATCAAGTTCGCAGAACAACGGCATGAGTTCGGAAACACCGAGTTTCTCCGTGTAAATGCAAATCGGGCAGCGGGTAATGCGGTAGTAACAGGCGCCCTCATACGGCTGCCCGACAAAATCCACCTTGAAGGAGGTCGGGTATTTCGCCTCCTTTTCGGGCGTATACCACTTGGCGTATTTGACAACGCTCTTTTTGTTCTCCGCCTTGCCCTTGTCCGTGTTCAGGTCGGTGCGGCTGAAGTACCATTGATATGGTAGAGCGCGCGGTGCATCATCTCCTGCACGGTCTCAGGCGGGATCTTCTTCTCGCTCGCAAGGCACGGCGCGACGAATGCCAGCGCGAACAGCTCGTTGTAGGCCATGGGGTTGTCGTCGCCGATGTCGTCGGCCCGCTCCACGATCTCGCGGTAGACCTGCTTGCTCTTCCGCATGATCTCCGCGGCGCAGGCCTTGTTGTACCGCTCGGTGAGGATCTTTTTCATCGGGCTTTGGAACATCCAGAAATAAAACCCGTTATACTTCATGCTGCGCATCCCCCTGTATCCATTTTTTAGAAGCGAAAAGCGCCGCCCAGCCGCCGAAGTGATACGTCATCAGCGACTGCATGCACTGCTCGGCGCGCCGCGCGTCGGGACAGTCGGCGACGATACGGCGGTAGCTCTCGAACTGCGTCGAAATGAGCATCCCCAGCAGCGTTTCGTCGACGTCGGTGCAGCCCGCCGCGCGGAAAAACGCGGCGCTCTCGTCAATCTTGCTCTGCACCACCTTGTCGAAATAGTGCTCGAGCGCGCTGCCCGCGCTGCGGTAAAAGAGCAGCACCGC
>OLYN01001163.1_pt1 | contig 13760 bp, 10 predicted proteins | sample 1674231 | NCBI WGS metagenome assembly OLYN01 (sample SAMEA103958153, study PRJEB25191) | human gut metagenome
CTAACGGGGTGAGGCTGGCGCGTGAAAAATCTTGATAAATCTATCAAATATCGTGTCGAAAACATTATAGATTTTGAAACCCTACCTAACGGGTAACCCTTAACAATATGCCATTTACATTTGTTAACCACGATTTAAGATAAATTTCAAATGACAAAATGACCGCTAATGTATTGATTATCAATACATTAGCGGTCATTAGTCATTAGTCATTTTTACTTTACAATAACTTTTGTGCCGTTTACTACATACACACCAGGTGTAAAGCCCTGAATTGGCGTAAAGCCAGCCTCAACTTGCACGGTGCGCACCAAGGCACCCGACACAGAATAGATGCGAATGGTTTGTGCCTTGCCTACATTCACTGCAATTGCGCCAGCGCCACCTTGTGCAGCAAAATAAGCTTCAGCCTTAGCATCGTTAATACCATCAATCACAGGCTCATAGCCATAACGCTTGTCCATATACTTGATGCGATTCCTTACCCAACGGGCAGCATACTGAGCACCCCATTGCAGTTTTTTGTGAATTCTGCCTTGCGAAGATCCCCACTTCTTTTGTTCGCGAATATCAGCATAGCCATCTGCAAAGAGCGAAGCATAATCAAGGAAACGCTGTGCCAATTTATCGGGGTCAAAGAAAGTGGGACGCAACTCACAATAACGGTCTGCCAACATTTTGCGCCAACCCAAAGAACCCATTTTAAGGTTCAAAAAGAGCGTGAGCTGACCATGTTCGTGTTTCCAAAGCATTTCTTCGAAATCTTGTTGGGTATTCTGCGTATAGGTGGTATCAGCCTCCCAGTTCTGCCCAAAGGTGCCATCCATATCCCATGGACAAACAGAAATTTTATTGCCCTCAGCTCCTGCTTGGTCATAAGCATAGAAGAACATATTCTTGCCATGATTGTCGGTGGCAAGCGCCAACTCTATAAGCAAGTAGTAGTCGCGCAAGATGGGTAAGTCGAAATAGTTGCCAATTTCACGGTCGAAAGTACTCTGCACATCTGTTGTTGCCACAAAGTTCACGGCATCGCGCAATGGGGTCCAATCTACATACTCGTCTTTAGCATCGGGGTATTTCTGTTCAAAACCACGCCACGACTCTTGACCTAAATAGTTATAGGCTTTTTCAACCTCGGTATAGGGGAATGAGCGTTCGTCGGGTTTATGTCCCATCAACACTTCATAGCTCCAATCTTTCGACTTATAAAGGAATCCGTGTGGTTCGGTTTTGTAAGTTGTCGACTCGCTTGCTGGCACATACTTTTTAAGTTTAAGCTGCTTGCGGTCCATCTTCTCGGTCAGGCAGTAGAGTCCCCAATATGAACCATTGAGAAAGACCTCAACAAACTCACCACGTGTGCCCGTACGCACTTTCTTTTCGCGGTCCGCATAATAGGGCTTCACTGAATAATCATTCCAAAGGTCGGTCGACACACGGTTGCGCATACATGCTCGGTCGATATACATGGCATCGAGAATCCAGTTATTGTCTGAACGATAACCCAATATCTTACGGTCTATAGAGTTGCCATAAGCATCGCGCAACTTAATGGCATACGAGCGCTTGGCGTAGTTTGACGAACTGGCACCACGATACTTAAATGCTGCAATAAACGTTGAGTCAAAGCCCTGTGTGGTGGCAGCTGTTACACACAGCGAACCCGTGGTATAGGCATTATTTTCGCAACTTGATACCTTAATTTCTACAAGTGGCAAATAAGTGAAGCGCAAGGTGGATGACTTATACACCTCGCCTGTGCTCTTAGTGATGAGCTCCATTGAGTAATTGTCAGTGCAATTAGGCTCTTCAAACTTCAACTTGCCCTCTGCATCTGCCTCACTACCATTTATTTTTATCAGATAGTCGCTTGCAAACTGATCTTTGAGTTTATAAGTGAATGTGGGACTGAATGTGCCCCCCTTTCGCAAGGTTGTGGGCAGCGGATAGTAGTAGGTATTTGAACTTTTATCGTAAACAAGTTGTTTGTTGTTTAAACGAATAGAGTCGGTGGCATCGGCAAATGTGGAGGGATTTAAATCGATGCCCATGTCAATGCCTTGATTTTGCAGATAGATGGCATGGCGCACATCGGCAGATGTAAATACAAACGAAGAACCTGCATCGTTCGCCTCGTAGAGTCCTACTTCGTGTACACTGGCACTACCTTCAAAATTGTCTAAGCTATAGTCGTTCCACGAGTTGTATTTATATTGTGTGGTATCGGTTGTACACAGATTGTCGAGTTTGGTAAGCGTATATCCCGAATAGGTATTGGTGGTCCAACCAAAGTCCCAAAGGTTTCCGTTGGGCATGCCACTCACGACACGCAGTCCTGCACGTTTGTCAGATGTGCTCTTATCGGGGGTGGGATAATTGGTTGAAACATACTGACCCTCTTTTGTAAAGATTTGCACACCTGTACCGCTCTGCACAAAATAAAATTGCGTGCGACTTGAAGGTGAATATACCTCGGTCAAACAAGTGGTGTAGGTGTTTTTGCTCGTGCCTACACCCACATAACGTCCTGTGCGTAGGTTCACAATGCTATAAAGCACAGGGTCTGCTACAGAGGTGGTATATACCACAGGTTGCTTTAACTGAGTACGTTCCCAATACTCACCTTGTGAGCTCTTACCTTTTGTTTCGGTTTTAAAGTTATCGCTCGATGTGCCTGTGTCTCCACCAGTGCCTCCACCGCCAGTGCCTCCACCGCCTGTTTCGCCACCACCACTTGATGAACCACTGAGCACGTCATTGCCTTGCTCATCATAAATTTTAAAAAGCTCATTTTGGTTACCAAACCCACCGTAGGTACCTAACAAATATGTGTTATCCATGCGCAAGTTGAAACATTGGTCGGGATTTTGCACATTGAACACCATGCAATAACCATCGTAATGACTTTCCGTGCTAAACGTCCATTGGCTGGCAGAGGTACTACCGCTCGAGGTGAGAGTAATGCCTTTCGTTTTACCCGTCACACGGTTATTAGTAAAGGTCATGTACTGTCCACTCTTGGCATTGACAATTACGTAGCCATTGCCTTGTTTGCGGATGTACCACCAACTATCGGCTGAGTAGGTTGACGTGGTAAGATAATAAAGTTCGGCTGTTGAGCCGTGGTTTGCGCCCAATGCTACCGACCCGTAACCATCGTATGCGTTGTACTTTTTACAACTAAAACGATACTTCACATTGTCTTTAAATTCTGGGGCTGCTTTGCTTATGCCAAAAGCAAGCAAAGCGAAGAAAAAGAGTACTAACTTTTTCATTTATTGATTTTTTGTGTTTGTTTTTCAATTTAGTGTTTACAGAAACACGCGGTAAAATTACAAATAATTAGTAACTCAATCTAATAAAACGCACGAAAAATAGACGAACAGCCCTTTCTTTTATACGAATGGGCTGAATCTGTCAACGCGAATGGGTTGTGATGTGTCCGTTTATAATGGATACCCCTTATATCCCCCACCTCATCAAAAAAACTTGCAACGAAATTAAAAGCACTGTGCATTTTGTCAAACTTTATTGCTATATTTGCAAAGTGATTTTTAATTATGGAACAAAACACCTTAAAGACAAAACCCGAACCCGCCTATCGCACACGGTTAAAGGCTGAAAAGGCTAACGAACTTTACTTGCGTATTGTTGAAAAACTCACGAAAGAAAAACTCTATCGCGACCCTTCATACAATACATCAAAGTTGGCTGCCGACCTAAAAACAAATACGCGATATATTGCCGCTGCCGTGGCTGTATGTACGGGCAACAACTATAGCGCATTGGTTAATAGTCTGCGACTGCGCGATGTATGCAAAATGATGCGTTCGGCACACTATAAAGACATGACGACCGAGGAAATTGGCTTGTTATCTGGTTTCTCATCACGACAAGCTTTTTACTTGGCTTTTCATCGCATTTATGAGTGTACACCACGCGCATACCGCTTGCAACTTAGCAAACAACAGACTAAAGACGGTAAAGAATCTACTAACAACTCATAACGTGCTTAGCAACAACGAAAAAGAACAAATAACCCAATTGGTACACCAACAGGTGGTGCCTGCCATTGGATGCACCGAACCTATTTGCGTGGCGCTTGCTGCAAGTAGGGCTGCCGAGGTATTGGAGTGTGTGCCTACTAAAATTGAAGCACACCTTAGTGCCAACATCCTAAAAAATGCTATGGGTGTGGGCATTCCGGGTACTGGCATGGTGGGACTTCCTATTGCCATTGCTTTAGGAGCCACCATCGGAAAGTCTGATTTAGGACTCGAAGTGCTGCGACATGCCAACCCCGAAGCTGTGGAACATGGCAAAGAATATATTGCCCAAAAACGCATTCACATTGAGCTTAAAGCCGATGCGCCCGAAAAACTCTATGTTGAAATCGTGGCACACGACGATGCGAACAACACAGCACGCGTGATCATTGCACGCGAACATACACACTATATTTACATTGCCAAAAACGACACGGTTATTCTCAACGACCCTCTGCGAGCTACAGATGCCACAACCAACCTTCAAGAAGGCGAAAAACTGCGACTCAACTTGCGCAAGGTGTGGGAGTATGCCACCACTATGCCATTAAGCGAGATTAACTTTATCAACGAAGCTCGCCGCCTTAACGAGGCTGCTGCACGCCAATCGCTTGAAGGCAATTACGGACATTGCTTAGGCAAGGTGCTGAGCCGTCCATTGGGACGTGGCATTATGGGTGACAACATCTTCTCGCATATCATATCGTCGACGGCTTGTGCCTGCGATGCACGTATGGCAGGTGCTATGATTCCTGTAATGAGTAATTCGGGCTCGGGCAATCAAGGCATTTGCGCCACAAACCCTGTGGTGGTTTTTGCAGAAGAGAACCACAATACGGCAGAAGAAATGACACGTGCCTTAATGCTTTCGCACCTCACAGCCATTTACATCAAACAAAACTTAGGTACCTTGTCTGCACTTTGTGGTTGTGTGGTAGCTGCTACAGGCTCAAGTTGCGGCATTACCTACTTGATGGGCGGTGGTTATGAACAAATGACCTTTGCAGTGAAAAACATGATTGCTAACCTCACGGGTATGATTTGCGATGGTGCAAAACCAAGTTGCGCCATGAAACTTACCACTGGTGTGAGCACGGCTGTGCTCTCTGCGATGTTGGCTATGCAAGGCAACTGCGTTACAAGTGTAGAAGGTATTATTGACGACGACGTGGACCGTAGTATTCGAAACTTGGTGAGCATCGGTGCCGACGCTATGAACGAAACCGACCACTGCGTGCTCGACATTATGACACATAAAAGTAAATGTTAAACTTTTGGGGAAAGATAAAAGGTTATTAGGCAATAATTTTTTCTATAACCTACCCCCAATAACCCCTTATAAACAGAATATGAAACATCATCTTTTTACCACCCTACTGATGGCTGCCATGACAGCAGGTACTGCCTCAGCACAAATTAGCTTGGTAAACCCCGTGCCACAAAAGGTTACGGCTTCAAATAAAGGCATCATTAACGCCCCTACCACTTGGAAGGTGGTTTGCGACAAGAGTCGTTCTAATAGCATTGCCATTGCAGCGCTTCATGCAGCAAATAGTGTAAAAACTGAGGCTAAGGCTGCTTTCACCGTGAAGGTGGGTGTGAAGGGCGACAAAACTGTTAGCAAAGTGGCAAAACTCATCCCTGCTAAGGCTGAGGGTTACTACCTTGCCATTAGCAATAAAGAAGTGATTGTGGCTGGTGCCGACGAAGAAGGCTTGTTCTATGGTGTGCAGACATTGTTAGGCTCTGTAGCTGAAGGCAAATTAGAGTGCTGCCACATTACTGACTGGCCCGACGTTCCCTTCCGTGGCACAGTTGAAGGTTTCTATGGTACACCTTGGAGCCATAAAGCTCGTTTGAGCCAAATTGAGTTCTATGGCAGAAACAAGATGAACGTATATATCTATGGTCCAAAAGACGACCCCTATCATCGCAACCATTGGCGCACGCCTTATCCTGAAGAAGATGCAAAACGCATTCAGGAACTCAATGAGTGTGCCAAAAAGAATGGCGTAAACTTTTATTGGGCTATCCACCCGGGTGTAGATATTAAATGGAACGATGCCGACCGCGACGCGCTCATTGCTAAATTCGAAAAGATGTATGAATTGGGCGTTCGCTCATTCGCTGTCTTCTTCGACGACATTTGGGGTGAAGGCACAAGAGCCGACAAACAGGCTGAATTGCTCAACTATGTGGACAACAACTTCGTAAAGACCCATAAGGGAGTACGTCCACTCGTAATGTGCCCCACAGAATATAACCGCTCTTGGGCTAACGACGAAAAGGGTTATTTGCGCACCTTGGGCTCGAAGATGAATAAGAGCGTGCAAATTATGTGGACGGGCAACACCGTGGTACACTGCATCGACAAAGAAAGCATGGAGTGGATTAACCAACGCATCGACCGCAAAGCTTACATTTGGTGGAACTTCCCCGTAAGCGACTTTGTGCGCGACCACATCTTGCTCGGTCCTGCTTATGGCAACGGATTGGACATTGCTGAGGATGTTTCGGGCTTTGTTTCAAACCCCATGGAGCATGCTGAAGCTTCTAAAATTTCGCTCTACGGCATTGCTGACTACACTTGGAACATGAAGGCCTACGATGCAAACAAGGATTGGGAAAATGGATTGAAAGCTGTTTTGCCCGACAACTACAAGGCATTGCGCACATTTGCACTCTATAACAAAGACCTTGGTGCCAATGGGCATGGTTTCCGTCGCGAAGAAGGTGACGAAATTAAAGATTTGGCTGCCACTGCCCTTACAGGCGACAAAGATGCCATTAGCCGCTTACGCATCAAGTGTCAAGAACTGCGCATGGCTGTCGATGTATTATTGGCAGATAAGTCTAACCCCGAGTTGAGCCGTGAATTGCGTCCTTGGTTGTTGCAAGGTAAGAATGTAGCTGACTATGGTGTCACGGTTTGCACCATGGCACTCAACGCGCATCACACGGATAGATCTGCATCATTCCCCACCTTTAACGACTCTTACCAACAAGCACGTGCATTGCAAGTGCAAATGTACGAGCTCGAGAACTCTGACGTGCGCCACGCATTGCAACCTGGTATTAAGGTGGCTACAAAGGTAATGATGCCTACACTCAACAAACTCTTTACCTTGGTGGTTGATAATTACAACAAGGCGAACGGCACACAACTCATTAACTCTGCCGAGTACAATCCTTACAAGATTGTTTCGGGTGTACCACAGTTGGCTCTCTTACCCATCACGGTGCGTGGCAATGAGGTGGCTGTAGCTCCTTCGCTCGAGGTAATTAAATGGCCTGCGGGGGCTGCCTTTACCATCGAAGGCGATCGCGACATCGCATTTGCTGGCATGGAATTTAACCTTGGCATTCCGGGTGTAGCTAAGAACTTTAAGCTCGAACTCTTCACCAACGGTGCTTGGAAGGAAGTTAGCTTGTTGCACTATAAAGACAACGACCCTGTGATTCACACAGGCAACGAGTTGGGCGGCATGAGTGCTTCGAAACTCCGCATTACCAATGTGAGCGGTGCCGAACAACAAGTATACTTTAAGAACTTTAAATTTATCAAAAGATAAATAAGTAGACTCAAGTTTCGGATTTAGTCCGTCTTTACTAAATCCGAAACTTGAGAATTTAACTATATACCGCTATTATACATCTACCTAAGAACAAGTCATACTTATATACAAAATTCAAACATAGACATATCAAAACCCTATAATTTACCCCCCCCGATTATACATTTTTACAAAAAAAGGACATTGTTTCTTGCAAAATCAAAAAAATATCGCCACTTTTGCATATGCTATTCAGCAATGCAACTGCAGATTGTGTGAAAGAGCTATGAGTTCCAATATATAAAAGGAAAATATGGCACAATTTGATTATGACAAAATACGGGGTATTTTTTACGTTTCAAACAACAAACATAAATCGCAGTACTGAATTATAAGAGATTTTATATGAGATTGATTAATAAAGTATTCAATTGGTATTTTGGCAGACGAGCCCTCCCCTATTGGTTGGTGGTTATTTTCGATTTGCTAACGTGCTTTGTAGGTGGACTACTCATGGTGTGGATGCGCCATCCGCTTACAGAAATGTTGCAACATTGGCCAGAATTACTCCATACATTCCTAATGTTTGCAGTGTTCAACCTCATTGGGTTTAGAGCATTCCACACTTATTCTGGCATTCTGCGATACTCTCAGTTCGTAGACCTCATGCGTGTGGTGTGTGCCAATGGTGTATCGCTTATTATGGCATTGGGGCTCAACTTCCTTATTTGCCACAACCATTGGCATGGCACATTTTATGCCCTTACCGGACGAATGACTTTGATGGTTTACCTTGGCACGATGACTTTGATGTGCTTGAGCCGCGTCATTGTGAAATTGTTATTTGACCAAGCTTTGATGGGTAAAACCGCACAAAACACCTTTGTGTATGGAACACAAGCCGGTGCAGTAGCCTTGACAAACTATGCATATAGCATCAAGCCTACACAGTTTATCATCAAAGGCTATATGGGCGATGAAGATAGCTACAATAATCAGCGCCTCATGGGTAAAAAGATTTATTCTATCCATGACAACTTGGCTACCGTGCTTAAACACAGAGGTATCACTGCCGTATTGGTAAGTCCACTGAAGCACGATGACTTTTTGAAAAACAAAAAGTTGCAAGACTTGCTGATTGAGAATGGCATAAAAATATACGTCTCGCAAAATGCAAAAGAACTTGTCAAAGATGGCAAGGTGCAAGGCGAAGTGCATCTGCGCGAAGTGAGAATCGAAGACTTGCTCTCGCGCGACGAAATCCCAATAAGCCTCAAGTCGATTAAGCAAAACTTAAAAGACAAGAGGGTGCTTATCACGGGTTCGGCTGGTAGCATTGGTTCTGAAATTGTGCGACAAGTCGCATCGTTTGAACCTGCAGAATTGGTACTTATTGACGCTGCCGAAACTCCCCAACACGACATTCGATTGATGATGCGCAACAAGTTCCCCAACATCAAAGCCGAAACCATTGTAACCAATATTTGCAAGGAAAAACGAATGGAGGAGATCTTTAAATCGTTTAAACCCGATTTCGTTTTCCATGCTGCGGCTTACAAACACGTGCCCATGATGGAGGATAACCCCAGCGAAAGTGTGCAAAACAATGTGTGGGGCACAAAAATCATTGCTGACCTTAGCGTGAAATATGGCGTAAAGAAGTTTGTAATGGTTTCGACCGATAAAGCTGTGAACCCCACCAACGTAATGGGATGCTCTAAGCGCATTTGCGAAATCTATGTGCAAAGCCTCAACAAGGCGATTCAAAAGGGCAAGGTAAAAGGTGTCACACAGTTTGTTACCACCCGATTTGGCAACGTGCTTGGCTCTAACGGCTCGGTTATCCCCTTGTTCCGCAAACAGCTTGCTGCAGGTGGTCCACTTACAGTTACACACCCCAAAATTATTCGCTTCTTCATGCTAATTCCTGAGGCATGTAAGTTGGTGCTCGAAGCTGGTATTCATGGCAAGGGCGGCGAAATTTATGTGTTCGACATGGGCGACCCCGTACGCATTGCTGATTTGGCAAAACGCATGATTCAACTTAGCGGTGCCAAGAACGTAGAAATAAAATACACGGGATTGCGCGAAGGAGAAAAACTCTACGAAGAGGTGTTCAACGAAAACGAGAATACGCTTCCGTCATTCCATCCTAAAATTCGCATTGCGTTAGTACGCAATTACGAATACGAAGATGCAGAACGCGAACTCGAAGAATTGCACAACATCTCACTTCAATACGACGATATGGAAACCGTAAAGAAGATGAAAAAGATTGTGCCTGAATACATCAGTAAGCACTCGCGTTATGAGGCACTCGACCCTAAAAAAGAAGAGGCTTAAAACAAGATTTCTATAAAAGTTCGAGAGCTTGACTCCGACTTTCAAACGAATTACACCGAAGAGTGGAACACCGTTTATAATTTTTAAAATGGTTTTCCACTCTTTTTTTGCTTTATACACCCTCAATATTCAAGGGTTTACATTAAATTTGCACTACAATCAAACAAAAAAACAAGCAATATGAAGAAAGCATTCTACTGTGTACCCGCTTTGCTCTGTATGGCTTTGGCTATTCCCGTGCAAGGCAACCGCACCTACACCCACAACCATGTGGCTGTAGCCGACACCGTTGTGACCGACGACTCTATGGACATGGAATATACCGAGGACGACGATTGGGCAGGCACGAACGATAACACAGCTATCGACTCTGTGGCTGAAGATTCAGACACTGATATTTTTTGTCCATACAACGACGAACTACTGAGCGAATATAGCAACAAAAGTGCCGACTTTAATCTGCAAAATAGTACCGATGCCAATCAAGGTGTATCGTTTGACGCTTCACTCTTTGTGCCTAATGCCGATAGCAAAGGCGAAGCTAAAAAGGGAGGCGCATATAGCTTAATGGTTAGCAACATTCTTACAGGTACGCTCGACTCGATTAACGCAAGCAAGTGGAAAATTAATTCACTCGAAAAAATGCTTGAAGCTAAGTGGAATGCGGTGAAGGTGGGTTACCAAAACGACCAAAACGAAACCAAAGCTTTCTGCCAAAAAGATGGCGTAGAATATAACCCGACTTCCTATTCATACCGCACCAGTGTTACACCTGTGTGGAGTTGGACAAACAAGGGCATCACTACCTATAGCATTGAAGACGAATGCTACACAGGTGGTGCACACGGCATGCTGTTTCACTATTACTTCAGCATTAACACCAAAGAAGATCGCTTAATGGGATTGACAGACATCTTCAAGCCCGAAGCCTTAAGCGAAGTCTTTAAATTGGTAGGCGAGAAACTCAAAACATGTCCGCAAGCTGCACAAGACCAAGAAACTTGGCCAGCTATAGCCGAGGTTGTTCCTGCCCCTTCGGCAGACGACTATTCTGTTCGCACCGGACAAATGGAACAGTACCAAGGCAAATGGTATCCACGTCCCGCAGTAACAGAATGCGGCATTGTGTTCACTTATCCGCCCTATATCAAAAATTGCTACGCTGCTGGCACCATCAATATTGTGTTGAGCAATGAAGAAGTTAAAAACTGGTTGAAATAATGAAACATAAAATAGCCACTATGCTTATAGCAGCATCATCGGCACTCGGTGCCGCAGCACAAACTACCGACAATTTTAAATATACCGACGAGAAATTTGCCGACATTCAAATGCTTCGTTACAAAGTAGAGGGATTCGACAAACTCACACTGAAGGAGAAAACATTTATTTATTACTTGCAAGAGGCTGCCCTTGAAGGTCGTGACATTCTCTTCGACCAAAACGGACGTTATAATTTGCGCATTCGTGCTTTGCTCGAAGCTGTGTATACAAACTATACAGGAAAGCACGACGACAAATTCTACAAAGCACTTGCCGTATACTTAAAACGTGTGTGGTTCTCATCAGGCATACACCATCACTATGGTTGCGAAAAGTTCTTGCCCGATTTTACGGAACAAGAATTGCGTAATGCTCTCCACAAGATTCCGGCAGACAAACTACCGCTCAACGGACAAAGTCTCGATGCCTTTTGCAACGAACTTTTCCCCGTAATCTTCAATCCCGAAGTGATGCCTATGCGCGTGAATCAAAAGGATGGCGAGGACTTGATACAAACCTCTGCTTGCAACTATTACGCACCAGGCATTACACAAGCCGAGGCTGAGGAGTTTTATGCACAACGCAAACCAACCAACGACCCTTACCCCATTATGATGGGTATGAATAGCCGTCTTGAACGCAACGACTATGGCATGCTTACCGAACGTGTGTGGCGTGTGGGAGGTATGTATACCGCAGCCATCGAACGCATTGTCGACAATCTGTTAAAAGCACGCCCCTTTGCCGACACGCCTGAACAACAAAAGGTAATCGACCTCTTGGTTGAAACCTATCGCACGGGCGACCTCCGCACTTTCGATGATTACTCTATCCATTGGCTCAAAGACACTAAGAGCATGGTTGACTTTACCAACTACTTCACCGAATCGTATGGAGACCCTCTCGGCATGAAGGCTTCGTGGGAGGCGATTGTCAACTTCAAAGACATTGCAGCGACTGAACGCACAAAGAAGCTCTCTGAAAACGCACAGTGGTTTGAAGACAACTCACCCGTAGCCCCCGAATTTAAAAAGGAAAAGGTTAAGGGTGTTTCGGCTAAGGTTATCACTGCTGCCATTTTGGGTGGCGACCTCTACCCTTCTACTGCCATCGGTATTAACTTGCCTAACTCAGACTGGGTTCGTCGCGAATTTGGTTCAAAGAGTGTAACCATTGGCAACCTTACCGATGCTTACAACAAGGCTTCGCACGGCAGTGGCATGGACAAGGAATTTGTGATTGACGATGCTACACGCGCTCTTATTAACAAGTATGGCGATGCTTGCGACGACTTGCACACTGACTTGCACGAATGCTTAGGACATGGTAGTGGCAAACTCCTTCCTACCACCGACCCCGACTCTCTCAAGGCTTATGGATCGACTATTGAGGAAGCGCGCGCCGACCTCTTTGGGCTTTACTATGTAGCCGACCAAAAGCTTGTAGATTTAGGTCTTACACCGAACCTCGAAGCCTACAAGAGCCAATATTACACCTACATGATGAATGGTTTGATGACACAACTTGTACGCATTAAACCAGGCAATAACATTGAGGAGGCTCACATGCGTAATCGTGCACTTATTGCGCGTTGGGCATACGAGCATGGCAAAGCCAATAAGGTGGTTGAATTGGTGAAGAAGCATGGCAAAACTTATGTAAAAATCAACGATTATGCTGCCTTGCGCAATCTCTTTGGTAAACTCTTAGGCGAAATTCAGCGCATCAAGAGCGAAGGTGATTATAACGGAGCACGTGATTTGGTTGAAGAGTATGGTGTAAAGATTGACCCTGTGTTGCACAAAGAAATTCTTACACGCTACGAAAAGTTGCACCTCTCACCCTATAAGGGCTTTATCAATCCTGTGTATCACGCTGAACGCGATGCACAAGGCAACATTACCAACGTAACTATCGACTACACCGAAAGCTACGACCACCAAATGTTGCGATATAGCCATGACTATGCCACACTCCCCTTGGTTAATGAATAATACTTGTGTTTTAAAATCACATGATTATGACAAAGAACGAGGAAAACTGGCAACGCAACTATTTGCAACTTAAGGAGTTTGTGAAAATCCACGGAAGTTTACCTAACAAGAAAAAGGTGGAAAAACGTGGTTTACTAAATTGGTGGAAATATAACCAAAAACTCATTAAGCTTGATAAAATAACCCAGGAGCGCAAACAGTTGTTGCAAGAAATCAGCGATATGCGGTTTAGCAAAAATAAGTAAATGATCTAAATTATTTATATATATCAGTACTAATATGGTTCATTTTCCGTTTTATAGAAAAAATAGAATTATGAAACCAATAAAAGTACTTGAATTATCAGAGGTTGATCGCCTCAAATTAGAGAAAGGCTATCATAATGGCCCTACTCATAGTTTTCGTATCAGATGCAAATCCATATTGCTGAAGTCAGAAGGTAAATCAGCTCCCCAAATAGCAGAAATGCTTGAGGTAACAGTACCTACTGTCTACACATGGGTAAAACGTTATGAAGAAAATGGCATCAAAGGCTTGGAGACACGTCCTGGTCAGGG
>OLYN01001192.1_pt1 | contig 13524 bp, 15 predicted proteins | sample 1674231 | NCBI WGS metagenome assembly OLYN01 (sample SAMEA103958153, study PRJEB25191) | human gut metagenome
TTTGGCAATATTTTAGAAAAAGTAGCAGGTTCTCATACTGAAGAAGAGTTAAAAAATACTTTCTACTTAGAATCAGATAAATCTGATTATTTTAACTGGGCAATTAAATTTGATAATAAAGCGGATGAATTACAATTTACTTATCATAATTTAATTTTAGCAAAAATGGCGAAAGAAGGACTAACTACTACTGAAAATTTCTATGTTAATAAAAATGTTCATTATAGTGATAAAGCAATTTTAGCTTAGAGATTAAATAAAGATAAATCAGTTGTTGGTTATGACCTATTTATTGAGTAAAAGGAGTAATAGCTAATGAAATTTGAAGTAAAACATATATACGATAGCACGGTGGCGGATAAAAACGCCATCGTGGCTAACGCTTTACAATTTAATATAGTTGCTGGCTCTGATATAGAAACAACGCCATCAACTGCTAATACCTATGAATTTTATTATAAGTATGAGGAAACAGAAGAATTTGCACTTTTTTTGACTACTAATTAGTTATCTACTAATTATTATTTTAAAAAAGACCTGTGGGAAAAACACTTACCCTTAAAAAATGGAAATAGATATTTTAACTGTAATAAATTGAAAGTAAAAGTCATAACGGCGACACAAGAAGAAATTACTTTGACAAACACACGGGGAGAGGCTCAAGAAGAAGACCTGTCTTTAACGCCCGATTCGGCAAGGATTGTGGCTTGGTTATCTCCTTTAGTCTTAGTTTAGAAGGAGGGAGAATTTGAACGGCCTGCAGATGTAGCAGAACTTGCTTAGAACTACGCTTTAAAATTAACAGCAATTAATTTAAGTATTAGTTCGACTAATTAGGAGTTTTCTCAATGGTCGCCTAAATTAATTGATTATCATTATTGGCTGAATTAGGCTACTGATCAATATATTGATATACCAATTGCACCCCTTGCTTTTCCCTTGGAAATTGGACATATAAATGAACAAAATATTTTAGAAGATTTTTCTTTTAATTTTACGCTTACTTTAGGAAAAAAAGATTAGACAGATTAGATTACCTTGTTAGATTTAAAAGGTAGACATTTAATTGTAAATCAAGGGTACTTATTTTTATAGCCTGAAATAGCGGATAATAACACTTATAAAATCATATAGACGAGTGCAAATAATGGAGAAACTTTAATAGCTTCTCATATTCAAATATAGGAGGCTAAGTTTTCAGAATTAATATCTGGTTTATCTGCGGGCAGTGAAGATTTATTTGATTATCATATTTATTTAACAATTAAGGATTCTGAGAAAGACTCAAAAGTTGTGGGGGTCCAAGATTTTCAATATTTGACAACATTAAATTTGATATTTAGAGAAAAACCTTTTTTTAAAGGTGAATTTCAAGCTACAGATTTAACGTGGACCTTAGATAAGAATGATTTAACAAGTTATCCTTGGCATAGCTTAATGTCTCCTCAATAGATTGTTGATGGTACTTTTTACAATGCGGGTGTGTCATTTAAATTTAGTTTTGCTAATGCTAAGCCATAGTTATGTGGGCGAGATCTGTTTAAATATGTTCTTTATGAGAGTGATGACCGTGGTATTCATTATTATAGGTTATTGGAGCTTGATCCTAATAAAGACAATTCAAATGAAACTATTTATACTGTTATAAGACGTTCAGTTCCGGCGAATATTTGTTATGGAATTGGTATTATTACAATAGACAAAAAGGGCTATTTATTAGAAACGCCATTTGATAATATTTTAAAAATTAATTTAACTTTACCAATTGGACGTATTTCAACACCAATTGCACTTATTGATAATTGTGTTGCTGATGAAATGATTTTAAAACCACAATTAAAAATTGTGGATTATGGCGGTAATAATCAAAAAGATTCTAATATTAGTAGGCTACCATATTTAGCGGATCAATTTAATTAGGAAGTAAATTTAACTTGCACTATTAAATTTGAATACAGTAAAAACAAAGAATTTTAGAAGGCTCAAACAATAACAAAAATTATTACTTTAACAAAAGGTCAATCTTATTAGTCAATTAATTGGTCTAATTTATTTGATTAGAGCGGTTTACCATTAGCTGATGAATCTGATTTATATGCAACGCTTTATTTACGGGCAACACTTAGCTTTGTTTATGGTTGTCAAGACAACATTGATTTACTTATTTGTGAAACCCCAATTTATACTCATTTTGGATTAAAGCAATTGCCAACAGTTTCCTATTTAAAAAATTAGATTGGTATTAATACTCCAAACTTAGATAATAATGAAGTAATTGGAATTACTTCAACAACGGACAAGGCATTAATTCGTTTGTTAAATGGAAGTGAGCACTACTCTTCTGTAAATATTAATACTCGTAATTTACAAGAGTTTATAATTAATTGTGGAAGTTGGGATGATGCTGAATTTGGTTATACTAACTTTTAGATTATTTCTAATCCGTAGCAGAATTTAGATACTTCTGATCCGTGGCATGATTTAGACTATGAAGAAGTTGTAATTCCCGATATAAACGATACGACCGCAGTAGAAGTTTTTGAAGCCTTATGGAAATCAATTGACCTTTATATTTTAGTAAAAGAGTATAATGTTAGTGGTGGTTTTACTGGACGAGAGAATTACTATAAAATTAATTCTAAAAATAGTGATTGGAAAGAAGTATGTAAGGACTTAACTACAATTTATAAAATTAAGACTAGTTTATCTTATGAATGGCTTTATGATATATCCCATTCAAAATTTACAGTTGTATAGGAGTAAAAGGAGGAATAAAATATGGCAGATTATCAAAGTAGCTATACTGGTTCCGTTATTGACGAAGCCATTAGCAGAGCCTTAACTTTAACAAAATTGGATGGAACAGTATTAGAAGATTAGAATGAGACTTACGTTGTCGTGGCGTCTAAAAAGAATGGTAATTTTTCTTATCATCCGCTTAAGTTTAGTCAAATGCCAGTTTAGGTTGTCCCGAAAGAAGAAGGATCGACAATAGCATTTCAATTATTTACTATAAATGGGCGAGGCCCAGAGGAAAGCAATCCTGGGGCCTATATCCTTAATGCTGGGCGTATTCCTTATGAAATGACAATTGGAGATAATCCTGATTTAATTAAAGATTCAGTATTCCAACATTTAAAAGATGTTATTGACCTTAGTAATACGACAAAAACAAATCTAAATAACCATATTGAAAATAAACTTGCATTAGATAAATTGAATCAATTAGCGGAGAATGATACAAATTTCTATCATATTGAGGGCAAAGTTTGTCATAAGTGGAATGAGAGTATTCAAAATGCTGATGATCATATAGCAGATACAGCTATACATTTAGATCAGACAGATAGAGGCTTATTAACTGATTGCCAAACCCATTTAAATGACATAACTAATACGGTTAATTCATTCCAATACCATTTAAGTGGAGCTGACCGTACTTTTTTAACAAATCTTCAAGATACCACTGGGGCAATAGAAAATAGCATTACAAAAATAAAAAATGATGTAGCAACTAAAATTGATAGTGCTTTTGAAATTGGTGGCTCTGAGCCTACTAATCAAAAGAAATTATGGATCGATACCGACCATAAAGTTTTAAAATATTATGACCCAACAGCAAAGAAATGGGTAATTGTTCCTGTTGCTTATTCGTAATTTGACTTTTTTAGAAATTTATGCTATAATAAAATTATAAAAGAATAAAGATATAAAGGAGTTTAAATAATGAAAATTAGCGATTTATTACAATTAAATGCAGTTTATCAAAAAATTGATGCAGGGACAACTGAAATTCCTTTTAAAACAGCTTATAAATTTGTCCAATTAAAAGAAGCTATTGAAAAACCGATAACTTTTTATCAAGAACAAATGAATAAATTGATAGAGGAATATGCACAAAAAGATGAAAATGGTCATTATAAAATGACAGAAGATAGACGAGATGTTTTAATAGTTGAGGGAAAAGAGCAAGAATGCCATGAAAAAGTTATGGAGCTTGAAGCTTGTGATTTTACAATTCCGGATATTACTTTTTCACTTGATGAACTTGCTACCCTTTCTGTAAGTCTTAGCGAAATGACTGCCTTAATGCCATTTATTCAAAAATAAATTTATATAAAAATAATAAAAAATAAGGACTAGGGATTTTTAAAATGATCCTTAGTCCTTATTTTTTTACTTAATTATGAGAAGTGAAGAAGAAAAAATCTTTTGAGGTGATTTTATGACAAATATTCCATATAATTCAATGCCATCTTTTTAGACATAGCAATATTTCCCTACACCGCAGGGTAATGTTTATTTTATTAATAATTCATTGGAATTGGCAAATGTTCCTATGGGAAATAATTTATCTTTGGCAATCTGTATGAATGAAGGCGTATTTTATATTAAGACATTACAAAATGGAGCACCGACTTTAATGGCTTATTAGTTTAGTGCTTATGAACCAAAAAATACGGCTCCGCAATCAACTACAAATTTTGAAGAACGACTTAAAAAAATTGAAGAAGCGGTTTTTCCTAAAAAACAAACATTAGGAGGTAAGTTAGAATGATGAATATGAATATGCCAATGCCTAATTTTCAAGGAGGCCCGCAAAGCAATTTTAATCAACAACAGTTTATTATAGGACTTTCTCAATTAAATTAGCAAACATTAAATGAGTTAATTTCACGGGCAAAATTATAGGGAATAAGTGAATAGGATATTTAGGCGGGCTTAAATTTTATTAATTAGTATAGAAGATAAGTAACACTTATCTTTTTATATAAAAAAATTTTTTAAAAAGGAGATGTTAATATGGGTGATTTATCTGTTGCTGACGCAATGGCACTTAGTGGAAGACGAGATGATGATTATGGAATGATGGGAGCTTGGAATAACCCTTTCATATATCTGGTATGGATGTGGGTTATGCGCGCTTTCAATGGCGAGAATGGCGGAAATGCTTTAACTCAAGCAGAATTATTTGATGGCCTTGGCCGTCAAGACATTTTAGGCAATCAAAGAGAAATGCAACAGACTTTATGCGGATTAGGCAAAGATGTTGCAACTGGTTTTGGCAATACTAGATATGATAATTTAAATAATACTTTTGCCTTACAGTCAGATATTAATGCTGGCTTTAGTGGTGTAGAAAGGAGTTTGTGTGATAACCGTTTTGCTCAGCAAGAATGTTGCTGTGCACAACAGCGCGCTATTGATGGCGTTCGTGCTGAAGGCTATAAAAACACTTGTGAAATTACTAGCGCAATTCACGCTGAAGGCGAGGCTACTCGTGCTTTAATTAATGAAAAAACAATGCAGGAACTTCGTGATAAACTGGCCGACCGTGATAGAGATTTACTTTATGCGAATTTCCAAAATTCTCAATATGTTCAAAATTCTTATTTAATTGAAACATTACGTCCTATAGCTAAACCTGCATATATTAGTTGTAGTCCATATCAGACTTCGACTCCTACTTGTGTTGGTTGTCAAGCTTACTAAGTTATCACTATTAAGGAGAGGTGATAACCTATGTATAACACGACAAATACGGCATAGCAGACTGTCGCGACTGATAGTTTAGTTAATTTAGGTTCTTCTACATTAAGTTGTTGTAAAATTGCTCATGATGCTGGTTCATCTGATGTAGCAATTAAAGCTTCTGGAAATTACTTAGTTTTAGTAAATATGAATGTGATTACAGCTGGCACAACTGGGGATATTATAATGCAACTGTTTGGAAATAATAATTTAATTAGTGGCGCTCGTGCTACTGTTAATTCTGCAACAGCCAATGGTATTGAAAATATTAGTTTTCAAATGCCTATTACTGTATTGCCTAATTGTTGCGCTATTCGAAATAATTTACCCTTTGTTTTAACTGTAAAAAATTTAGGAGTAGATGCCACAGTATCTAATGTGTCATTCACTTTAATTCAATGAGAATAATTAAAATTTTATCCGAATAGATTTGTGAAGAATTAGAAGATTCGAATAAATATATCGATAGTGCTTTAACTTATAAAACTTAGTTTCCGAAGTTAGCTGAAACCTATATTGAACTAGCCAATGAAGAAATAGGTCACGCCGAACGGCTTCATAAACAAGTAGTTAGCTTAATTAGTGAAATTCAAGTAGAAATACCTAAATTTATGCAAGAACTTTGGGAAGAAAAACATATTGAACTAATTACAAAAACAGCAGAATTAAAGGCAAAAATAGAATTATATAAAAAATAAAAAAGGCTGGGAGTATTTTTTACTCCCAGCTTTCTATTTTATATACCTTATTAAAAGTATGTGAAGCATAATAGCCAATACCTACAGCATCCGCTTCATCTTCTGATAATGATACATCATATTTATCTTTTGCTAATACTTGCATAGCTCTTTTACGATCTGTTCGCGTTTTGCCCTTAATTCCACAATAATTTCGCCAAGTTGCGGTATGACAAATTTCATAAGGGATTTTTAATTGATAAGCGGTATTAATTAGAACCCCTTGGAGCCAAGCTAGTTTTTGAAAAACTACGACACCCATTTGACGATTTTCACTTTTATCCTAAAGCTATATTCCTTCAAATGCAATTAAATCAGGCGAATAATTAATAATCATTGAATTTAACCAAATTCTAATTTGATCAATACGATCATCATCATCGCCATCAACAGCTTCAAATACACCATATTTAACTAATTGTTCATTATCAAAAATAGCCCAACCAGTTAAGTGACTTGCCTAATCTAATGCCAATGTTCTTTTAACTCCTTTTGGCTTTGAAACAATTTCTTTTGTCATTTGTTTTAACTAATTCTATTGACAAATGGGGCAAAATCGTTTATCTCGCTGTTTTTTCCAAGTAGAATAAACTTTATGCCCTTCATCACATTCAAACACTAATTCGCTATCTAAATTCTTATATTCTTGAGAAATTAATTTCCATTTGTCCTATGCCAAAGTTTCTTTAATTTGCTCAATGGTTATTTTACTCATTTTCCTGTTGAACCGTAGCCACCACTACCACGATCTGTCTCCTCATTAATTTTATCAACCTGATAAAAGCAAGCTTTAGGAACTTCACTTAAAACAAGTTGAGCTATTTTTTGTCCTTTTTCAATATGGAGTGGAGCACCAGTTAAAATTGAGGTAATACGCGGAAAGCCTTGTTCATCAAAGTCATAAGTAATGTCTTTAATTTTAGGTTCAATATTGTCAATTATAACACCAATTTCGCCACGATAGTTAGCATCAATAGTCGCGGGTGAATTAGCTACTCTCATTTTAGTCTTAAGAGATAACCCGCTTTTAGGTCTAATTTGAAGTTCATAACCAAGTGGAAGCTCAACTTTTAATCCAGTATTAAGGAGTTTTGTTTCACCAGGTAGAATATCTATATCTTCTGTTGCATAAATATCCATACCAGCGTCAGAAGGATGAGCATAAGTTGGCATCTGCCCATCATTGCTAATTTCAATTGGAATTTCAATTATTTTCTTATTAATTCCTTCTGTTTCAGATAAAGCATTATAATTAAGTGCAATAATCCTTTTTAAAAAGTCTCTTTTGCGGGCTGTCATTACCCCGCTCATTTTTTCCTCGATTTGTTTATTTAAATCTTCAAACATTGCTCGGTATTCTTCAAGACTCATTCCAGTTGCATTCAACGCTTGAACTAATGTTAAACGATCATTAACATTATTATAAGCTCTTTCAAATTCTTCCAAGAATATAGGAGCAATTAAATCGAATTGTTCATCTGGCAAAGCCAGCATGGAAGCTATTTCTTCAAAACCACCTAACTCTGGATTAATTTGTTCGATATTAGCAAAAAGTTGTTTGAATAAACTTTCTTGACTCTGCTTTGCTACTTCAACAGAATCCATTATTTTATTTACTTTTTCTTCAGCAATTTGTTGATTTTTTTCTTTATCTTCTATAATATGTTCGTTCATTTAATCACTCCACATCATCCCAAAGTTTTTCATATTCAGCACTCAATTTTACAAGTTCATGCGTTGCTATGATTTCTCCTTTAGCCTTTTTTTCTTTATGAGTATAGCCCGCAGAAATAACTTGATAGCCTTCCTGCTTTGCTTGTGTTCTAAATTGTTCCATAAGTTCTTTTGCTTCTTCTTCAGTGCTTACAGCATATTCAGTAGTTTGTTTAAGTAATCTTTTCATATACAAAATTTCTCCTATTTATTTTCTATAATTTTATTATAGCATAAATAGGAGAAAAAGTCAAATTTTTTTATGTAAAATTTGGTTTAAAATAAAACCTAAAACAATTGCTAAGCTAACACCGCTAAAGGCATTATCAAATAGCCAAATCCCACTAACGCCCACTGTTAGTATAACTGAAACAATAATTAAGTTCTTATTATCTTCTAAATCAACCTTATTATTCAGAAGAGTTTTTAAACCACTTGAAGCTATATATCCATAAAGAATCATAGCACAACCGCCGAAAACACAAGAAGGAATTGAATTAAAAAATACTTGAACCGGTTCAATAAAAGCAAGACCGCCTAAAATTAAAGCAGATATTGTTGTAATTATTGTAGAAGCGACACGGCTAAACCCAATAGTTGCTATTGCCTCGCCATAACTGGTATTAGGCAGTCCTCCCACAATTGAGCCAATTATTGAGGCAATACCATCGCCTAAAAGTGTTTTGTGAAGTCCTGGCTTTTTTGTTAAATCAGTTCCAATTATATTTGATAATACCTTATGATCTGAACAATGTTCCATAGCCGAAGCCAAACTGACAGGGACAAACAATAAAATAACTTTACCAATTGTTGTCCAGTTAAGTTCTGAAAAATTCCAATTCATAAAAGTTAATTGAGGAATTTTGAATAAACTAATTTCTTTAAAGGCTTCAATATCAATAAGCGGGGTAACACCACTTATTGTCAAAATTAAACTTACAATATAACCTGCAAAGATACCAATTAAAAATGGAATTGTTTTCCAAAAGCCTTTGAAATAATGTGAACTAAGAGCTACTACAAACATAACAAAAATTGCAATAGCGACCCCTATCCCAGACTGTTCGCCATTGACTTGAACATAAGTTGGGATGAATCCAGCAAGATTAACGCCAATTACAATTGTAATAGCTCCAATTATCGTAGGCGGAAATAATTTATTGAAACTATCTTGTCCCTTTATCTTAATTAAAAGACCTAATAGTCCATAAACAATAGCGATAACTATACCACCAATTGCTACTGCTAAATAGTTAGGGGCTGTGCCAATTGCAAGAGCACCTATAACCGCGGATACCGTAGCACCGCAAGAAGAAATTAACATTGGAGATTGACCTTTAGTAATTAACTGATAAGTTAAAGTACCAAGGCAAGCGCCAAGCAAACACGCATCAATAGGCGTTCCGCAAATGTTTGCAATTAAAATCGTTGCGACAATACAACTCGACACCATTTGGAGTGGGTAAAGTACCCACTCCTTTAGTGTTTTTGGCTTTTCATTTATATCATAAAGGAGATTTTTCATTAATCAAATTCAACCTCCTTTTCTTTTATAAAAGCAATTGCATCATCAATTGAAGATACAAGGATTCCACTTTGTTTAATGATTCCTGTGACAAAAATATTTTGGTAACTATATTGTTGTTCTCCAAGAGCACTAGCTCCACCGGCATCTTTTGCTTCACTGTGAGTAAGGTAGCACTGCCGATTATCCGTACAAATGCCAATTACATACTTGTGGTCGCCACGACGGATTTTTTCTCTCATAATACCAATTTCTGAACAAGTTCCACTTGGTAAAACGTCTCCATCAATGCAAGCTACAAGAATATCAGTATCATCAAGTCTTGCACAATCTGCATTAGCAATCATTTGAGAATCAGCAAATTTCTTTTTCCCTTCAACTCCATTAATATCGGTGTTTTGCAGTGGGTCATAAATATCAGCTTTAGGAAAAGTTTTTGTAAGTTTTTCAAAAAAATAATCATTGCGGAATTTATCACCTAAATAAAAAATTCCACCAGCTAAATAAATTTTCAATTGTTTCCCTCCTTATGAACACTTCGAATAGCCACAATTTTTGCAAGAGTTACAGCCACCTTCAAAAATTAAAGGCTCACCACATTCTGGGCAAAGGGCTTTACTCGGAATTACCTTTATTGGCTTTTCAATTTTTTTATTTTCTTTTTTATCTTCTTCTCCAAAAAGTTCAATTTGAACTTCTTGATACATTTCTAATAGTTTTTTACCAATTGCCATAGGACAACAAGAACCAGGTGAGGTATCGTGTTTAGTTGCCCTACGAACTGCATAAGAAGGACATACACCAGTAGAATCAAGCTGATCAACTATATCAAAAATATTAACGCCGGCACGACAAAGTAAGGAAATTGTTCTACTTAATCCTACCATAAATAATGAGCAACCGCCAGTTGAACCCTTAGATAAATAGACTTCCATTAAGGCTCCATCAATTGGGTTAAAAAATGCTAAAACATGAAGACTTCCGCAACCACTAATAATTTTGTCTTTTCGTCCAATTAAATCAGAAGAACAATCAATTATATCTCCGCGTTTCAGTATTGGTTTTTCTTCAACTATTGGAGTTTTTTCTTTTTTTGGAGTAGCTACTAAAATACCTTCTCTTGCACAACCAGCACGATATACAGTTATACCTTTAAGCCCATTTTTCCAAGCATACATATAAAGATTTTCTACATCTTCAATTGTAGCTTCATTAGGCAAATTTACAGTAGAAGAAATCGACGCATCAATATGTTTCTGCCAAACTGCTTGCATATTAATTCTACTATATACAGGTATATCAGAAGATGTTACAAAGTATTTAGGTAACTGACTATCATCTTTTATGTTATGCTTATTCATATATTGCTTTACAATTGGCGTATATACTTTATACTTAACGTCTTTACCATATAAAGACTTAGTTGTTCTTTCGTAGTAATTAGCAAATATGGGTTCAATACCACCAGATACTCCTATCATTGTTGATATAGTACCGGTAGGAGCAATAGTAAATAATTGACTATTTCTTAAACGAGCAAATGGGAACATAGGAAGATTATATTTGCTAAATGATTCTACTTGTTTTTTAAAGTATTCTGTAGTAGTTATTTCTTCTAAATTAAAATTTTTATATTGTCCTAAAATATTACCTAAATCAGAACTTGCTTTAATTCCATAGTAATTTAAATATGTACCTATTTTATCGCATAATTCTAATGCTTCTTCACTACCATACTGAATACCGAGCTTAATTAGCATATCAGCAAGACCCATTATACCTATGCCGATTTGCCTATAATTAGCTACACTTTCTTGCTGTTCTTTAAGAGGATGCCGTTTTAAGCCTTCTGTTAAAATTTCATTTTGATATTTTACTGCTTCTTGCACAACATAAGAAAAATCATCAAAATCAAATCCCTCGTCTTTTACAAATGCCGAAAGATTTATTGCACAAAGATTACAACTGCCTCCTGCTGGGAGGGGCTCCTCGGCACAGGGATTAACACCTGCATATTTAAAAGATTTAGTGTTAGAAAGTAAATTGTAATTATTTATTCTATCCCAAAATAACATTCCAGGTTCTGCATAGTCCCAATTTTGCTCACATAGTTTTCTAAATAATTCTTTTGCTTTAACCGTTTTAGAAATAACTTCACCCGTTTCTTTGCGCTCAAACTTAAGTTCCCAGTCTTTATCTTCTTCTACTGCTTTCATAAAAGCATCAGAGATTCTTACTGAAATATTTGCATAATTTACTTTATTCAAATCAGATTTAATTGTGATGAATTTTTCAAGGTCAGGATGAGTATCAGATATAGAAATCATTAATGCTCCCCTGCGACCATTTTGTCCTATTTGTTGTGTTACTTGAGAAAAAGTGTCCATAAATGATACTGCACCGGAAGTAGCTTTTGCTTGATTGTGCACTTTAGCCCCTTCTGGAGCAAGATTACTTATATCTATGCCACAACCTCCACCATATGAGTAAGTACGAGCCAATTTAGAACAGGTTTTATATATACTTTCAATACTATCCTCAGGAGGAGTAATTACATAGCAATTAGATAAAGAACATTTTTCATCATCAATACCTCTATTGGATAATATTCTTCCAGCAGGGAGAAACTTTTTTTGAATAATTAAATTTCTAATATATTGATTATTAATAGAAACCCTATCTAACCATTGATCAAAAGTTTCTCCATTCCGCTGATATTTTCTATGCCATATATCAATGCCTAATTGATTATCTTCGCCGAGCCAATCTTCAATTCTCATTAATTTCCTCCTCTTTTAACCCGCACCACTTGCATATCCCATTTTCAAATTCATGCGGGCATTGCTCTCGTAGTTCGGCATTTTCATTTAATAGTTTTGCTACAACTTGATTAAGTGTAAAAAATTCTGGTGTAAAACTTTCTTCAATTAACAAATTGTTCATATCAATTTTTTCTTTAATTTCAGGACCAGTCATGCATTAATTCCTCCTTTGCTTCTCCATAATGGTATTTTTGTAAGTGCTCAAAAAAGTTTGGGTAATTATAACGCACTATTTTCATAATTTCGCGGGCAGACGTTTTTTCTTCATTTTTTAATGTTTTGCAAAAATCAAGAAAAGGTGGAGAGTATCCCCAATGTGTCTTTTCTTGGCATTTATAAGCCCATATTAAATAACGATTTAAAAGCCGTGCTATTTGCTTATTCCGATTAGATAAATTATCAGCAATTAAATTAATGGGCAAATGCCAGTTAATTGCATATAAAAGTTGATTATATAAAGAAACCCATAGCTCATCAGTGTAGCGTTGAGTAAATGGGTTATAATTGATTATTTTAGGATTAACTTTTTGTTGCTCGCTAAAAAATATTAGTTCTTGTGCGGTTAAAGGGAAATTTATATTAAATATTGTAGCAGAAACCTTATAACGTAAATCTTGCCACAACAGTAATGTTTTAAAATCGTTAAATTGAAGTGGAAATTTAAATCCAATATGTGTTTTAAGAGAATCTATTCCTTTTCTATATTCTAATAAGTCTTTTATCGCTTCGTGGGCGCCCGCAATAGAAGTTATGTCATAATCATAACAAAAAATTGAGTAATCATTAGACAAATCAAGTAAATCATTAGTAAATAGTGGGTTAATGGTTTTTCCATTAAGTGATAATCGAAAATGTTCACCAGCCATCATTGATTTAAAAAGAGTCTTATCTCGGAAATAATTTTCTTTGTCGAGATAAATTGTTTTATCTGGATAATATTCTTCTCCGTCAATAGGCTGATATTTTTCTGAAAAGTAGCGACCGCCATACTGAATTTTAGAATAATTAAAAAAATCAGTTGGTAAATTATTTAAATCACTATCTTTTCTTAAAATAAATTTTGTATAGCTATCGGGAGTAAAGAGGGGAGAGAGTTTTACAATTTCTCTCCTCCCCTTATAAAATTTAGCTATTTTCATTAATTCTAAATTAAAAAAATCGTAGTCGTGATTCATTAAGTCATTATCATATAAGC
>OLYN01001199.1_pt1 | contig 13481 bp, 22 predicted proteins | sample 1674231 | NCBI WGS metagenome assembly OLYN01 (sample SAMEA103958153, study PRJEB25191) | human gut metagenome
GTTGAAGAATTACCAACATATATTTATAATGAAGATGGGACTTATAATAAGGATAAATTCTACAATTTAATTATTGAAACTATGAAAGAAGCTCTCATAGAATCAGCAGTTAATGCAACTACAGGAATAATTCAAGATAAAGGTGTTAATAGTACTGCATATCGTTTATTAACTAATGACTTAACAAATGAGGAAGCTATAAAGATAAATTCTGCTGAAGATTTAAAAGATATAGGGTTAACTGATGAATACGTACAAAGTCAAGGATATAAGGACTTAGATGCTTTCTTTAATTCAGAAGAATTTTAGAATAAACTTAATGCTGCAAAGAATTTTACCTCTGACGTTTTAGCTAAAGAACTAAGTGATATTTTTACAGATTAGGATATTGAATCAATTTAGGCATAGTTTAATGATTTAGGTGTATCTACAAGTCAAGCCTATCTTGATATATTAAAAAATGGGACTGAATTAGCTGGTACAGTCGGCGCTGAAGCAATAGCTAATATAATTGATAAAATCCCCGCAGGAGATGTCGAAAAGACTGCAAAAGCTATTCAATTGCTTTCTAATGCCAATTTAAAAGATAAGGATTCGATTAAACAATTAATTAAAACGTTAGTCGATCAAAAAATTATTACTGGTGAAGTTGCTGATAAAATTGAAAATGAATTAGTTAATGCTTTTAATGCAGTAAAAAATATTGATATTGATGCTGTTATTGATCGTTTAAAAAATGTTAATAAAATTATAAGAGATGCTCGAAAAGGTAATTAGCAAACTAGTTTTACGGAAGACGAATATTAGAATTTAATGAAGTTATTACCTACTGATATTGATTGGAGTAAAAATTTCACTCAAGATTTAGATGGTAATTATGTTTTAGTTGTGCCTATTAATAATTTAATTGCAGCTTTAGAAAAAAATACTTCTGCTTTATTAGGTGAGGGCACTGGTCAGTTAGAAGCTAAGCAGGCAATGGGGGATATGTTACATTCTATTATATCTATGCCTGAATATAGTTCGGATACTAGTGCTAAACGTGATTAGCTTCAAACGATTCAGCAAAAGATGAAGAGTTCTCCCGAATTTTTAGAGGCGGCAAAAGCTGCTGGCTATGATACTCTTTTAAATATAGATTTAACCGGGGATATAGATGATACGGACTTTTAGGATAAAATTAATAATCTTTGGGAACAATATAGTGAAATTTATCAATTGAGTGAAGTAGATTCCGATACAGGTAAGTCTTGGTATCAAAATCGTATTGAGCAAGCAGACCTTCAAGAGATTTCTTTTGAAGCTCAAGCTATGAATCCTCTTCGTGCTCGTGAGCAAGCATTAAATTATCTTGATTCTGGTAATAATAGCTATGCCCAAGCTTATGGCGATGCTTTTATAGCTGTAGCGAATGGCTATGGAGAAGCAATTAACTAGGATATTTTAAATCGTTTTAAAGAACTTAATTAGCAATTTAAAGAAGGCAAAGTTGATGCTACTACCTATGCTGATGGTGTCCGTGAAATTACCGCAGAACTCAGTCGTGTTGAAGGTAATGAGAACTTAGAAAAGTTACGTGGAAATCTTGATAATATAAAAGAAGGTATGACTGAGGCTAATAAAGCAGTTCAATATTCTGCAATTGCACAAAATCTAAAAGATTTATTTGGTGTTGAAGTCGATGTTTCTTGGGTTGAAGATAATATTGATAAAATTAAAGCTTGGACTGAAGAAGGCGCCGATGGCATTGAAAAGATGCGTAAAGAATTAATTAAAATATAGGATATTAAAATCGATCCAATTGAAATTAACACAATTCTTAGCACGGATGAACCTGAAGCAAAAATTTAGGGGTTAATGAATTATCTTTCTCAATTGCTTGGGCAAGATTATACTTTATCAATTAATGGTCAAGCAAATTTAAGTGATATTTTTACTGCTATTCAAAAAGTAATAATCCAAATTGCTACTGTTTAGGCTATGGCTTCCGGTAGCACGGAAGAAGCGATAAGTATTTTATCAAATGCTTAGTCTTTAATTGAGTAGATCGCAGGATAGATGGGTTTTGAGCTTGATAGCGATGTCTCTTTAACTCCAATTACAGGTAATTTTAATGAATATTCTATGGTGGTAACTGGTACCGCAGAAGATGGCAGCAAGACCTATGGATTTAAGAAAACTGGTTCTGAAACAGTCCAATTAGGCGTTGCTCCAAGCCTAAGTTTTCACAAGAAAGGGGCCGGTGCTACCACAGATTATAATAAAAAAATGATAGCCCATTATGGTGGCGGTGCTACAGTAGGTGCACAATCTTAGGATGGAACCATTAAAAATCCCGCTAAGCCTAAAGCAGACATGTCTGAGAAAGATAGAGCTAATTTAACTAATTAGGTCAATAAGAGTACTGTTAATTGGTCTTAGATTGCTAATGATATTGCCGATTGGGTATATGATAAAACGAATACTGAACCTACTTCTCCTCCGCCCACTTATGGAGATAAAGATCCAAATAAAGGTGGCGGTGGTTCAGGTTCAGGTTCAAAAGATAGTCCCTCTAGTAATGATGAAGATAAATGGGAAAATTCCTACGATTGGCTTTATAATTTAACGCAAGATATTAATGCAGAACTTGAAAAACGCGAAAAACTTGAACTTAAATATAATAACATATTAAAAGATCGCAATAAAACCGCAAAAGAACTTTATCAAAATGCAAAAGCTCAATTAGCCAGTCTTGAAAAATCTCGTAACCTTAATGCTGAAGCTTATATGAAACGTAGAGCAGAACTTCAACTTGAAGCAAAGCAAGCAACAGCTCAATATACTAATGATACCCGTTTTAATATGAAGTGGGGAACTGGTTTAGCCTCTGGTAAGGGTAGTTCGTCTGGCTTACACGTAATTAATTTGGCTGGCTCTGGTAGCGGTGGTTCAGAAGATACTAAAAAAGATCAAGGCAAACGAACTATGTTAAGTGAAGCTGAGCTTGGACGCTATGCGACATTTAATTGGGATGATAATACAGTTGAAATTAACTGGGATGCTGTTAATCAAATTACTGATCAACAAAAAGGTGAAGCTGTCGAAGATTACATTTCTAAGCTTGAAGAAATTCAAGAAAAAATGAATGAAGCAGAAAAATCCCTTCTTGAAATTGATGGTAAAATTCGTGAAATTATTGATCAAGGTAAAGATGAATTTCAAGATTTTGAACAACAAATTTTTGACGCATTAGTCAGCCGTTATCAAAAAGAAATTGACAAATTAACTGAAATTAGCGAAGCAATTACTGATGCTAATTCTAAATTAATTGACTCAATGACAAATGCAATTGATAAAGAACGCGAAGCTCGCGATAATAAAAAAACAGAAACCGAATTAGCTGATAAACAAAAACAATTAGATTACTTACGGTCTGATACTTCTAATGCTAATGCTAAACAAATTCTTGACCTTGAAAAAGAACTTGCCGAAGGACAAGAAGATTATACGGATCAATTGATTGATCAAAAAATTGATGAACTTAAAGAACAAAATGATAAAGCAAGTGAGCAACGACAAGTCCAAATTGATTTAATGACTAAGAATTTAGAGATGGCTCAAGAAACCGGAGCTTTATGGCAAGAAGTTTATAATTTAATGGATGTAGGCGTCGACCAAGAAGGAGCATTAGTTAAACAATCAGAATTGTTCGATTTACTTCAAAGTGAAGCAGGTTGGCAAGGCATGAGTGCTGTTTCTAAAATGACTTGGCTTGATGAGTTGACTGAAACTGTTAAAGCTGGTATGGCTTATTTAATGACAGGACGGCAACTTGAATATATTGGTGCTGAAGCTGGTAAGCAAATTACTTTTAGTGCTTATGATGAGCAAGGAAAACTTCAATAGTTAACAGGCACAGTTGATAAGAATGGTGATGTTGTTGATAGTAATGGTGTCAGATATAGTGAAATTTTTTAGAATTATGATGGAAGTTTTACTACAATGGAGACTGCAGGCGTCGGCACAAAAAAAGAACCGCCTAAGCCTGAAGCAAAGCCTTCTACGCCCTCTTCTTCCGGGAGTACTAGTAGTAATCGAGGAACAGGACCGACTATACATATTAATAGCGGTTCAAATGGAATTATTTTAAATGCTGATGGTTCTAATTCTGGCATTAGCGTTTGGGACCCTGGCAAAGGCATAAGTAATGCAGAATTGCGGGCGGCCCGTGATCTTGGTAATTTAGGTTAGTATGATTCTAATCCACAAAATGGCTTAATTGATGAAAAAGAATTATAGTCGGCATTAAAGAAAAATAAAATTAACCCAAACGATCCTAAATATCAAATGGAATATGATAAGACTTGGGACCCTTATTATAAAAAACGCACTACAAAATATGCAACTGGTGGCCTCAATACCCAAACTGGTCCAGCTTGGCTCGATGGCACTTTTACAAAACCAGAACTCGTATTAAACTCTAAAGATACTGCGAATTTCCTTGAACTTCGAGATTTATTACGGGCATTACAAATTTCCATTAAGTCTCCTCATCGTGATTTAACTGATAATAATAAGAATAATGGAGACAACTATTATGAAATTGACATAAATGTGGAGAGTATTGCTGATGATTATGACGTCGCTAAAATGGCAGATAAAATTAAGAAATTAATTAGTCAAGACGCCCTTTATAGAAATGGCAATGCAATCAATAGACTGAGATAAAGGAGGAATTAAAATGGCACAACAAGGTGATTACATTGGTTTTTCCTTTGGTGGTGTCCATTCCTCTGAACTTGGAATCGTAAGAATAAGTGATGGGAGCAGATTTGAAGAAGGTCTGCTCCCTAATTTTCAAGATAAAACTGCTACGGTTTCAGGGAAAGACGGAATTTATTATTTTGGAAGTGACAATTAGCATAAAGAAATTCCATTATCTTTTGCTTTTGATCACTTAACGGAAGAACAACTTAGACGATTAAAGCAAGTTTTTAGCACAAAAAAACCCCAAAAATTTATTTCAGATGAAAAACCTTATAAATATTATATGGTAAAAGTCGCATAGTCGGCTATTATTGAACATTTGTGTTTTGATTTAGATGAAGGAACTCGTATTTATAAAGGAGAAGGCAATTTAAATTTAGTTGCTTATTATCCTTATGCTCGTAGTGTTCATAAATTTTTAAATGAGTTTAATGAAGGAAATAATAGTGATTTTATTATTTATCCTGATACAATTACAGCAGAAAACTAGGATAAAAATTATAGCGGAATTTATGATTTAATCGCGGAAGGTAACAAACCTTTCTCTGATGAACAAGGATTACTTTATTATAATAAATCGGAGTGGTCTGCATCTACTGGTATGATGAATGAACAAGGTAATTTGGATATACCATAGCTGGACGCCATTAATAATATAGTTCGTATTCCAGTTTATAATGCGGGCGACCTTGAAGCTGATTTTAAACTCTTTATTAAATCTAATAGTCAAACGGGGAATCAAATTAATTTACCTAAAATTAAAGCAATTAGACTAATGTAGAATGGACTGATTTTAAATTAGCTTACTTTTAAACAATTTCCGCCTTTAAAATTAGCAACAAATGATTATGGGGTATGTATTGATACTGCCGCCCATTTAATTAAGGGTGTAGATTAGCAAAATAAATTAACAGCAAATTTATATAATAATAAAATTCAATCTGGACATTTTTTTAAAATTCCACCACAAACACCAGCATCACAAGTCGTTGGCTCGCATGAACAATTGACAATTGAAATAGATTGTGATTCAACTGATACTTGGACAACTGGGGCTAATTTAACAGATTTAACATTTATTTAGTATGATTATATTTACTATTAAGGAGGGATTTTATGGATAAAAATATTTATAATAGTCCTTATGAAATCTCTCTTTGGGATGATTTAAATGCATGGGAGATTTTAAAAGACGGCGAGATTTTATCTGAAATTTATTATTCTGTTTAGGATGCCAATATTGCACTAGAACAATTAAAAGAGCAATCACCCGAATCAACTTACGAAATTAGGCATTTTTTCAAAGAAGATAAAATTGCAATAATTGGCTCTGATAAAATGACTGCCCCGCAAATGGTGTTTAATCCGACTTTAACAATTAATGTCAATGGGCAGTTAGGATTGACATTTTCTCTTTATTACCGCTATTTTGATAATGAAATTCAGGATTTTGTAGATAATCCATTTGTTCCCTATTTATTTAATGAAAGAAAAGTTAAAGTTTTTTATAAAAATGAATGGTATGACTTTATTATAAAGGAAGTACAAGAAAACAGCGATAACTATACTTTTACTTATAGTTGCATTGGACTTTTTGTTAATGAGTTGTCTAAGACTGGTTTCGACTTAGAATTTGATCCGGAATTAGATAATAATTAGGGCACAATCATTGAGCTTGGAAATGTTGTTGTCGCGGGCACTGATTGGAAAATTGCGCCTATCGGTGATGGTGTAAATGATTCTGATTTAATTGAGCAGACAATTAATGAACCGCTTTATTTTTACTAGCTGAAAAATGATAATGATTTTGATGAATTAGCTAATTTTATTGCAAATGAAAGTTTAAAATTAGTCCAACAAAATAAAGATGATAATTGGACTGGAGATTTTCATTCTTTATTTAACTATAATCGTCCGCTTTATTTCTTTTATTCTGATTTGTGCGAAAATAGCGATAATGAAGAATCTAAAGAAATTAAATTTCTTTATCGTGGCGAAGATGATGGTTATGAAGTAGATACTAATTACTTAATTACAAATGCTTCTACTTTTTCAATTAAACCTAATTTAATTAAAATAAAAGACAACGGAATTGATTTATTCTTACCTTCTACTAATGGGCAAATGCGTTTAAGCTTGACTTTTGAGCCGAATATGCGTGGTAGTAAATTAATTTCTAAACAAAGAACTAAATTCATTAAAGATATTGATAAATATGTTTATTTATTTAAAGATAAAGAAACTGACAAAGAAATTTATGGATATTATAATACTAACTATTTAACTTCCGCAAGTGTTGAAAACATTATTACAAATGGTTCAAAATTTGTTAATACAAGCGGTTGGGCTGGTATTTTGCTTGGTGATGCCGGCGATACAAAACCGCCTGTAATTGATAGCCAGCCTTATCCAAAAATTACTGAAATTTAGACTTCTTTAAGTGAATATTTAGAGAATAATCGTCTTTACCCAACTCTTACTGTTGATAATGGAGTAGAGGGTATTCAACCAAATTAGGTTGTTTATTGCTCTACAATTAAAGACAACTTATTAAAATTAAAAGAGTTTGTTCAAGGAGATAAATTTGTATTTAGACTGCGGGCTGGCTACGGCGAAATTACAGATAAAGGTGTTTTACACGATTATAGTAATGAAGCTAATAAACCGCCATTCCAAATTAAAGTTGCCAGCTATAATAATTATTCAACTTATAATGAAACTCAATTGCGTTTCAAATTAGGAGAAAAATATTATTATAAAAAGACTTCGGAAGATGGTATTGGCTTTGCCTATACTTTATTAACTTGGAAATCTGAAGCTGGATTAGTTAATCCTGCAGACCCGATTAATTATTATTATAAAAAGCGAGAACAAGATGGTAGTTATTATATCTGTTATACTAATTGGATTAGTTAAACAGATGAAGAAAAAACTAAAGTTTAGTTAGATTCTGCGGGTAATCCTTATTTATTTAAAATTTCTGCCATAAATCAAATTAGCTCTCCCAATGATGTCTTTATTCCAGGTTTATCCTATCATTTAGATGAAATCATTTTTGATAGTACAGATCCAAGCACGACTTGGACAATTGAAAGCGATGATGATTTAGATTTTGATAAATCAACTTTAAAATTTAGAACTGCAATTTTGACTTGTAAAAAATCTATTTCCTATTCAGCACTTTATAGTAAATCAAATCAATGGGGAATTTTTTTAATTCCTGATACTGACTTGATTAAACCCTTCTATGAAAAAACGCTTGATACTAATATTAGACCAGACAAAGCATATTTTAAATTTGAGAATGGTCAATATATAAAAGTAGAAGCCCCTACTGTAGTTGATATAAAAAATTATTATGAAGTTAATTCTAAAGTCTACATATAGGATGTTGAATTTTTTAATTATATTGCAAAATCAGAAACAAATCTTTCACCAGTGCTTTTGGGCGAAGCTCCTACAAGCACAATTCAAGATATTTGGTATTTGTATGATCCTACTGAACAACCAGACCTACAATCAATTAATGATGTAATATATTGCTGGAAAGGAAATTAGAAAGAAATTCCTGAAAAATACGAAAAAATTACAAATGCGGGCTTTGAAAAAATTAGATCAATTACTATTTCTGAAAGTAATCGTTTCAATATTATTTAGGAGTTATGTGAAACTTTCGAGTGTTGGGCGAAATTTATCGTAGAGCATGATCCAGATACTGGTGAAATTTTATATGATGAAAATCATGTTCAAAAGAAGAAAATTGCCTTTAAGAAGTATATTGGAAAAGACAATTATGCGGGCTTCCATTACGGAATTAACTTAAATCAAATTACAAGAACCTTAAACTCTGAAACAATTGTAACTAAAACAATTGTTAAAGATAATTCTAATGAACACGCAAACAATGGTTTTTGCTCTATCGCCCGCGGTAATGAGAATTATATTAAGGACAATTTTGTTTTAAATTTTGATTATTATATAAATTAGGGACTTATTAATAAGAATATTTTTATAAATGATCTCTATTTAAATACAAATAATTATTTAGGTTATTACACTGGTTTGAGAAAACTTAATACTGAACGAGATGGATTAGCTGAAAAACGAGTTCAACTTGCAAAAGCTATTATGGAATTAACAAGCCAAGAAAAAGTTTATGAAAAAGCCTATCATAGTGCCTTAGATGCTTATAATTTAGCTCGAAATAATTTGAAACTTTATTGCGGTATTGACTATGAAAATTTTAACGAATATGTATTAACTACTGATTTAGTTAGAGATAGATCAAAAACCTATTATGTGAAGAATGCAGATGGCACTTACTCCTATGCTTTTACTGAAGAAGACATTAATAATGAGTTTGAGTATGAGTTAGATCCAAATATTAAATATTATGAGAAAGTTAATGCAAGACATTATATAAAAACTAATGATTCCCGTCCGCAAGCAGATAAGCAATATTTCTATATTGCAGAAGATGCGTTTTCTACTTCGGCTTTAGAGGCTATTGGTGAAAATGTTTATGATACTACTCTTGATTTAAGTGCGGGCGATGGTAAAAAATATTATAAAGCAACGCTTGCAGACTTAACTCAAAAATTTGAAGTAGGTACTGATTATTATCGTTATATTGAAACTTATAAAAAAATTGATTATGCTGATATGATACATAATCAATATTATTATGAGAAAGATAAAAATGGTAATTTTGTCGAGTATTATTATCGAGGTTTCAGGCCAGGCGTTCATACTTACTATGAAAAAATAGTTAGTTATCAAAAAGTTAATACGGCAGTAACTCCTGAAGACGGCGTAAAATATTATACAAAGCAAGTTGTAAATGGACAGACTACTTTTGTGCTTGCTAATTTGACTACTTTTATTGATGGTCGCAATTATTATGAAGAAAGTGAAATTGATAAGTATCGTCAAATTTTTGCTACTAAAATTTCAGATAAAAATACTTATTATCTTTATGATGAAGCAACTAATACATATAAAGAGTTAATTAGGTCTGAATCTATGAAGCGGGCGGACTATTATGAACGCTTATTTACTGACACAATTAAATCTTATATTGCGGAAGTCGGTGTTTATGATTATAATGCTAAAGCTAATTTAGCCTTATGGACACAAGCAAAAAATGATTTAGATAATAAGCAAAAAGAATTTGATAGTTTTGGAGAACGGCTAAAAGAAATTACCGCTCAAAAAGAAACTCTTGATCAAAAATTTTATGAGAAATATTCACGCTTCATTCAAGAAGGTTCTTGGATTGATGAAAATTATGTAGATGATACCTTATATTATCTTGATGCAGTTTCTGTAGCCCATGATAGCGCCTTCCCACAAACAACTTATAATATTAATGTTGTAGAGTTAAGTGAATTAGAAGGATTTGAACCTTTCTTATTTAATGTTGGTGATAAAACTTATATTGAAGATACTGAATTTTTCGGTTGGCAAGAAGATGGTATAACTCCTTATAAAGAAGAAGTAGTAATTTCCGCAGTAAGCTGGAATTTAGATGATCCGACGCAAAATTCAATTACAGTTCAAAACTTTAAAACTCAATGGGAAGATTTATTTCAAAGAATTACCGCAACGACTCAATCTTTACAATATCATACAGGTGATTATTCCAGAGCCAGTAATTCCTTTAATACTAATGGCACGCTTAACAGTGAGACCTTACAAAATACTTTTTTTGAAAACTCTTTTATAATTGAAAATGCTAAAAACCAGTCAGTTGTAATTGATGAACGAGGAATTACAATTACTGATTTAGCAAAAGCTTCGAATATCTTATAGCTGAATAGTAGTGGTTTAGCAATCAGTAATGACGGCGGAGTTAGCTGGACATTAGGTATTACGGCAAATGGAATTAATGCTTCTGCTATTACAACCGGCTATCTCAATACCCAAGAGGTTATAATTGGCGATAAAATTAACCCTACTTTCCGCTGGGATAAAGAAGGCATAAATGCTTATGCTCATAGCGGAGCTTATTTCAATGCAAATAAGTTTGTGAGATTTGACTAGTTCGGCCTCTATGGAATTAATAATGCGGGCAACGAAGGTTTTAATCCGCTTATCGAAACTGAAGAATGGGTTATTGATACTGATAAGGTCGCAAAATATTTAAAACCAGTTATTGGAGAAGAAAAAATTTAGGCTGTTGCTGATTTCTCTTTGACTTGGGAAGGATTATAGTTCAGATCGCAAGAGCGCGATGCAAGCTATATTTCAATTAGTTCTAAAAATGATTTTTAGGTGATTTCGCAAGCTCAAGAACGTGTTAAAATCGGTGAGTTAGACAATAATATTTTTGGATTGCGTTTAACAAATGAACAAGGATATACCACTTTAAAGACTACTGATAAAGGTGAATTAATTTTAAGTGGTTATATGGAAATCAATCCAAGCTACTCAGATTATGTAATTCCTTATCAGTCAAGAGTCGTGTTGGGTAATCGCGGGCGATATGAACCACGATATAGTGATACTGAATTTAGTTTAACTACTGATACTCAGAAACAAGAGCATCCTTATTATAAATTAGTTGAGAAAGATGGATATTTTTATTATGTGGAAGTTGAAGAGACTGATTGGGGTGAAACTGAGAACCCAAATCCCTCTGAAATGGGTTTCTATGAACCTAATATAAAATATCAATTTAGTAAAATTTTTAGTGTTTTTAACTATGATGAAAAAGCTGATTCCGCGTATTAGAGATTAGATGAAGAAGATCCTATTTTATATATTACTGATGACGGATATTTATTTGCTCAAAATGCTGAAATTCAAGGACGAATTTAGGCTACTGAAGGATATTTAGGTAATTAGAATGTAATTATTAACAAGGCCGGCATTTCTATTTATAAATCTGACGATGTCTTTAAATCTGATCCCGTTTTCTATATTGATGAGAGCGGTAATGTGGTGTTTAAAGGTAAATTAGAGGGTGCGACTGGTACATTCTCTGGAGATTTAAAAGTTCTTAGATTGATTGTTGAGAAGAATCAAAATGAAATGGTGTTAAGTAGCACTAATACCTATGAAAAGATTGATCAGCCGGAAACTTTAGAAGAAGCATATGGTTATTATTATGAGCCGAAAGCAGAAACTAGTTATGCGGGTACAGGCCCCTATGAAACTACAAAAGATTTATCTCTTTTCTTAAAGCCTGAAGGCGAAGAAGATAAGCGTGCTCTTAAAGATTATTGGTTCTTTGATAAAAAACCACTCTATCAAAAAGGTTTTTATAGTTCAACATTCTTCAGCAGTAATCAAAAATTAGGTTTTTTCATAGATCCTGAGACAGGAGCAATCATTGCCAATCAAATTAGTTTAGGTTCAGCGAATTTAACAGAAAAACTTACACTTGGCGATATTACTGGCACACCCGCTTATATTTACAATCCTGACAACTATGAAAATAAGGTAATTGAGAGTGGGGCTTTAATAATTTATAATGATGGTAGAGCAACTTTTGGAGACACCTTGACGTTAAAAAAAGATTATGCTCAGTTTGGTTTAATTACAGTTGATGGGAAAAATTCTACTATATCTGGAACAAATCCCTATATAAATGGTATTAATGCTTGGACAATTGGCGTTGATCGAGATTTAGGTGGATTTGGACGCTTTAATTAGCTGACGGCAAACGCATTAAATGTAGAAACAGCAGTATTTGATACTGCATCAGTTCGACTTTCGGGCGGTATTAATATCTTTAAAAATGGTGTTTTAATTGAATCAGTTTCTTTAATTGAAAACCGCCCTGGGTATTATTTAGTTAAGTGTAAAGATAGCACCGCTCTGACTAATGTAGCTTTAGATGATGTTGTATTTTTAACAAAAGAAAATATTAGTATATCTGAGCGTTATTCTAATGGAATGTATGGTACAGTCACTGACATTTATTAGGATGAAAAATCTGGTTATTTTGAAGTTTTTGTTACTAATGCATTATCTACACTTGATTTTGACTTCGCTTTAATATTAGGTAAAAAAACAAATACAAATAAATTAAAAGAATGGATTATTGGAGTCAATGCTACAGCTCGTGACATTGATGCTTTAGGATTGAGAAAAAATTCTGTTAGTTTTACTTCGGTTAAAAAGGAAGACGGAACTCTTAAATTTACTGATGAAGTTATTATTGGACAAATTCCTTTAAAAGTAATAGATCCTACGACTTATGCCACAAGTGAAGAAACAACTTCCGGCTTATATGCGACATCGGTATTTTTGACAGGAACTTTAACTACCCGCTATAATTTTGCTACTAATTAGAAATATGCAGGCATTAATACCTTAAGCTCAACACCATTTATGATTGAACGAATGAGAGACAACGATACTAGTCCTATTGTCTTTTGGGCAGGCGCTGAAAGCACAAATTTTGAAGATATTCAAAAAGCTCCATTCCAAATTAGTTCTAATGGTTCTCTTTACGCAAGCCAAGGATATTTTACTGGATCAATTATCACTGACACTACAATTGAAGCTTCGAAAATTGTCGCCGCGACTATTTTTGGTCGGGAGGATGGAAAAGCTTTAACAATTCAGGACGCTGATATTGGTATAGATTTTAATGATAGTGAAGGCAAAACTATCTTTTAGGTTGCCCGCGATCATTTCTATATTAATGAGGAAGTTAATAAAATTACTATTCCATCTATTCACTTGACAAATCCAGAATCTGCTTTTAAAGATAACAGTATTTA
>OLYN01001209.1_pt1 | contig 13411 bp, 10 predicted proteins | sample 1674231 | NCBI WGS metagenome assembly OLYN01 (sample SAMEA103958153, study PRJEB25191) | human gut metagenome
ATCCTGCAGGGCCATCTCGACATGGTCGCGGAGAAGACGCCGGAAAGCCCCATCGACATGACCAAAGATGCGCTTGCGCTGCGCGTCGAGGGCGACTACGTCTCGGCAGACGGCACAACGCTCGGCGGCGACGACGGCATCGCCGTCGCCATGGCGCTGGCGATCCTGGACAGCAGCGAGATCGCCCATCCGGCGCTCGAGGCCGTCTTCACCGTCGACGAGGAGATCGGCATGGAGGGCGCGCAGGGGCTCGACTTCTCCCAGCTCTCCGCCCGCCGGATGCTGAACATCGACTCGGAGGACGAGGGGATCTTTACCGTCAGCTGCGCCGGCGGCGCGAGCGCCAATGTCTCGGTCGGGCTGACGATGGCGCCGAACGCGGCGCCCTGCGTGAAGCTGACCGTCTCCGGCCTCATCGGCGGCCACTCCGGGCAGGAGATCAACAAGGGCCGCGCCAATGCGAATATTCTGCTCGGCCGCGTGCTGGATGCGCTGGTGCAGAAGCTCCCGGTCCGGCTCGTGTCGGCCGCGGGCGGACGGAAGGACAACGCCATCCCGAACGCGGCGGAGGCCGTCCTCGCCCTCGCAGAGGGCGACCTGCCCGCCGCAAAGCAGATCGTATCTGCCTGCACGGCGGATCTCCGCAAGGAATATGCCGTGGCCGACCCCGGCGTCACCGTCACGCTGGAAAAAGCAGCCGTCTGCCCGCAGGCGCTGACGGAGGAGGCGACGCTGCGTGTCGTCCGCTATCTGCTGCTCGTGCCGAACGGCATCGCGGCCATGAGCATGGATATCCCGGGGCTGGTGCAGACGTCGTGCAATCTCGGCATTTTTCACGTGGCGGACGGCGTGCTGACGGCGGTCAGCTCGGTCCGCAGCTCGGTCGCTTCGCAGAAGCAGATGCTGCTGGCGCGCTTTGCGGCGCTCAGCCAGCTGCTCGGCGGCTCGCTGCAGGTCACGGGCGCGTATCCCGCGTGGGAATACCGGCGCGAGTCCGTGCTGCGGGAGAAGATGGCCGCCGTCTACGAGCAGCAGACCGGCAAGGCCCCGAAGATCGAGGCCATCCACGCGGGGCTCGAATGCGGCCTGTTTGCCGGGCAGCTGCCGGGGCTGGACTGCGTCTCCTTCGGCCCGGATCTGGTCGATATCCATACCGCGCGCGAGAAGATGTCCATCTCCTCGGTGCAGCGCACGTGGAAGTTCCTGCTCGGCGTATTGGAAGCGCTGAAGGACTGAATTCGGTGATTTTCTGCCCCGGCGGGCCGCAGACCGCGGCCCGCCGGGGCGATTTTTGTGCTTCCAACGCCAAAACCGTGTAATTTTTTGCATATCGTTTATAAAAGCTTCACACTTCTCCCGAATAAAGGCGGTATAATCAGCATATTCGAAAGGAAGAGGAAGTGAACTGCATGGGAACAGATCCGTATCAGGTGCTCGGCGTATCTCCGAACGCTTCGGAAGACGAGATCCGGCAGGCCTACCGCCGGCTGGCAAAGAAATATCACCCCGATCTGAACCCCGGCGACAAGACCGCCGCGCAGAAAATGAACGAGGTCAACGCGGCCTACGACGCGATCAAGAATCCGCAGGCCTACCGCCAGCAGCAGGCGCAACAGCAAGCCCAGCAGCAGGCGCGCGAGCAGTACCGGCAGGCCGGGCAGCAGACCTATGACCCCTTCTCCGACCCGTTCGGGTTCTGGGGTGCGCAGGGGCAGGGCGACGGCCAGCAGAACGGCTGGCAGCAGACGGACCAGAACGGCTGGCAGACCTGGTACTACCGCACCGGCAGCGACCAGGACGAGGGCGACCAGCCCGGCGGCTACCGCTGGACCTATCACCGCACGCGCCGCCGTGGAAACTTCCTCGTGCGGCTGCTGGGCATCTATCTGGTGATCCAGATGCTCGCCGCGCTCTTTGGCAGCTGCGGCTACCGCAGCGCGTATTATTATGACCCGTATTCCTACCGCGATTACAGCTACAGCAATTCAGGATCCTATGCCAACCAGAATCAGACGGACGGAAATACAAGCTCCGGCAGCTGGTATTGAGACGGCAGAATGGATCTGACAGGAGGAACCTCAGATGTCCAGAACGATCGGTATTGACCTCGGCACGACCAACAGCTGCGTTGCCGTGATGGAGGGCGGCGAGCCCGTCATCATCCCCAACGCCGAGGGCGGACGTACGACGCCGTCGGTCGTCGCATTTTCCAAGACCGGCGAGCGGCTGGTCGGCAATCTTGCCAAGCGGCAGGCCGTCACCAACCATGACCGGACCATCGCATCCATCAAACGCCAGATGGGCACCAACTACAAGGTGTCGATCGACGGCCATAAATATACCCCGCAGGAGATCTCCGCCATGATCCTGCAGAAGCTCAAGGCGGACGCCGAGAGCTATCTCGGCGAGCCGGTCACCGACGCCGTCATCACTGTCCCGGCCTATTTTACCGACGCGCAGCGGCAGGCGACGAAGGACGCGGGCAAGATCGCGGGGCTCAACGTCCAGCGCATCATCAACGAGCCCACGGCCGCGGCGCTCGCCTACGGCATCGACAAGGAGCAGGCGCAGAAGATCATGGTCTACGACCTCGGCGGCGGCACGTTCGACGTGTCGATCCTCGATATCTCCTCCGGCGTCATCGAGGTGCTGGCCACGGCGGGCAACAACCATCTCGGCGGCGACGATTTTGACCAGTGCATCGTCGATTACCTCGTCTCCGAGTTCAAGAAGGAAAACAAGATCGATCTGTCGCGCGATCCCGTCGCCATGCAGCGCGTGCGCGAGGCCGCGGAGAAGGCGAAGATCGAGCTTTCGTCCATGAAGCAGACGACGGTCGAGCAGCCGTATATCGCCGTCGGCAAGCAGGGGCCGCTGCACATGCAGATCCCGTTGACGCGCGCGAAGTTTAACGACCTGACCTACCACCTCGTCCAGGCCACGCGCGAGCCGGTCAACCAGGCCATCAACGATTCCGGCATCAGCATCTCGCAGATCAGCAAGGTGCTGATGGTCGGCGGCTCGAGCCGCATCCCGGCCGTGCAGGATCTGGTCCAGTCGATGACGGGCTCGCTGCCGTTCAAGGGCATCAACCCCGACGAATGCGTCGCCATGGGCGCGTGTCTGCAGGCGGGCGTGCTCTGCGGCAGCGTGAAGGGGCTGCTGCTGCTCGATGTGACGCCGCTGTCGCTCGGCATCGAGACGCTGGGCGGCGTCTGTACCCGCATCATTGAGCGCAATACGACGCTCCCCATCCGCAAGAGCCAGATCTTCACCACGGCCTCGAGCTTCCAGTCGTCGGTCGATATCCACGTGCTGCAGGGCGAGCGCCCGATGGCGCACCAGAACAAGGAGCTTGGCCGCTTCCAGCTCACGGGCATCCGCCGCGCGCCGCGGGGCGTGCCGCAGATCGAGGTCACGTTCTCCATCGACGCCAACGGCATCGTGAACGTGTCGGCGAAGGATCTTGACACCGGCAAGGCCCAGCAGATCACCATCACGGCCTCGAGCAACATGAGCCGCGACGAGATCGACCGCGCCGTGCGCGACGCGCAGCGCTACGCCGCCGAGGATGCCAAGCTCAAGGCGGAGGCCACGGCCCGCGACCGCTGCGAGCAGCTGATCTTCCAGGCCGGAAACGCGAAGAACCTTTCCAAGGACGACAAGGCCCGCGTGGCCGAGGCCGTCAAGAACGCGAAACGCGCCGTCAAGTCCAAGGACGCCGCGCAGATGAACGAGGCGGCCGGTCAGCTGGAGACGCTTCTGAACGAGGTCGGCGTCCACATCGACCCGAACGCCGAATACCACGGCTCGGCCAGCTACGAGAACCCGAACAACGACTTCTCCGACGACGCCGTCGACGCGGATTTTGAAAAATTATAAGAAAATGCCCGTGTTTCAAAGAAACACGGGCATTTTTTCGCGTTTATTCCGCCATCCGGCTCAGGATCGCGGCGATCTGCGCGCGGGTCAGGTCGGACTGCGGGCGGAAGCGGCCCTGCGGGTCGCCCTGGACAAGACCGCGCGCCGTACACAGCGCCACACCGTTCACCGCCCAGGCGGAGATGGCGTCCGCGTCTGCATAGCCGTCGGCGCTGCCCGCCGCCGTGATGCCGGAGAGGGCATAGAAGCGGGTGAGCATGGTGGCCATCTGCTCGCGCGTGAGCGTCTGGCCGGGGCGGAAGGTCCCGTCGTCAAAGCCGGTGACGATCCCGCTGTCGCTGGCCCAGGCGATGTAGGGCGCGAGGTCCGAGGCAGGGTCCACGTCGGAGAACTGCGCGGCGCCGTCCGTCGGGTAGAACACATGGATCCCGGCGAAGCGGGCAAGATCCGCGGCGAATTCCGCCCGGGTCACATAGGCGTTCGGCTTCCATTCGCCGGTGTCCGTCAGCGTCATCCAGCCGTAGTCGAGGCAGCGCTTCATGGCTTCGTAGCCCCAGTGGCTCTGCAGCTGGCTCTCGTCAAAGGCCTGCGGGCCGACGGCGTCGGCCGGGAGGTTGACGCCGTTGTTTTTGGCGGAGTAATAGACCGTCGCGGCCTCGGGCGTGATGCCGCGGCGCAGCAGAAGCTCCTGCACGGTGACGAATTCATAGCCCTCGGCCAGCAGATCGTCGATGGCGGCCAGCGCGCCGTCGACGCTCGTGCGGTAGATATCGTGGACGAGGATGATCGCGCCGTCAAAGACGCCAGCCTCAATGTTCTGCCGGACGGTCTCGCTGTCGCGGTATTTCCAGTCCTCCGGGTCGACCGACCAGTAGATGAGCGGGGCGCGGACGACGGAGCGGACGGTCTTGTTCGCGTTGCCGTAGGGGGCGCGGATGTAGGCGTTCTCGTCGCCGCCCGCGGCGGTGATGAGGGTCTGGACGGCGTCAATCTCCGCCTGCACGGTCTTCGCAGGGCAGGTGTTGAGATTTTTGTGGTTGTATGTATGGTTTGCCAGCTGATGGCCCTCGCGGACGATGCGCCGGAGCGTCTCCGGCCAGCCGGAGGCGTTGACGCCGTTGACGAAGAACGTCGCGTGTACGCCGCGCTCGGCCAGACCGTCGAGCAGGTCGGCGGTATATTTGCCCGGGCCGTCGTCAAACGTGATGGCCAGCAGCTTCGCGCCGCAGTCCTGCGGCTGCGCGGCTCCGGCCGGCAGGACCAGCGCGGCGAGCAGCAGCAGAACCAGCAGCAAAGATAAGAGCTTATGGATCGATCGCATATGGGGTCTCCTTTCTGCCGACATCATAGCAGAATTCGAGAAAAAAGCAAGTATCCCGCGGATTTTTAAGAAATCCGCGGGATATCTTAAGAAATTAAGGCAGCAACGCACAATTCGGCAAGCAGATCCGCCGAAGCTCGCAGACGCAATTGTGCGGGGTTGCCGCATTACTTTGCCGTGATGACCAGCTCGCCGTTCTGCACGTCGCAGACCAGTGTCTGGCCGGGAAGCACGTCGCCGCGCAGGATGCGCTGGGCGAGCAGCGTTTCGACCGTGTGCTGCAGATACCGGCGCAGGGGTCTTGCGCCGAACTGCGGGTCGTAGGCCGCGTCGATGACGAAGGTCTTGGCGGCGGGCGTCAGCTCGCACGTGAGCTGCTTGTCGGCAAGGCGCTTGTTGAGCGCGGCGATCTGCAGGTCGATGATGCCGGTGATGTTCTCCTTCGAGAGCGGCTTGTAGAACACGATCTCGTCGAGCCGGTTGAGGAATTCGGGGCGGAAGCTGCGGCGCAGGAGCGTCTGCACTTCGTTTTTCGCTTCCTCCGAGATCTCGCCCGCCGGCGTGATGCCGTCCAGGATCGCCTGAGAGCCGAGGTTGGAGGTCAGGATGATGATGGTGTTCTTGAAGTCCACGGTCCGGCCCTGCGAGTCGGTGATGCGGCCGTCGTCGAGGACCTGCAGGAGGATGTTGAACACGTCCGGATGCGCCTTTTCGATCTCGTCAAAGAGGATGACGGAGTACGGGCGGCGGCGGACGGCCTCAGTCAGCTGGCCGCCCTCTTCATAGCCCACGTATCCGGGAGGCGCGCCGATCAGACGCGAGACGGAGAATTTCTCCATGTACTCCGACATGTCGATGCGCACGAGGTTCTTTTCATCGTCAAACAGGGCTTCGGCCAGCGTCTTGGCCAGCTCCGTCTTGCCGACGCCGGTGGGGCCGAGGAAGAGGAATGAGCCGAGCGGGCGGTTCGGGTCCTGGATGCCGGCGCGGCTGCGCTGGATGGCCTCGGAGACGACGCGCACGGCCTCATCCTGGCCGACGACGCGCTTGTGGAGCGTATCTTCGAGATGCAGCAGCTTGTCGCGCTCGCCCTCCATGAGGCGGGCGGTGGGGATGCCGGTCCAGCGCTCGATGATCTTGGCGATCTCCTCCTCTGTGACCTTGTTGCGGAGCAAACTCGTCTCCTTGCCGTTCTGCGCCAGCTTTTCCTCTTGCTCGAGCTGCTTTTTCGCCTCGGGCAGGTCGCCGTATTTGAGCTTCGCGGCCTTTTCGAGGTCGTAGCTCTGCTCGGCGGCTTCGATGTCGCGGTTCAGCTGCTCGATCTTCTCACGCAGCTGCTGCACGCGGCCGATGGCGTTCTTTTCGTTTTCCCATTTGGCCTTCATGGCGTTGAAGGTCTCGCGCTGCTCGGCCAGCTCCTTCTGCAGCTCGGCAAGTCTTGCCTTGGAGAGCTCGTCGTCTTCGTTCTTGAGCGCGGCCTCCTCGATCTGCATCTGGATGATCTTGCGGTTGATGACGTCCAGCTCGGTCGGCATGGAGTCCATCTCGGTGCGGATCATGGCGCAGGCCTCGTCGATGAGGTCGATGGCCTTGTCGGGCAGGAACCGGTCGGTGATATAGCGGTTACTGAGCGTGGCGGCGGCGATGATGGCGTTGTCGGTGATCTTGACGCCGTGGAAGACCTCGTAGCGGGATTCCAGACCACGCAGGATGGCGATGGTATCCTCCACCGTCGGCTCCTGCACCAGAACGGTCTGGAACCGGCGCTCGAGCGCGGGATCCTTTTCGATATACTGGCGGTATTCGTCGAGCGTGGTCGCGCCGATGCAGTGCAGCTCGCCGCGCGCGAGCATCGGCTTCAGGAGGTTGCCTGCGTCCATCGAGCCTTCGGTCTTGCCTGCGCCCACGATGGTGTGCAGCTCGTCGATGAACAGGATGATGCGGCCTTCGGACTTCTTGACCTCGGCCAGCACGGCCTTCAGCCGTTCCTCAAACTCGCCGCGGTATTTTGCGCCCGCGATCAGCGCACCCATGTCGAGCGAGAAGATCGTCTTGTCCTGCAGCGACTTCGGGACCTCGTTCGCCACGATCCGCTGCGCCAGACCCTCGACGATGGCCGTCTTGCCGACGCCCGGCTCGCCGATGAGCACGGGGTTATTCTTGGTCTTGCGGGAGAGGATGCGGATGACGTTGCGGATCTCGTCGTCACGGCCGATGACGGGGTCCATCTTCTGCTCTCTTGCGCGCTTGACGAGATCCGTGCCGTATTTGGCAAGCGCCTCGTACGTATCCTCCGGCGTGTCGGAGGTCACGCGCTGGTTGCCGCGGACCGACTGCAGCGCCTGCAGGCAGCGTTCCTTTGTGATCTGATAGGTACGGAAGAGGGACTTGAGCGTGTCGTCCGCGTTTTCGATCAGCGAGAGGAACAGGTGCTCGACGGAGACGTATTCGTCCTTCATCTGTTTTGCGATGTCCTCGGCCTGGTTGAGGGCGGTATCCACCGCGCGGGCGACGTAGTACTTGTCGGCCTCGCGGCCGGAGCCGGTCACGCGCGGGAGCTTGTTCAGCTCCGCGTCGACGGCGGCTTCGAGACTTTCGGGCGTGAGGCCCATCTTTTTCAGCAGCTGCGGCACAAGGCCGTTTTCCTGCCGCAGCAGGGCGGCGAGCAGGTGGATCTGCTCGATCTGCTGGTTCTGGTTTTCAATGGTCAGCTTCTGGGCGGCCTGAATGGCCTCCAGAGATTTCTGGGTATAGTTCTGTGCGTTCATGGTAACACCTCTGTTTCAGGGGTTAGCACTCTACATTCACGAGTGCTAATTTATTTTGGCTTCATCATAGTCCCCTCCCCGGAATTTGTCAAGAGGGGGAGAGGGCGAAAATTGTGATATTTTTGTAAACGTTTGGTCGAAAAAAGAAAAACGGGATTTCATACTTATTTAAAAATTAGCCCCTAAGTTTTTTAATAAACCCTTGGTATCATAATCTTGCAAGAAGCGATATACACTTTTTCATTTTCCCCTCATATTGATAAAGAATTCCCCGCAGACAAGCCGGTCACTTGTTTGCGGGGTTTCTTTTGTTTGAGGGAAAAAGGAAAAGTGAAGAGTGAATAGGTGCGGTGCTGGCTGCGCCAGCGATTTCAATTGTGCCGCTCCGCGGCACACCACACTTCTTCACGCTTCACGATTACCTGCCGCCCTGACGCGAAGCGTCAAGGCGGCATTGTTTACAGTTGTGCAAGTCCTGCTTCGATCTCGCCGATCATGTAGAGGGAGCCGTAGCAGAGCACAACGCCGTCTTTGCCTGCGTGCTCGACGGCCAGGCGGACGCCGTCGGCGACCTGGTCGCAGGCCGTGACGGGCTTGCCGAACTGGGACAGATAGGCCGCCAGATCGTGCGCGTTCAGCGCCCGCGGGTTGCCCGGCGTGATGGTGATGAACTCCTTCGCGTAGGGCTCGACATTGCGGTACATGCAGTTGTAATCCTTATCGGCCAGCACGCCGGTGAGGATCGTGAGCGGGCGGCCGGGCAGATAATCCTGGATGTTCTTGACGAGCGCCTGGATGCACTGCGGGTTGTGCCCGCCGTCGATGATAAAGAGCGGATCGCTCCGCCGCACGTCGAACCGGCCGGGCCAGCGGACACTGGCCAGACCCTCGCGGATGTCGTCGTCGGTCAGCTTCCAGCCGCGCTGCTGCATGACGGTGGCGGTCGTCAGGGCGACGGCCGCGTTGTGCAGCTGGTGGTCGCCGAGCAGCGGCAGCTTCAGACGCTTGAAGCGCTCCCAGTCGAAGACCTGACCGGTCAGGTCGTGGGAAAGAAGATGGATGTCGGCGAAGTCCGCCTTGTGGAGCTTCGCGCCGACCGCCTTGCAGCGATCTTCGATGACGGCCTCGACGGAGGGCTGCTCACGGTAGATGACGGCGTCGCAGCCGGGCTTGATGATGCCGGACTTCGTCGCGGCGATCTTCTCCAGCGTGTCGCCCAGCACCTCGGTATGGTCGAGGCCGATGTTGCAGATGACGGCGGCCTCCGGCGGCAGGATGACGTTCGTCGCGTCAAATTCGCCGCCCATGCCGACCTCGCACACGACCAGATCGCAGCCCTGGCGGGCGAAATATTCAAAGCCCAGCGCCGTGACCATCTCAAACTCCGTCGGCTGCTCGAAGATCGAGTCGGCCAGGGGCTTGATGTACTCCGTGATGCGGCAGATCTCCTCGTCGGAGATCTGCACGCCATCGATCTGGATGCGCTCGTTGAACCGGATGAGGAAGGGGCTGGTGTACAGGCCCGTCTTGTATCCGGCCTTTGTGAACATGCTGGCCAGCATCGCGCAGGTCGAACCCTTGCCGTTCGTGCCGGTCACGTGGATGAATTTCAGCTTCCGCTCGGGGTGGCCCATTTTGTCCAGAAGCGCGCTGATGCGCTCGAGACCGGGGACACTGCCCTTCCAGCAGACGGAATGGATATAATACAGCGCTTCGTCAAGCGTCATGATGGATCCCTTCTTTATGTTTCGGATTTCTTTTCGTATTTGACCGGCGGCCAGAGCTTAGCGGCGGTGAATACCTTGGATCTATACAGCAGCCATACCACCGCGGCGTCGATCACGAACGTGACGCCGAACTGGATCGACCGGGACGCGAGCTTCGTGAGGAAGAACGCCGTCTTCGCGTCGCCGCCGTAGACAAAGGCCAGCGCAAAGCTCTCCCACAGGATCGAGCCCAGCGTGATGGCGGGCAGGAACGCCAGCGCGATCGTCCAGACGGACGTCTTTTTGACGAGCATCGGCTGGAACAGACCGGCGGCCAGACCATAGAGAATGGGCGGCACGCAGAACATCGGGTTATACCCGTAGCCGGAGAACAGACACCCGACAAAATCGGCCACGAACCCGACCAGCGCGCCGGGCAGCGGGCCAAAGAGCATACCGGCCAGGAAGATCGGCACGGCTTCGAGCGAAAAACGGGTCGTCTCATTGGGCATCGGGATGATGAACCGGGCCAGAACGACGGATACGGCGGCCAGCAGCGCGCAGGACACCAGCGTCCGGACGTTCTGCAGACCATGGCGCGGCGCGGTCTGCGCAGCGGCGGTAGACATGTTTTTGGACATAAAAAAGCCTCCTATTGTTTCAATGGGAGGAGGTTCGTACAAAATAGACTTTCAAACAAGAAAGAAACTGCAGTACAATTTCAGTTTGCTATAGCGGATGCGAAATGACACCGCGGAGAAACTCCTTCGCCCGGCGGCAACCTCCCATCCAACCGGTACTTGACGCGTCATTTCTACTCATGCAACGTTCGGGTACGCATGCTCTCGGCGTTAAATTGACAGGCTCACATCTTCCTGTCCTTCGTTTTCGCTCCTTCGAGCCTATTGTATTGCCTGGCACAGGAAAAAGCAAGAGGGAATCAATATTTTTTTATTGATTCTTTTCGGAAGCGCAGGCTCGCCGTCCGCGTTGCATTTTTCGGCAGTTCCTGCTATACTTTTATCAGAAAAAAGGAGGCTGTCTGCATGAAGGAATTTTTCTGCCGCCTGTTCACGCCCTGGAGGGCCGGGGCGCAGTTCGACGCGCCGGAGGCGTTTTACGGGTTTCTGCTTGCCCGCAACAAGCTGCTCGGGATCATCCGCAATCTCTGCTTCGGCGCGGCGCTGGTGCTGCTGATCGTCGGCTATGCCGTCTCTGACGGGACGAGCGGGTATTCGATCGCCGATATCGCCAACCAGCCGTTCTATCTGATCGCCGTGGGTGTGATGGTGATCGCGCTGCTGCTGTCGCTGGTCATGATCCAGAACGAAAAACAACTGCCGAGGGGGATGCGGCCGGAATGAAGCTGGAAAATCTGTCCGCGCTGTTTGAAAACGGCGCCTATACGCTCGTCCTGCAAAAAGACGGCGAGACCATCTATAAGGACTTCGGCCGCGGCGTCGGCCCGGCGCTGCGCGTCTACGATACGCAGCCGGAGCTGCTGCGGGGCGCGGAGGTCTGCGACACCATCGTCGGCAAGGCGGCCGCGGCCATCTACATCCTCGCCGGTGCGTCCGGCGTGTACGCCGAGACGATGAGTGCCGCCGCCGTGGATTTCCTGACGGCCAACGGCGTGGCCTGCGCCTGCCATACGAAGACCGAGAAGCTCCTCAACCGCCAGGGGACGGGCCTGTGCCCGTTTGAGCAGGCCGTGCTGGAGCTGCAGAAGCCCGAGAACTGCCTGCCCGTCATCCGCCAGACGCTCGCGCGGCTGATGGCCGGGAAAAAATAAGACGCAACCAGCCGCTCGTTTTCCTGTCTGTATCCATAGAAGAACTTATTTTATGAACACAGGAGGAAGAAACATGAAAAAGCTGCTTGTACTGGTGTTATCCCTTGCGCTGCTGCTGACGCTCGCTGCCTGCACGCCGGGCTTCTGGCGGGAATCGACGTCGGCAAAGCCCGTCATCTATCTCTACCCGGAAGAAAAGCAGGACGAGACCTGCGACGCCAAGCCGGTCGCGTATCTGTACCCGCAGACGGAAACGGAGATAACGGTCCGGCTGGACTATGACGGGGAGCTGACGTGTACGTATCCGGCCTATGCGGACGGCTGGACCGTCTCGGCCCGCCCGGACGGCACGCTGACGGACGAAGACGGCCAGACCTACCGGTATCTGTACTGGGAGGGCGTGACCGATCAGGTCTATGACTTCTCGTCCGGCTTCTGCGTGGCGGGAAGCGACACGGCTGCGTTTCTGGAGGACGCGCTGGAACAGCTCGGCCTCAGCCGCGCGGAGGCCAACGAGTTCATCATCTACTGGCTGCCGCGGATGCAGGAGAATGCCTATAACCTGATCGCCTTCCAGCACGAGGCCTATACCGAAAGCGCCCGGCTCACCATCACGCCGGAGCCCGACACGCTCATCCGCGTGTTCATGGCCTACCGCCCGCTGGAGAAAGCGGTAGAGATCGCGCCGCAGACACTCACCGCGCCGGAACGCACCGGCTTCACCGCCGTCGAATGGGGCGGCGCGGAATGTAAATAAGAAAACCCCCGTCTGCTGCCGCAGACGGGGGTTTTGCAATTAAAATTACGGTTTTTTCATCATCTGCTGCGCGCAGGCGAGCATCCAGAAAAGACTGCCCGCGTAGATCAGCAGCTCGGAGAGGCCTGCGCCCGCGAGGCTGATCGCGCCGAACAGCACGCCCGTGAGCGAGAAGAAGGCGAGGCGGCGGCGCGCGCCGCGGTCAAAGCTGAACGCACCGGCGTGGTAGCTGGCCAGCATGAACGAGATCATGGCGAACAGCGAGAAGCAGTAGTCGCCGATGGCGGGATTGATCTCCCAGTGGCGGAAGTCCCGGAAGAGCTTGGCAACATAGAACAAAACGGCGAAGACGTAGAAGGCCACGGACGGCTTCTGCCCCTTCTGCCGCAGCACGGCTGCCGCGCCGAGGCCGAAGCCCGCCAGAAGCCCGAGCAGGCTGATGAGCATCCGGAACACCGAGCCGCGGAAATCCAGCGCACAGCCCGCGATCAGACCCGCCGCGCCGAGCAGGGAAAACGCCAGATCCTGCCCGCAGGGGCTGTAGACCTCGGCATACGCGGCGTGCTTTTCCAGACTCACCGCGGCCAGCGCGAAGACAAGCACCATCAGGATGCTGAACGCGACGACCGGGACGCTGCTGCCGCCGGAAAGCTGCGCCGTGCGGAAAAAGTATCCGGCAATGGCGGCCAGGATCGCGGCGTACAGAACGCCGATCAGGCCGGGCTTTCGTTTCATAAGCAGTCCTCCCCGTGAGTAATATCATATAGTATAGCACACCCGGGACGCAAAAGACACCCGGGACGCGGGATTTTTTGCGAATTTTTCGCGCTGCAGTCGAATTTGGGCGGCGCGGGGCGAAAAAAGCAGAAAATATCTGCCCGATCGGCAGGAAAATTCGGATTTTCTCCTTGCTTTTTCCGGCAGCGGATGCTATAATACAAGCATCTTGATAGTATTTTACTTGAGAGTGGGGAATGTTTCCCCACTCTTTCTTGCTGGTAAGGGGGTTTTTTCTTGAAGGTTACCGAACAGGTGGCGCAGTTCGCCGAGCCTGTCGTGCAGGCGCACGGCTGTACGCTCTGGGACGTGGAATATGTCCGCGAGGGCGGAGAGTGGTTTCTGCGGCTGTACATCGACAAGGACGGCGGCGTGGATATCTCCGACTGCGAGGCCATTTCCCGCGCG